>OFQY01000517.1_pt1 | contig 14853 bp, 22 predicted proteins | sample 1542991 | NCBI WGS metagenome assembly OFQY01 (sample SAMN07774224, study PRJEB24372) | wastewater metagenome | isolation source: Exp Tend VB 10WW | collected 2016-02 | reverse complement strand
CTTTTTGCCGGCCTTGATGTGGATATGAAGGGATTTTTCAAAACCAAATTCTGTGATAATTGAATCATAGTGGATTTCCTTAAATTGCATACTGGAAGCATGAAATATCTAAATAAAAATTGGAATAAGAATCGTAGGAGAAAACATGAATAAATTTTATAAATTAGTAGAAGGCATTGTTAGTAAATGGGCCATTAAAGAGGGAATTATTAGTGTAGACTGGACAATTGGGGGAATTACTGGAGGAAGTTGTTGGGGCGATTCTCCAGCCAACATTACAGTAACTGCAAGTCCAGAACCTGAATTTGAAGAGTTAGACAAGATTTTGGCAGAAATTTGCCCCAATATCTCGTTTCTTCAATACAAACGTCTTTGCCAAGCTGTTATCAAAACTAAAGAAGAGACAGAGAATTGTTACTATGGGAATTACTATGAAAAAAGAATCAAGTCTTTTTCAATAGCAGATCTTGAGGAATATTTAAAGGACAACAATTTATGGAACGAAACTGCACCTTAATAATTGGTTTGCCAGGTTCTGGTAAGACTACACTAGCAAAAACCTTATTGGCTAATACTGACATCAAAGACTCAATTCTAATTGATGATCCTAAACATTTTTCAGAAATTGCCAATGCGGTAAGAGCGAAGTATTTAATAGTTGTAGACCCACATTTGTGCCTCCCTCTGAATAACCTAACTGCCGATCTTATGCTTAAACAATTAGATTATTCAGTTGAGCGTATTTTCTTTGAAAATAACCCAAAACAGTGTCTCATTAATGCAGAAAAGAGAGGAACTAAGAATGTGAAAGCTGACATTGATTATTTCAGTAAGAGATACTTTATTCCTTCTTCAGCTAACGTGATTCCTGTTTATGTTGATAGTTAGATCAGTAGAATTTCTTATTGTAATTCTTGTACTTGTTATTTTTCTCAAAGGAACCCTTCTTTTGGCCGCGAAAAGAAGAAAACGTAAGCTAGAACAGTTTCAAATGGCAACAAAGAAAAGGATTGAATGGAAATGAATAAGCTAGTACGTACAATTGGTATTCTTGGACTTTCTCTAATTGGAGCTTGTAGTAATATTGGACCATCAGAAGTTGGGGTCAGAATTGACAAATGTTCTGGTGGTGGAGTAGAGTCAACTCCAGTTCCTACAGGCTGGACTTGGGTTAGCCCATTTTGTCAAGATCTGATTGAGTTTCCCATCAAAGTAAATAATTTTACGATGGCGCAATCAGTTCATGAAGGTGATGTTGCAGATACAAGTATTCATGTTCAATCTAAAGAAAACATGGATCTAAGTGTAGATTTGACCATTTCTTATAGAATTGATCCAACACAAGCTCCAAAATTCTATAAGAAGTGGAAGATTGATGGCGACAGCTTACATCAATTCGAAAATAACTTTATTCGCAATCTCACCCGTGAAATTCTTCGAGAAGCTGTAGTTAGGTATTCAGCCGAAGATGTTTATGGAAAACAGAATGAAATTCATGGTTCTGTACAAGCAATTCTTACTAAGCGCCTAAATGAAGAAGGACTAGTAGTAGAAAACTTCTCAATCAATCAAATTCGTGTTCCAGAAAGAATTAAGGCAGCTATTGAGACAAAAGTGGCAGCTATACAAGAAGCTCAGGCCGCCGAGAATAAAGTACGTCAAATTAAAGCCCAAGCTGCTCAATCTGTAGCAGAAGCAGAAGGACGAGCAGCATCTGCAATTGCTTCTGCTGATGGCGAAGCAAAGGCCATGAAGCTAAAAGCAGACGGTGAAGCCTACTATGTCACAACTGTACAGCGTGCACTAACAAAAGAGTACGTTGATTATGTACGTGCTCAACGTTGGGATGGAAATCTTCCCCACGTTGTAAGTGGTGCAGGTTCTAATATGATGCTTCAACTTAAGGATTAACAATGTTTCCAAATGTAACGCCAATTTCCTCACTAGTTCCTAATGAAGATGTAAAGAGTCGAGAAACTCCAGCTCACACACTTAAAAATCGGGCTAATAAATGTAAAACTTGTTGGGGAAAGAAAGAAGTTTCAATTCGTAAAAGCTCAAGGCCAATCGTTATTATGAGTGATTCAGAGGGATTTCCCCTTTATGATAGGTCAGGTGGACTTATCTACTCGGCAAATCCAGAAGTTGTAAAGTGTCATTGCCAACACTAGAAAATGAAGTAGAAGTCTTTTTTGATGGATTACGCAATATAAATAAGTATGAAGAAGGAAACATTGAAAGGAAGAAGGTAAGATTTATCTTTTCCTTCGTTGATGATCTTCTTCTTCAGGGCAAATTTGATGTGTGTAATGAGATTTTGGCGACTATTGACTTGAGCTATCTTTCTCCAACTTGTATAGTAGCCGTTCTAGCTATTACTTTGCCGGTTAGAGAGGAATTATCTCTCAGAGGTGATTTTTATAAAAGCGCAAAAAGATGGTTGGAATTGACAGAATCTAATGTTGACGAATTTCTTAAAGGCTTAGACTAAAATATCGTAGTTTTTAGCTATTTATTTACAAGCTCATAATCTTCAGTAGGAAGCTCAAAAATTTTCTCTATAGAACCTACTTCTGGTAATTCCCTACCACTGCCCGTATAATTTCCATCTGGAGCTAATTCATGCATTCCTTTAATATCCGCATTTGTATGCTCGATCTGGATTCTTTCGTAGTTCTTAAATTCCTCTTTTAATGAGATGTCGTTAGTTGATAGCTTCTCATCTATTTTTATCAATGTATTAGCAATTGTAGATAGAGCCTTGGTTTTCTCTCCACTAGCCCTTTGATGTTTCATTTCTTGCATATCGAAATGCAAGGCTGAGACTAATTCTTTAAGGCTTTCCTTAATTTGAATAGATTGGATAAACCCAAGTATGTGCCTTGTATAATCAGGACCATTGCGAATTATATTGATTGCTTCCCGCTTTTCACTTCTTCGATCTGCATAAATACGTTCCCAATCAGTTATTTTCATTACTTTGATATTCCAGAAGTAATGTCTATATCTTTCAATAGCATCACCTGAAATATGAGTTCCAAACTTAGAGTTGATTGATTTAGCTATTTTCTTAGGTTCTTCGCCACTTAATATCAATTTTTCTAATGCAGAGCGAATTTCTAAGGTGTTAATTAGAGAAAGAGCTTCTATCGTAGGATTATCAGGATAGAACAGGTTAAAGACACCTTGCTCTCTCATGTAATTAGTAGATGGAGTGTGTTTTCTATCGTTCTGTCTGAAGTCTTCTGGCACTCGTAACTGTTTTTCTAATTCTTCAATATCTGCATCTTCCCAAATAGGAAGTTCAAATTTAAGGTTCCATTCATTTACTTTTTGTCCGCTTAAAATGAGAAACTTGACATGATATAAATTGGGATAGCGTTTCATTGATAGAGTATAACAAAGTGAAATTAAATCTCAATATTTGGAATAAGAATTGTAAGGAGAAGAAATGCTTAAGAAATTTACAACAGAACAAATTCTTAACTACAACTTTCATGATGAAGAAGAACATTACAAAGAAGGCTACTGGGCCGCATATTATCATATAGATTTTCTTGGGGAACCTGAACTGCTAGAAGAAGTTTATAAGGGTACGCCCTTACAAATTGCTACGAGACTCTCTAGTAGGGAATTTATGGATTTTGATATGCCAACAATTAGACCTAAAGAAGTTATGGATCTAACTTCATGAAATCATTTATGACATTGGAAGAATTTCTATTGCTGGAAGACCCCATTGACAGACAATGTAAAAGGAGCATCTTTAAAACACTGTCTAACTCTGCTTATTGGGTGGCCAGATATAAGATAGCAAAGAAAGGCTATGAGAGATATGGAGAAAAAGGGCCACCGCCAGGAACAACGATGGTAATGATGGAAGCTGGACATGGAGGATTGGGTGGAGTACATCGACTTCTTAAGGGAATATATGAGAGAAGCCCTGTTTTCTTTGAGATGATAAGAAAAGGATATGACGGAAAAGAAGAGTCCAGCCTAGCAATTAGACAATTTTGGTATGTTGTAATGGCCCATCCTGATGATGTCCCTGATGATTTGAGGTTATAAATGAAAATCGACTCTAAATATGACGTGGACCCAAATTTAACTTTGGAAAAGATGCAAGAAAATATAGAAGCTATGAAAGAATTGGCTGCTAATAAATTACTCCAAGTGAGCAACTTAAAAGCGGATCAAGAAGGACTTTTTGTTGGTTGTGTTATAGATTGGGATTGTTTTAAAGATCACGATCAACATTCTTGTGGAGGTAAATTTGAAGTAACTACTGTTTACAAAGGAACTTCTTTTAATGCCGCCAAAAAGATAGTTGAGAACTACAAAAACATCATTTGGATGATAGAAGTTAAAATAGAAGATGTTTAAATATGAGGGATCAAACAAGAGTTCAACGCTATAAGAATAAACAAGATACAGCTACCTTTCTTCCTGTATCTTTAGTAACAGTAGAATTTCAACAAAACTGTAATCTAGGACTGCTGATAAGGTCAGCAGTCTGTTTTGGAGTAAAAGATGTGCATGTTATTGGATATTGTCCTCCTTATAATGAGCTTCGCAGCAATTCTGGCTCCACAGTTAATTTCATAAATCTTAAACAATATAAAACTCCATCTGAGTTTCTTTTTTGGCGCCGAAAAGAAGCTCCTGATACAGATTTATTATCATTAGAAATTACAGATGAAGCAGAATCAATAGTTGGATATCAATTAAAAAGACATTCATTTATTGTATTAGGAAATGAATCAACAGGAGTACCTACAGAAATACTACATCAGTCAAAAGCATTGTTCATCCCAATGAACGGAATAGGCTACTGTTTAAATGTAAGCTGTGCTGCGACTGCAGCACTTTACGAACTAGCAAGGAAATAAATGAGTAAGAAATTTTTAACAATTGATGAGTATTTGGAAGAATATTCACAAACTCTAAGTATGACCAACTATTTGATGGGGATGACTGTAAATAAATCAACCTCTCCATTCCCTCCCGAATTTATAAAGGTTGGAATGTTAAAATGGGAAGATGAGTCAGCATGTTGTTGGGGCGGACCTTATAAAGGGAACTATGTATTTTGTAAGATTGAGGACCACACATTTACAGTTGGCAGCCTTAAATCACTAGCAGAGATTGCAGAACATTGGAAAAGTTATATTACTTACAGCACTCACAATACAATAAATGGAGGTAGAGCTTTACAAAAGTACTTCCCAGAAATTAAAGATTGGTACTTCATTCAGAAGACAACTGATGGAAAGGAATGTAGCAGAGCTAGTTTTACACATCAAGAGCTGCAATATTATTTAGAGAACGCAACAAAAGAAGAACTTACCTATAGAGAAAAGCGCATAAAAGAAGAGATGGAACGTCTAGTTACGAACTATGCTCTTTCTATTGAGCTTCCAGTAAAGTTTTATCTTTGTGGGAATGACGATTGTAGTTATACAGGCTATTTCCCAACTAAAGATGCGGCTTTGAAGACATTGGAGTTCTTTATTGAAGAACAACCTGATATTAGCTGGATTCAAGAAAAGTTTGAATTTACTAACTAATGAGAGAGCTTGCATTTTATATGGGTGCCCTTATTGAAGCTCATGCTAGAAAAGAAATAAACTGGCTTTTCCATGAAGGGCAAAATATAGCAGTTGTAATGTGGAACAGAGAATATTTAGCTTTTGGAGAAATTGAGGCTCTGGAAACTATAAAACAACTAGTTAAACAACATAATTTGGTGATTAGAAAATGAACAAATCAAAGAAAATTTCTCTTATTCGCGCAATTAGAAGTGGCCTCTATCTAATTGAGCAGTTAATTAAATTAGGAAAATAAACATGAAAATTGAATTAGGAACATTTGAAATTACAAGTGGCAGTGCAATTATTTCTGATCCTTGCTATACATCAGATACTTGGTGTTCTTATGAGATAAAATGTCAAAATGGACAATATACAGCTTCAGTAACTAAAAAAGGAGCAGGAAGTTGGGGAGAACGAATTTTTGAATTAGAAGCCATACTTTCTACTAAACTTTCTAGTTATAATTACTGGAAAGACGTTCAAGAGGCTGACATTGGAGTTGATAGTGGCCAAGCTGGAATTTTTGATGCTAATAAATATTGTAGGGATGAATTTATAAAAGAATCAGATTTTGGCTCTGAGCCTTGGGATTGTGATGGTCCTTTTTACTCTGCTTGTGGATCTCATACTTTATCGGATAAAAGTGCAGGAGTTCTTAGCTTTGGTGCGGTTTCTGCCTCGGGATATGGAGATGGAAGTTACAATCTACAAGTTCTAGAAGATGAAAATGGCATTTATGGCATGAAAATAATTTTCATCAACGAGGATCAAGAAGAAAGTGACTGATTTAGAACATGTAATAGAAATATTTGTTGATGCAGATATTTCTATTATTAAAGAAATTATTTATTTTGATGGCTGGTGTGGATACGAAGAATCTGGTGGCTACCTTATATTTAAGGGCATCGATGACTCAATTCAATATTGCAACTATGGCTATAGTGTATTTGCAGACGACAATAATAACTATTTTGATCCACGAGAGATAACAGCAGACGAAGCATTAGAAATGATTACAGAAATGGAGAAGTACATAAATGAAGATTAAACCAATTGGAAAACGAATCTTAGTAAAGCCCATTCAGGCCGCTGAAAAATCACTTGGAGGAATTATTATTCCAGAAGTTGCACAAGATAAACCCATTCAAGGAGAAGTTGTAGCTGTAGCTTCTGAAAGCTCAGTTAAGGTTGGAGAGATTGTTATGTTTGGTAAATTCAGCGGCCAAGAAGTAGAGTTTGAAGCTGTAAAATATCTGATTATGCGAGAAGAAGATTTAATGGCAATTATTCATGACAAAACCTAAAGCTAGAGTACTAGAATATTACGATTTCTATGAATTGATGGACTACGTCCAAGAAAAGACTGGAATTAATTGTCTTAAAAGATACGAGGTAGTAGATAACAAGCCTATACCAGTAGAAAATCTAAAAGATTGGCTTTATGAGAGCCTGTATACTCTTTCAAACGATTCTCATCACTCACTTGCTATTAGTGATTGGCTTGAAAATCCTAAACTGTCAGATACAATTAGAAAGGGCTTGGAGTTTATAAAGGAGGAGTTTTGTAAAGACAGTGACTATTTAGAGGTTTATATAAGTTGGTAAAACCTAAAGAACAGACCCATAAATATTATAATTTAGAAGAAATCGTTCTTTATTTAGAGAAAGAACACAAAGTAACGTTTGATATTTATAACTGGTTCTATGAAACTGTAAAGCCTAGAGAAGATTCAGGTTTCTGGCATCTCAATATTGATAGTACCTTAAAATATTATGAAGAGACAGATGAAGTAAAAGAAGCACTGGCTATCATAAAGAAGGAATTTTGTGAGGAAGGTGCCACTTTATCTTTCTCTGCAAATTGGGGATGAAATTATAAGCAGGAATTTGGAATAATGATTGTAAGGAGAAAAGCTATGAAAATTATGCGTCATACTCTACTTTGTCGAGCTGCCCCTATGGAAACTCCTAATTCTGAAGGAGTAATTCTTCCAGAAATTAGGAAAGACAGTTTTCAGGAATTTATTGTTCTAGATTTTGGCCCCAATGTTCAGGGGTTTAAAATTGGGGACCATGTATTGATTCATAAGGCATTACCTTCTCCAGTTATTTATGGAGAGGAGACTTTGTATTTCCTCAATCCGAATAACGTGGAAGCTATTCTAGATTAGCAATACCAGCAGATGTAGCAGCTCCAGCACTTAATGCTCCAAGTGTTGCTACATCTTTCCCCCATCTTCCAGTTGCCATTCTTTGCAGTTTCCTGTTTATAATTGGGTTCATCAAAGTTCCTGGAGTTGGATTTGACTCAATCATTCTATAAGTTCCATCTTGCAATTTAGCGACATCATAAGCTGAATGTAAATTATGCCCTTGTTCAAAAGCTGGCTGTATATGTTTGTGGGCATCACTTACAAACTGATTTAAAGCTTGTCTTTCTTTACCTATTGTTGGGATAAAAGCTCCACCACCAGAAGAACCAGTTAACTTTTCCCAGGCTTTTCTTAAGGTGGAATTTTCAATTCTTCGATTCATTGATGAAAAAGGAACTCCATTTAATGTGTGGACCCTAAATTCTTTATCAATTGGTAGTTTCTCTTGAATCAACATATTCCTAGCCATACCCTCATCTTTGAGCGCTTTTTGGAACATTGGATGATCTGCAGAAGTTACTAAATTTTCTACTTGTCCTAAAGATCCAGTTGCAGGCTTCATAATGAACTCAGGGTACTTTGCTTTAAGCCGATTTATATCGCCTCCAACATCTTTTAGCGCCCCATGAAGATAATCTGTGTTTTTAGCGGTTGGGTTTGCAACTTGAGAAGGGCCAAAACCAACCCCTTGATTCATGATTTTATCAAAGGTAACCTTATTATCCATGGCGTTTGCTAAATCCGCATTGATAGAAGGACCACCACTAGGAATCGCTCTTGTGCTCGTTGAGTGATTTAGAACACCATAATCTTTTCCTAATTCTTTTGTGGTCTTATCTATAGTTTTAGCTCCAAAAATCGGAGTATGTAATTTACTAGCTTTGTCTACTTGAATAGCCAGATTTTTATCCTTCATGGCATTTTGTAGTGTCGATAATCCTTTATTAGCAGAAGGATTAAATCTTCTAAGTCCTTTATAAGCTAGAGCCCCAGCTGCTAATCCTCCAGCACCAGCAATATAAGGCTTGTACTTTTGAAGAAAGGACTCTTCAGCAGATTTCTCATGTCCAATTACTACAATCCCTTGTCTTACTAACGGTTTATGTGGTTTGTACATTTGTTTAGAATGCCAAATTTCATCAAGCTCTTTTAAGGTAAGAGTACGTATCTTTTTGTCGTAATTAGGATCAAATATAACAGCTACGTCTTTCTCGACATCAAGGTCTGATAAGACTGTATAGTGGAATTTTCCAGTATAATTATATGATTTGCCATCTATGATAATGGGACAATTCATATCTAGAAATTCTTTTACTTCTTCTGGAGTTAATTCTTTATTAATACATTTCAGGCCGCATTTAGTTAAAAAGTCTGAAATTTGATCGTGCTCAGCACCTTTTTCATGAACACCAATCCCTTTGGTGCATTCTTCCTCTGTTTTATAAATTCCATAATAATCAAGTACCATTTTTGCACATGCAGAGCTACAAGTTCTTTGAGTTTCCTGAGCATGATGAGATACATAAGCAGAAGCTGTCTTATCTAATCTAGATTTAATTTTTTGTAAAGAGAGTCTTTCATAACCTAAGTTCTCAAGAACTTTCTCTGTAGTTCTTGCTTCTCTATAATTAGAAGGCAGTTCGAAAATAGTTTTCTCATGCCCAGGAATTTTTTTACTTCGCAAATATCCTCTCCAAACACTCTTAAGTGAACCAGTATTTAAGAGCCATTTATTATTAGTTGGAATATCAAGTTTTTCCTTTCCGTCACCATTAAAGTGATGGCCACCTAAGACAATTTCTCTTTCTTTATGTTTTTCTAAAAAAGAGTTAAGAAGTCGCTGCTTTTCTTTTATAAGGTTGCTATCAGACCAAATTTCTTCATCGATTTTTCTTTTTTTTAAGACGTTTTGAAATTGTTTTTCTGTGATATTTTCAATTACATCATCGTCTAATTCATCTAAATCCTTCACTAGATACTTATTAGGTAATTTATTAAGAAGAGTTGTCTTACCAGCACCACTTGGACCTGCTATATGAGCGATCACTTTTGCAGTCTTATCTAATCCTTTAGCTTGGATAATATGTTTACATTCCCCACTTTTAAGCGCTTTTTTGTACAAGTAGTCCTGGCAATCACAAGTCCAAGAATTTCCATGATCGATTACTGTGTAACTTTTCGCGGGCTGAGATGAACTTTTAATTTGATGATGAGTTCCCCTATTTCTTTTAAGTGCAATAGCATGTTTACCATTATTAGAAATGAATGCTTTTAACAAAGGATCATCTATTTTAGCCGCCAAAGATGTTTGAAATTTCTGAGAGGGTAATTTCTTCATTAAGAACCCATAATTTCTAGTACTAAGGAATTTCTCCACATCGTCTGATATTTTAGCTATTTTCTCTTGTTCTTCATTATTCATTAAGTCAAGAAATTGTTGATTCAACTTACTTTTTTGCGCACTTAAATTGGATAAGTATTGATCGACCGCACCTTTAGGTTTAGTTAAATGTAGTTTATCTAATAATCCTTGAGGGCGAGTAGCTAGAAATTTTTGAACAAGAACCTTTCTTTTTTCTTCTGGAAGAGAAGCATGAGATCCATATCTAATAGCTCTAGCCTGTGCTTGTTCCAATCGTGGATTATTCCACGCCGATTCTAATAATTGAAGGACAGTAGAATTTTGTAAGTCCAAGCCCTCTCCTCCTGCACCTGATAATAAGAGAGTTCTTAATTTTCCTTCGTTGTAATCTTTAACATTCTGATCTCTTGTCACCTTATCTATATTTCCAGAAAATTCTCCATAAGGAATCTTCGCTTGATCAAGCAAGTCCTTATATGGATTTAACCCTGATCCCAAATAAGAGGAATAAACTACACCTTTATTTTGTGGATCTTGATCAAGAATCTTCTTTAATTCTTCAAAAGCACGTTGTATTTTAGGGGACTCTGCTTTTCCTTTATCAATAAAACCTTGAGTGGTGTTCGATATTTGCCGAACACCACTCAAGTAACTGTTCAAGCCCTGACTTTCTCTTTTATTAAGAGGCAAATTATCTTTTATCTTGGCTGCTATCCAAGGTGGAGCTTTTCCTAAAACAGTGTCATACAAAGCTGTTTGAGTATCTGTCATAGGAACTTCAATTTGTTGTTCTTCAACAGCAGGAAAACCTTCTTTAGAAGGTCCTTTGTAATCTACCCATTTCTTAAATATATTTTGAAGATTTTCTTTTTCATTTCTATTTAATACTTGAACTTCTCCAGGTTCTATTCCCTTTAAGCGGTTTAAAAGGGATGGTTTTACAGTTTTGTTGTAAATATATTTCCTTTCAAAATCAGCTCTATTTTCAGGCAAGATCTTCTCATTTGCCGCCAAATTGATAAGAGAAGAAATATCAGATGGATGATTCACCATTGGAGTACCAGTCAAAAGCAAGGTCTTTTCTGCACTTTGATTAAGATCTTTAATTGCTTGTAAACCCTTCGAAGAAGGGTCTCTTAGTCGATGTGCCTCATCTACAATTAGTAATGGGTTTTTATGCCCATCTCTTTTTCTAGTAATATTTTCTATCGTATCAGTAGAGATATTTTGCGGTGTATTGAAATGTTTAGCTTGTTCTTTTGGAAGATTCTGTCTTAAAGCTGCAGGCGCAATAAAAGTCGTAGGTTTATTTATTGAATCTGCAGCTGCTAAAGCTCCTAATGACTTCCCTGTTCCAGGGCTCCAAGCAGCAACTATCCCTCTTTGATTTTGTAGTTTATTCTTAAGTCGCTCTTGATGCGGAAGTAACGTAGTTTTTAGATTAGGAATGGTTGCAGAAGAATCCATAAAGACATATTAATGGAAAGTCTAATTAGAAATTTGATTAAGTTTGTTCTTTATTTTGAAGGCTAGTTTTTTCTTTTAATGCACGCAAACCTTGAATTAGCTTGCCAATATGGCTCATTGCTAATTGAGCATGTTCCTCTTGGACAGGAGATAATCCACATCTAATCCCAAATAATAGTTCTGCTAGTTTTTGTTCTACTTCTTCAAATCCTGGAAGATAATCAGAGAATTTTGAGATGTTATCTGAGTTTAGAACTCCTAATGATAAAATCTTATCTATTGTTTCTTCATCTGAAAAAGCTGATGCCAACTTCACTACATCAACCTCCCTTTTAAGCGCCAAAAAAGAAGAGTGAGAAGATGCTGTCTTACCCAATCTTTTCTTCATTTTTTCCATACGTCTTGAAAGAGGAGTTCCATCAGCAATTTTTACAATTTTTTCTTTATCAGCTTTCTTTACTAAATCACTGCCATCAAATCCTGCTGTATAAAGCATAAACTCAACATCACTTTTTGTTAGTTCTTCATGAGGAATTTCATGTGTTAAGTAACCACGTAAAGAGTAAAGGTCATCTGCATGTTTAGTCAATACAGTTAAATCTGCAGTTGCAGTCTTATTAAAAGTTGCTCCATCTTCTTTAAGAGTCGTAAATTCCTGTGGCAACCTTAGAAATTTCATTGACGCAGGAATTGCATAATGTCCTTCCTCCATTTTAACGATTGTTTGAATATCCAGCTTTTCCAATGAAAATTGATTACCTAGTTGATCTTGGCAAACATAAGTATCACCTTCTGAATGAGAAACTTCAACTGGTAAAGTGCCCAATACTTTGCCTGAATCAGCAGAATAGAAGATACCAAGTCCTTGTGGAAGATGAGATGGTAAATTAGAACCTTGTCCAACTCTAGAGCCAGAAATTCTGTCTTGGAATGCCCAAACGGAACCATTAGTAAATAAATAAGAAGGAATAGCAATTCCGTCAAATGTTATTAAAGGAATAACCCAACCTAGTAAATCTCGATCTTCAACATCTTGGACATTATATTCTCCGAACTCAGTAATTTCCTTTACTTCATCTTGATCTAGTGTGTTTTTTTGAACTGCATTAGTTGTTAAAGTTAAAGAACCTCCTGGTTCTAATGCAAATATCTGATCAGATGATTCTCCTTCACCCGCAAATTTAGCAGCTTCATAAGTGGAAAGCTTGACTTGGTTAGGTTGAAAGTTACTTGCAGATGCCCATTTAATAAGTACCTCTTTCTTATTAAGCTTGTCAAAACGAATACAGTCTACATCTTCAATTTCCTCTTGTTCTTGGTAAGAAGCAATTTTAGTGATTGCAGCAGCAAAAGCTGTATTTTTAGAGAAGATACTTTCATAATTTCCATTAGCAAGCTTTTCATGAAGTAATGCTTTATCTTTTTCATCTATGTGAATTTTGTCTAGAATAGAAGCGAATTTGCCATCTCCACCATAAGAAAATCCTCCCCAACCAGATCCGTAAGGTGGAGCTGATTGATAACCAATATATCTATCTTTACTGGGCATTCTATCAGATAGTTCTGCAATTTCCGGCCTAAAGAGGGATTGTCTAAGTTTAGCTTCAGAAAGAGGATACATTTTTCCATCAATATTCATCAAATCTAAAGGCTTTAGCTTCTTATCTTCGACAATTAAAGGAACTCTTACACTTCGATCATCTTTATTTAAGTTTGGAGCATCGAATTTGTTCTTAATCTCTAAATTTCCATATGCCGAATTACTGTCTTGATTCACTTTATCAAGCATCACATTGACGGAATAATCAGCTAGATAAGGCAACGAAGATGAAGCGGAGCTAGCAACTTCGGTCTGCCAGTTATCTTGAGAATCGGAGAGAGTAGTTTCCTCTGCTATTTTCTTGATGTTAGCTTTTTTATGAAGACCAAGTTCTAATTCCCATTGATGGAAAGTTGGTTTGTTGTCTTTGAAAATACTCATGACCTCATTGTAGAATGGCAAGTTAAAATTTTCGATTTAATTTTGGAATAAGAATTGTAGGAGGAACATATTAGTGAAATTAGGTGAACTGCTTGATCTTTTAGCAAGTCAAGACAAAGGAAAGGACCTCTTAGTAAATTCTCAACAATTGTTATCAGTAGAAATTGCAGACAAGTATATCAATTTCCGGCCTAAAGCAAAAGTACGAACAGACGATGATTGGAGCCCCAAATGACAAATCAAGAAGTATTCGATAAAGTGGCAACACATTTACTAACACAGAACAGGAAATCCATTAATGAGGAAGAAACAGGCAACGCCTGTAAATATAGAGGACCTAACGGGCTGAAATGTGCAGCTGGAATTCTAATTCCTGACGATATCTACAATTCCAGCATGGAGAACGTAATTATTGGTGCAGTATTGCGTAAAACTCCAAAATTAGCTCCTCTAATGCCTTTTACTAACCTCCTTAATAATTTACAGGAAATCCATGAGTGGGAGGAAGTTCAAAATTGGAAGACTGAGCTTCAAAAATTGGCTGTATCCCATAAACTATCGACAGCAGTTCTAGACTAAAATAGTTGTATTAAAATGATTAACTGACAACGGTAAATTAGCAACTGCAGCTGCAGCTGTAAGTACAGCTATGATATCAGGAGAAGCTCTTAAAACTGGGAATAGAGCTGTATTTGATATACGTACGTTTGAACTTTTAATATTTGTAGTTGTAGCTTGCACTTCAAAGGAAGTATTACTTGTAATTTTCACTGAATTGCCACTCTGACTTAATTCTTGTGCGGCTTTTAAAGAAAGATTTGTTTTAGATTCTAATGACATATCATCTGAGCTTATAATTTGTACCTTTCCTTTTACTGACAATTTCAAATCCCTTTCTAAATTGACATTTAGATCTCCATCTTTTGTAAGCTCCAGCTTTATCTTTATATTCTCTCCATTTCCAGAATCTTTGATTATCAAACTACAAGCAATATTATTCTGTCCACCACCAATTTTACATCTGACAAGTTCATTTTCGTCATCGGCAAATTCTTTGATGTTTAATGTCATAAAAGTTGGTGTGTGGCCTTCATCTGAATCTTCAGCTCTGTCTGTCTTAAATTCTAATGAACCAGCGAAGGTGTCTAATATCCAGTTCTCAGCTATATGGTGAGTAATATTTTTTGTAGGGATATAAATGGAGGAGCATAAGGGAGAGCTCCCAATTTCAATTACTCCTCCTGATCTCATTCTAATGAATGAATCGTTGCCTCCTCTTATAAAAAAGTCTCCTCCATT
>OFQY01000516.1_pt1 | contig 14870 bp, 14 predicted proteins | sample 1542991 | NCBI WGS metagenome assembly OFQY01 (sample SAMN07774224, study PRJEB24372) | wastewater metagenome | isolation source: Exp Tend VB 10WW | collected 2016-02 | reverse complement strand
TGGTACAAGTTTATAGAAGGGTTTGGTCATTTGTTTGTTCGTTCCTATTCACACAATAGTTGTTATGGCTACAGTGTAGCATAAGGGGTTAGCTGATGAAAATACATCCCTTCAGGCAAAAGCCATATCAATTTGCTGATGTATTGACTTATACATTAAATAGTGCTACAATAATCTTTATGTTAGAGGCCGGTGTTGCAGCTAGAGATGCCATTGATAGACGTAGCTTTTTAAGAAGTGCTGTTGGTGCTGTCGTTGGGGCTGGCCTTGGCCTGGCGGTAGTCCCGCATTTTGCAGAAGCCGTAAACAATGGAGTGGCCGATGCTACTGACCACCCGACAGGAAACGCAAGTTGGGAGCAAATGGTCAAAGATAGTTGCGCCGAAGAACAATACCCCGAGCAGTGCGTGGCTGACTATCAGCCAACATTTGAAGACAAGGTAAACGCACAAGTTATAGCGCCCGTCATGGAGGAGGTGCTCTTTCGTGGCATACCTTCTTTTGTTCTTGAGTGCGTAAGTGATGATTCGCGGCTCGATGATGACCCGTTCGTCACAGTATTAGGTGGCACGGAGCCATTTAAGTTTAGCCGTAAAGAGATGGTGGTTGGGGCTATATCCTCCGTCTTATTTGGAGCAGTACACAACCTTACAAGCAAAGGATTTGACACGAAAACCATACCCGCGTCACAGACAGCAGACGGGTTTCTGTATTGGTGCTTAATGCGTAGATTCGGCATCGCATCTAGCATGGCCGCTCATGCTGGCTTCAACTATCGCGCACTTCGTTCGGGTAAATAGGATGTATTACCGTTCGGGCTCATAGATCATTCATGCGGCAACGATTTAGGGATATAGCCCAGAAACTCAGAAGAATCAAAACCTTCAAGAGATAGCGAAATACCCATGTCATTGATACTTATCACTCTTATGCTTGCCCTGTGTCATCTTGCAGGAGATAATTAGTGTATGCCCACGTTAATACTTGCTCGACATGGTGAATCTCTTTGGAACAGAGAGGGGCTTTGGACTGGCCTCACGGATATTGAGCTGTCCGAAGTGGGACACGAAGAAGCCACTCATGCCGGAGCATTCTTGGCAAATACTCCGATAGACAGGGCGTTTGTATCTGAACTAAGTCGCGCACGGCAAACCATAGAAGCCATATTACAATTTCAGCAGAATACTAAAGATATCCCCGTAGTCGAGGACCCTGCCCTAAACGAGAAAGACTACGGCATCTATACGGGCAAAAATAAGGCCCATGTTCGTCAGGAAGTAGGCGAAGAGGTCTTTGGATTGATTCGGCGGTCTTGGGACTACCAGATTGAAGGCGGTCAATCATTACGCCAAGTGCATGCGGCAGTTGCGTCGTTTCACATCAACACGGTCGTACCTTGTTTAGAGAGAGGCGAAACCATACTGGTAGGCTCCCATAACAACACCCTTAGAGCATATGTCAAAGAGCTTGAATCTATTCCAGAAGCTAACGTCAGTGACATAGAGCTAGGAACGGCAGAAGTGCGAATCTATGAGTTTGATGCAAGCACCTTGGCAGTAGCCGGCATTACATCTCGCAGATTCGGGGACGTGCACTAGTGCACCAATTTTTCAAAGACAGTGATGGCAAGATTGTTATATTACAAGTCCCGAATGTCCCGCTGTGGGGGTGGATTGCGTTTACTGTGCTTCCAAAGATAGTCACGCAGGGGGAGTATCAAAACGCAAGCAGAGGCCTTGCTCAACTGTTTCTCTTTGTGTGGTGCTATTTGGAAATACGCACAGGCAGAAGTATGTTTCGGCGGCTACTCGGTGCTGTTATCCTTGTACTGATTGTCCATTCTGTATTTCACCCACGATAGGTGTGTTAAGCCCTGAGTTAGACTACTTGACAGGTATTTACCTATCTGCTATTATTTTTTTGTACCGGTTGAATAACAGGGCGACCTCGAAAGGGGCGGGTTCATTGCTAAAGAACTCCACAATCGTTCCGAGCTAACTGGTACAAAACTTAAGAGCACCCATGTGGGTGTTTTTTATTAGTCGTTTATCGCTCAGTATTTTGCTTATGGTTGTGTTTACGTCGCGCAAAGAGTACTATCTTGACCATGACTACACACGCAAATCCAACCGAAACCATCAATCAGCCAAGTCTCCCGGAGCGCATCCGCAATGCAGCTATCTTTAGCGGCGTGCTCACCGGTGGGGCTGGAATTGAACTATCAGAAGTATCCAGCGCTTTGGCGCCCGCATCCCAAGCACTGGTCGAAGGGCTAGGCTGGGCAACAATCGCAAGTGGGCTCGTTGCCGGCATAGCACATGCTGTTCATGTACGACGCCAAGCACAGTAGCACCACAACAAGTACACCCCTCCAGCTACCCTTATTCTAAATAACGTGCCCGAGAGGCAATATATTGCTTTTTTATTAATATTGTGGTATTAATATTATATGAACGCGGGTGAACTGAGATATACGGTAGTACCGGATTCGCACGGCCAATATGAACTCGTGAGCCGGATGATTGAGGCACATTGGGACATCACCGACAAATTTCTGTTCCTCGGTGATGTACTCAATGGTCCGGATAGCGCTCGGTTGGTCCAGCTCATTCGTCAGCTCGGGGACAAAGCAATCACCATTGTGGGCAACCACGAATGGGTGGGCAGAAACGCTATGACACTCAGCATGGACCCTATGGTAGAGATTTGGCAGACTGAAGTATGGCCAGGATACGAAGAAGACACGTTGCAAAGTTATGGTATCCACCCAACCAAAAACTGGATTCGGAATGCCCGTGTACTACGCGAAAAAATGACCGAAACAGGTGACCTAGAGTGGTTACATAGTTTACCGCCATATTTTGAGACATCCGAATTTATTGCCGTCCATGCCGGTCCAGAGCTTGACTACCCGTGGGCAGATCAAGCAGCTGCCCTGGATTTGCTCCTTCCTTCTGATGCTCGGTTGCACGACGAGCCGGCGCCAATATTCTCTGGGAGGAACGGACGGATTCAGAACGTCCCAATCTTGGTCGACAGCCGCACATTCGTCACTGGGCATCTACACCTGACGCTCCCACCGGAACAGCGAATTGCCGAGCGCAAAATTGGCTTGGCTTCGCCGTTAGACCGCGGCGCTCCACTGTATGTGTGGCAAAGTGACCAGAACCGAATATATGCCCACCAACAGCGTGGTGACTAAGCCTCAGCCTCGTGTAGGATGTGGTTTTTAGAACGGTAGAACAGGTTGAAGAATAACCAGCCAGCTGCAATACATGCCGACCCTACGATAACTGGCTTGTTGACGCCAAAGGTGGCAATGTACCCAGCGATGATCGCAGGTATTGCCTGGGCAAGTGCTTGGACGCTTGAATCAATACCCAGGACTTCGCCTTGCATCTCAGGCCCAGCTGACAAGCTGATGAGCGCCGAGATGTTAGCCATGGTCAGACCGTGGATTATAGCAATGAGCGGTGCGACTAGCAGTAACTGTGTTGTGTTTTGCGGCCACAACATCACGAGAAGCGAACCAGACAAGCCAAGCAATGAGAACCGAAGTACCTGGTGATTTTTGAGATATTTGGCAGCGAGTGGAACAATCGTCCCCTGAGAAATCGCAATCCAGATGCCAATGTAGGCAAAGAAGTCACCGACGTTGTTGGGCTGGAACCCGAGTTTCTCAATCAAGAGCACAGAGAAGAACGTGGTAAAGAAGGTGAACCCGCCCCAGAACAAGAACTCAGAAGCAAACACGATGCGTAAGCCAGGTGCGGTAACTGCCTTTTCGATATTCTTGAGGGATTGGCTCCAGACCATTTTGAGCTTGCTGTTGATGTGTTTGTTTGTTTCGGGGAAGCGCGCAATAATCAAAAGTAGGTTGACTGTGCTTAATGCAGCAGTAAACCAGAACGGTGTGGCTGCATTAAACCAGTGTGGAGTATGGAACAAGTTAAAAAAGTTAACACCTGGAGTAGCAAGACGAGCGCCAATATATGGGCCAAACACAAATCCAATACCAAAGACTGCACCCATGAGACCAAAGTTTTGGGTGCGTCGCTCTGGAGGGGTGACATCGGCCACGGCGGCGCGGGCAACGCTGATGTTGCCGCCGGTTACGCCGTCAAGCGCACGCGAGAAGAACAGGAGAGGGATGTTTTTCTGAAGAATTGCGACAGCAAATAAGAGATAGCCCAGTACTGTACCAGCGATGCTAAACCATAGAATTTTTTTGCGACCATAGCGGTCAGAGAGCTGGCCAAGGATAGGTGTCGTGAAAAACTGCATGAGCGGAAAGATAGCGGTTAGCCAACCCAACAGTATATACGAGGTCGTGAGTGAAAACCCAGCAGGGATGAATATTGTTGTAATGAGTTGGGGCAGCACAGGAATAAGTATCCCCACGCCAAGAACGTCCAAAAATACCGTAAACAGTACAATTGGCAGAGCCTTGGACTCTAGGGAACGTTTTGCTTTTTTAATCACTTATTTCTCCTTTTGTTTATACATTTTGTGGCATGCACCGATTTTGCCCTCAACACAGAGGTGCTCATGCATGAGCCCTAGGGTCTCAAGCAGCTGTTTCTGCCGTTTGTCGCCCAACGAATCAAACATAGGCGCGTACGTCTCGTGGAGTGTCTTAAACACCTCCTCTATAATCCGCGTGCCCTTGGGCGTCAGGCTGGAGTGATGTTCTCGTCGATTCTCTGGACTAATGGTTACTGCAAGCAGCCCACGTTCTTGCAAAAGCTTGACCTGTCGACTGATACTGGCCTCTGTCTGGCCCAGCCGTTCGGCGATGTCGCGTTGCGTGACCGTTGGATAGCTTTGCACGATTCTCATAATCTTAAACTGGCTAAACCCTATCCCCAATCGCTCCATGAGCATTTGGTCAGATTGTTTGGCCAGCGTCGCAGAAAGGTGCTGGAGCAGGTACCCAATATAGTCGGTTTGACCGAGCGAAGTATCTACCATACTCACATGATACCGAATCTACACTTAACAAGTCAAGTATTAAATATTTGGGGCAGGGGAGTCATGTCTAAGAGTCTGCGGGGATTGTCTGATATTGATTATACAGTATGTGCCAGTCATTCAGGCTCAACTCTTGGGGACGGGCAGTGGGGGACAGGCCAGCATCTGTCAGGAGCTTCCCTGCCACTTCCCTGCTGATTCGTAGCCCACCAGACAAGGAGTTCTGTAGCGTCTTGCGTCGGGCGCTGAACCCTGCCTTGACGAGCTGAAAGAATAGTGCCGGGTCGGACAAATCGTCAAACAATGGTGCCTCCCGGCGCTCCATAACCAACACCTGCGAGTCTACCTTGGGTGGTGGTGTAAACAACTGTGCTGGTACAACTGCATCGAGTGATACATCCCAATAGTACTGCGCGCTAACTGACAAAAGTGACATGTCACCGGGGGCAGCAGCAACACGCTCAGCGACTTCTTTTTGGACAAGTATGACGGCTCGTTTTGGCTGGTTGGTGCTCTCTGACAATGTTCTAATCAGTTTGCTGGTGATGTAATACGGAATATTAGCAACAACCACATAGTCTGTAGGTAATGATGTCAGGTCGAATGACAGTATGTCGCGAGTCACAACCTCTAGGTTGGGTGCTTTAACCTTGTGAGGGAGTGCTTTTGCAAGGTCACGGTCGAACTCTACAGCAATCACCTGCTTGGCTTGCTCGACCAAGAATGCGGTCAGCGTGCCGGGGCCGGGACCGATTTCGAGTACAGTATCTGCTGGTTCAATCTCTGCGGCTGCACAGATGTCCTCCAGCACGATAGTATCAGTGAGCCAATGCTGGCCTAGTGATTTGTTTGTAGTCGGTAATGAATCTGCCATGGATATATTAAGCTACTACCAGTAGTGCTGGGTTAGCCATAGATTATATGATGCGGCCCAGCCACCCTTGCCCGCTGCATAGGCAGAGCACCACTTAAGCTGCGTCACAGGGTTCGTCTCCCAGTCAGCGCCAGCACTAGCCATCTTGCTGCCGGGCAATGCCTGGCACAGCCCCCAGGTGCGTCCATTGGTAGCATTGACTCTCCAGCCGCTTTCATGGGACACAATATAGTCCACATACGGGTAATCACTCGGGCTTATGCCAGCTGCCGCCATGACGGCGGCTTTGTCTTTGCTAATGTCGAATGCCTTGCCTCTCGCAACAATAGCCTTGACTGGCTCAGAGATACGAACTTCTTGAATAACTTTGCGTGAAACTTCAACACCATTTTGAATGTTGATTTCATACGTAACGGATTTTTTGCCGGGTGTCCCTGCTTGGCGGGTCGCCGTTGCGCCAAAGCTCAAGTTGGGGTCTTCGACGTATTCAATTGGAGGAGCAATGTCTTCCTCGGCCGTAGTGACTTGTATACCTGATCTAATCACTACAATGGACATGCCTGGGGTAATCGGTGTACCCACCGCTGGTTCTACGCTGTCGCCCTGAGTGAGTACAACGCCCTTCTCCTGAAGAAGCTGACCAACTGTCGTGACGTGTGTACGTACAGTTGCTGGCGTTCCGTACAGCACGAGCGTCGCTGCGACTGCGCGGTCTACCACTATTTTTTCACCGATAACTTGATCTTTTAGTATCTCGTTACTAACCTCTTGCTTGAGATTGTCTTCTGGGTATACCTTGACCCCTGCCTGCTCAGCAACCGTACGTGGTGCTTTGGCTGCACTAAGAGTCTGTACGCGGGCATTGCCATCAAAAATCGTCACGGGCCGAGCACGATAGACATTGATGCGGAAGTTGTCGCTCAATATCTTGCTGTCGAGCGAAGGCTCCACAACATCACCTTTATTGACGACAATTTCGGCGCGTTGCAAAAATTCGTCAACTGTTGCTGCACGCGTTGGTACGGTTTGTTTGGCACCCTCTATCGATAGCTGTACTACATGAGAATCACCCGCGCCAATGGTTGTGCCACCAAAGATGACCATTGCAAACAAGCTTACAAAACTAAGCGTGACAATGGTTATGATGGGCACCGCAAATGGGTGCTTGTACAGCTCATGGCTCAAAAAGTGTTTTCGGATAGTTATAAATTTCTTGTGCATAACAGAAATGATTGCCTAGGAACGAGTCGGAAAAACCAATGCCTCACTCGTACCAAGAGCCACTGTACAGTGTACCAGACGTTGCCAGGTCCGGCCACCCCTGCTAGAGCCCCCATTGAGCTGTTAGAGTTTTTCTAGAGGCGCAAACGCAATATTGAGTTTTTTGGAGCCTTTGCCCTTGAAGTAGATTGTGGCATTGTCACCATCCAACTCGACGACCGTACCATCGCCAAATAGTTGATGCCGTACGCCATCGCCTTCACTGATGTCTGGGACGTAGCGTGTTTCGCTCGGGTCTATCTTGGTGCTTGTTTGTGTATGGTCAGCAAATGCTCGAGGTGACGGTGCCACAAATGCGCTATCGAACCCGCCAACAAACTGTGTCTCTCCATCAATTTCGCTCAAAAACCGACTCGGTGGGTTGTGTTGAACCCCACCATACAGCATGCGAGATGACGCATACATCATATGGAGCTCTTCTCGGGCACGGGTCATGCCCACATAGCAGAGACGGCGCTCCTCTTCCATTTCAGATTGGTCATAGAGTGCTCGCGAGTGCGGGAAAATTGTTTCTTCCATCCCGACCATGAACACCACGGGGAACTCTAACCCCTTTGCAGCATGGAGTGTCATGAGCGTAACTGCGTTGCCATCAAAGTCTGCGGTGTCTAAGTCGCTCACCAGACTAACCTCCTCTAGAAACCCATCCAACCCCATGTCTTGGTACGATTTGCCAACACTCAATAATTCACGTACGTTCTCCTGGCGAGCTTCACCTTGTGGGGTCTTGTCATCCAGGTAACTTAAGTAGTCGAGTCGCTTAATCAAGCTGTCCAACAGTACTGGAACAGGCGTCTCGCCGACGATATCACGAAATCTAGCCAGGATATCTTGCAGCCCGGATAAGCCCATGCGAGCTTTTGGTGTAATGGATGAGCATTGATCAACTGCTTGCAAAGCGACATCAAGCGTCATCCCCTGCTCAGTCTGCCACTGCGTGAACTGCTGGAGTGATTTAGCACCCACAGCACGAGTCGGCACGTTGGCGATGCGGTCAAAACTTACCTGATCGTTTGGCTGGTAGATAAGACGAAGATAGGCCATAATGTCTTTGATTTCTTTGCGATCATAAAATCGCTGACCACCGACAATTCGATACGGGATGCCGTAACGAATAAACGATTCCTCGACCGCCCGACTCTGAGCATTCGTCCTATAAAGCACAGCAAAATCTTGAAATCTCCGAACCTGCAAATCTGTCGCAATTTTGACCCGCTGTACAATCGCTTCGCCCTCTGCACGCTCGTTGACAAGCTGTACAATCTGCACAGGCTTGCCTGCTCCTGCGTCGGTCCAAAGTTTTTTGTCGCTACGCTGGGCGTTTTTGGTAATGACGGCATGGGCTGCGTCCAAGATTGATTTAGTACTGCGATAGTTTTGCTCGAGCTTGATGATAGTGACGTCTTTGTGGTCTTTTTCGAAGTTCAAGATATTGCGAAAGTCGGCACCGCGCCATGAGTAAATGCTCTGCCAGTCGTCCCCCACTACGGCGATGTTGTTGTGCGGAGCCGTCAGTAGCTTGATGAGCTTGTACTGTGCCGCGTTAGTATCCTGATACTCATCAATCATAATGTAGCGGAATTGTTCTTGCCATCGGGCACGCACCACATCATTCGTTTCGAGCAAGCGAACGGTCTGACCAATCAGATCGTCAAAGTCTAAGGCTGCGTTATCCTGCAAGGTTTTTTGGTAGAGTGGATACACGTCTGCGGCAGCTTTCTGAATCGGGCCGTTAGCCGTACTCCGGTACTGCTCAGGGGTGATGAGTTCGTTTTTGGCGCTACTGATAAGGCCGCTCAAGGTACGAGCTGGGCATGCCTTCTCGTCAATCATCAATTGCTTAGTGGCACGTTTGATGGCAGCCAGCCTGTCGGATTCGTCGAATATCACGAAATTGGGCGCCAGGCCAATATGTTCAGCATCGCGCCTTAGAATTCGCACACAAATACCATGGAACGTTCCCATGTAGGGCATAAACCCTCTATTGTCAGCATTTTCAGCAAGCAGATCAGCAACGCGTTCACGCATTTCACGGGCAGCTTTGTTGGTAAATGTCACGGCCAGGATGTTATATGGTGTGGCTTTGTGGCCAGCAATAATGTGTGCAATACGATGGGTAAGTGTTTTGGTCTTGCCACTACCCGCACCAGCCAAAATCAGCAAAGGTCCCTCGGTTGCCTCGACGGCGCGTTGTTGTTCTGTATTAAGACCCTCCAGAAGACTATGCATCAATCTATTGTACCAGCCAGATGGCTAGTTCAAGCCAACCATATTTACATACGCCAAGCCAGCAACAGCAGCTGCCGCCAGTAAAAGCAAGAAGACCGTCCAGCCTCCGCCATGCTTGCCTTGGTGATGAATGGGCACGAAGTAGGTCTTCTCAGCTATGAGGGTTTTGAGATGCTCAACTCGCTCTGTCTCCGCAGCCTCGAGCTTGGCTTCTTCTTCGGCATGCTCGGCGTCCAAATCGGCTTGGTTTTTGGGCTCCTCATTCTTGTCTGAATCTGTGTCATTATCAGTGCTGTCTTCTTCAGATTTTTCAGGGTCTTCCTTTGGACTAAAGGTAACTGGCTCTTCGGCCTCGGGCTTGGTTGGCTCGAATTTTTGTTTTGGCTGCAAATCTTCTGATGCTGCGCCTTCAGCCTTTTCGGTAGTAGATGAATCGACATTGTCAGTATTTTTTTCGTCAGTTGGCTCTTCAGCTTTGGGTTCAGGAGCAACATCCGGGGGTGCCGTTGGTCCACTGGTTGATGCTTCCAGAGCTGGCTCTTCAAGCTTTTTAGGCGTCGATAACTTGGCGTCCTTCTCTCGAGTGACGAGTAATGGGCTAGTCGTAGGTTCATCTGCTGTGGTTTGATTGGACTTGACCATGGGGTCCTGAATCATGGCACGGTTCGACACAATAACAGGTCGCGCGGAATGGTCGGGTGGCGTAGTGTCCGGGGGTGCCACGTCCATGGTTTTGGGGCTATTTTTCTTTGTCATTGCCATGATTTTGCCTGTATGCTGCCTCTACAATGCCGGTAAATTCTTTGTAGTTCAAACTTGCGCCACCGACTAACAGGCCATCAACTCCTTTGACCGCAAGCAGCCCACCGGCGGTTGAGGAGCTAGCGCTGCCGCCGTACAAGACTCGTACGGTTTCGGCCGTCTTCTGGCCATATAGATGACGGATGTTGTTGCGAATCAGGCGAACGGCTTTGGCTACAATGTCGGGTGTGGGAATCTCATGATGAGCATAATCGTTGCCATTACTAAGTGCCCATATTGGCTCATATGCAATGACAATCTCTTGTATATCGCCCGCCGTTAAATCGCTGAGCGCACTGACAACTTGGTCGTGGAGAACTTGGGCTGTTTCACCATCAAGCCGCTCCTGACGTGTTTCGCCAACACAGAGTATGGGAACGATGCTGTTGCGTACTGCGGCGGCCACTTTGTCACGAACGGTTTCAAGACTCTCTCCAAATTTGTAACGCCTGTCAGAGTGCCCGACAATTGCATAGTCGACAAGACCGCGCAACATCGTAAAACTCACTTCTCCCGTAAAGGCCCCCTCGTCCTGATGATAAGCATTCTGAGCAGCAAGTCGAAACTTGCGGTGATCGGTTTGCAGGCTCAGTGGTTGCAGGCTCAGTAGACCTGGAGCCAAGACAACCTCAACTGATCGGTGTGGACGAATGTGGTCACTCAAGCGGTGCAACAGCAAACTGCCCTCGTGGACATTCAGATTCATCTTCCAGTTTGCGACTATCAATGTTTTCTTCATAACGCTTGTGCTTAGTGTACCACCCCCGTGGCTCCAAATCTACCAGCCTAGGGCTATTTTTCCTTGTCTAAGAGCGCTTCCACCCCGGGGAGCTTTTTACCACTCATCAGCTCCATACTTGCACCGCCACCAGTTGAAACATGATTAAACATGGTGGTCAGCTTGCGGTCTTCGATGTAACCCACCGTATCGCCCCCACCCAACACGGTGTATGGCTTATGGCCGAACTCGCCCAGCATAGCGTCAACCATAAGTTCTGTGCCGTGCGCAAACGGTCCGATTGGCCCTTGCAGGCCAACCGTCTCAGTTACACCCATAGCGCCGTTCCATACAACGGTCTGCGCAAGTTGCATAGCACCGGCTATAAATGCACCGCTGAATGGTCCAATGTCCAGAATCATCTCGTCCTTGGCTACCTGCCCAGATCTGCGAGGGGCTCGCTTGGGGTAGTTCTCGATACTGGCAATCACGTGTGCATCCCAGTCGACAATGCGCGTCTGGGCTGATTTGTCTATCTTGCTGGCCACGACACCATCTTGCGGGAGATAGAACACAAATCGCTCCTTGGCGGCTTTGGCTTTAGCCTTAGCAATGATTTTTTTTGCCAGCGGTACTTCGTCTATTTCGGCCAATGATTTGCCGATGTCGATTCCCTCCGCCAGAAGAAAAGTGTTGGCCATCGCGCCGCCCACAGCAACCACGTCTGCTGTATCAATAAAACGGTCAAGGATATCTATTTTGTCTGATATTTTGCTGCCACCAATAATGGCCATGAGCGGCCTATCTGGGTGCTCCATCACCTTTGTGATAGTGTCAACTTCTGTTTCTAGCAACAGTCCGGCGACGCTTGGCAAGCATTTTGCTACCGCAGCAGTGCTGGCGTGGGCACGGTGCACTACGCCAAACCCATCCTGTACGAATACCTCAGCATTAGCAGCAAGCTGCGAAGCAAACGCAGTGTCATTTGATTCTTCGCCTGCATGGAACCGAAGGTTCTCTAACAACAAGACCTGCTTGGGCTTAAGGTCATTTACCTGCTGCAGCACTTCACCACCGACGCAGTCCTCTGCAAACTGTACACTTGTGTCAAGCAGTTCGCCGAGTCGTTTAGCGCACGGCTTGAGGCTGTATTTGGACACGCGCTCGCCGTCGGGACGACCAAGGTGTGAACACAGTACGACACGGCAATTCTGCGAGCGAAGATACTCAATGGTTGGTAATGATTTCTTGATCCGATAATCATCGGTGATGTGACCGTCACTATCGAGCGGGACGTTATAGTCGACTCGCACTAACACCGTTTTTCCCTTCAGATCGATGTCTTTAATCGATTGTTTGTTGAAGCTCATTCATTACTCCAGTACACGAACTTTAATCGTATCCGTTGCGCCTACTACGCCTGGGTGATGGCCACTTGCTGTCACGACCATATCGCCGGCTTTGAGCACTCTGTTCTGGCGGAGCCAATTAGTCAGTTTGGTCGCCTGCATCTTGTCATCGGGGCGCACATACGACTTCAGTCCATAGACAATTGCAAGTTGCTGGGCAACCCTTCGATCACTCGTCACTGCAATAACAGGCCTATCAGGCCGCATCGACGCGAGCTGCAGTGCGGTTGAGCCAGACTTTGTCTCGGCAACGATAGCTTTGGCGCCTGTAGCTGATGCAAGTTCTATCACTGACGTACATATGGCAAACTGTCGGGACACAAGGTCATCATTACTCGGGAATACTGCCTTGAGCGGCAGGTTGTTTTGGGTATAAAGGATGATACGTTTCATAGTCTCAACTGCTTCGACTGGGTATTTACCAACCGCCGTTTCGTCACTCAGCATGACGCAGTCTGCACCAACGATTACTGCCGTCGCAACATCCGAAACTTCTGCTCGAGTAGGCTCTGGCGTCTCAGTCATGCTAAACAACATCTGTGTCGCCACAATCGTTGGTTTGCCATAGCGCATACCAAGCCCAATAAGCTTGCGTTGCACGATTGGGACGCTTTCTGCGGGAGCCTCAACAGCCAAGTCACCGCGCGCAATCATAATCAGATCTGTTTCTTCGACAATTTCGTCGATGTTTTCTACCGCGGCCTTTGTCTCAAACTTAGTGATAATCTTTGCCTGCATGCCCAAGCCCTTCATGAGGCGACGCATGTTGCGAATATCGACCGCTGATTGCACAAAACTTTGTGCAACGTAGTCGATATCCTGAGTTGAGCCATAAGCCAAATCTTCCCTGTCTTTGTCGGTTATAGTATCGCCACCAAAGTCTGTGTCTGGCAGGTTTATGCCCTTGCGCTTGACCAATATGCCATCGTTTTCGGCGTGAGCATGCACCACGCCTTCGCTGACGCTAGTGATGGTCGTCTTGATTTTTCCATCATAGAGATATAGTGTCTCGCCTCGCTTGACCTTCTTGCTCAGATCGTATTGTGTAGGAATGTGACCAGACCGTTCATAATCAGCCTCGTATTCAAATGTTAAGCTCTGCCCTGTGCTGACGTTGATGATTCCTTCAAAATCACCCAACCGAATCTTGGGTCCTTGCAAGTCCTGGATGATTGCTACTGGCTTGCCATACTCTTTGGCAGCTTTACGAATCCAGGCAATCTGCTGTGTGCGCTCTTCGTTGGTACCATGCGAAAAGTTAAGACGCACACCATTGACACCGGCCGTAATCAGCTCGAGCACTGCCTCGTACGTGCTCGTACTTGGACCCAGGGTGGCAATGATTTTCGTGCGCTTGAATTTACCCACCGGCACATTCGGTGCCTTTTGCGTGATTTCCATATCTACTAGTGTAACTGTTTATGCTTACCTCTGACAACCCAAAAAGTCTGCTATACTGCAAATATATTAGGATGCAACCGATATACAAATGAAGGATCAGGAAATACCAAACCATGCTGCGTTTGATGACGACCGAGTCACAGTAGATCTGACCGGCGACGTTGATCTCACCGAGGCAGCAACCGCTGCACGGCTGATTATCGACATCCGTGATGACCCTACTGCGCCATTTTTGCCCGGGAATGTTCTGGATGGACAACCAGAGCAGCCCATGAAAATCGAGGCTCTGGTTGGGCCCGTTATTGTGGACCAATTTGAGAGCCTGTTGGCAAACACTTGGCAAATGAGTGAAGCACTTCGTCAAATCGGAGAGTTTGACCCGCCGACCGAAAAGCATGTTAGGCAAACCGCCCTACTTGCAGGGCACCTTGCTAACGTTGCTGGTCGAACACCAGAAGAATCAACACTTGTAATCGTTGCTGCTGCTATGCATGATCTCGGCAAGCTTGATGTCCCCCATCACCTCGTGAATCCGGATGACCCTGCCAGCGCCGTGATAGACAGAACAGGTGATGATTGGAAAATTATGAAAATTCACCCCGAGAGAGGCTTCATCAGAGCAATTGAGCTGTTTCGCGATGAACCAGACGATAGCCCGCTCAAAAAGGTAGTGCCGCTCCTGATACTCACCCACCACTGTCACAATCACGCAGGCACTCCGTACCCAAGCCCTAACGAAATGCAAAAACTGGCAGACCAAGGATTGTTGAATCTCAAAGACCTAGAAGACCCTCAGCTGCAAGACTTAGCCAAGATAATTGCAATCGCAGACGACTACGAAGCCATGACAGCGCGCCGCAAATATCAGGCACGTCGCAACCTAGAAGATCCCGGTCAGATAGAACAAAATATTCAAGAGTCACACCCTGACCTGCCAGAACTTGCAGATGAGTTGAAGCGGCTGCACCTACTGAGATTCCCTCCCAATGGCTGGATGCAGCCTATTGGGTCTGATGAAACCAATCAAGCCGAGCTCGTTAGTAGCTAAGTTGCTTCCGCTTCATGGTCATACAGAGGGCCATCAGCACCACACTGCTCACGACCAGGCCCACCACAATCGATTCCCCACTATTCACAAGTGTAGCCACTGGTGCAGCTGGTTTGGTGTAGGGAGACTCATAGGCTC
>OFQY01000515.1_pt1 | contig 14876 bp, 21 predicted proteins | sample 1542991 | NCBI WGS metagenome assembly OFQY01 (sample SAMN07774224, study PRJEB24372) | wastewater metagenome | isolation source: Exp Tend VB 10WW | collected 2016-02 | reverse complement strand
CAATTCTCAACTATATTGTCAAAGAAGCTTTTGATGCCTTCATTGAAGGTTACAAAAGAGGAAAAAAGTTTAAGCAAAATGAGATTAGAGAAGAAAGCCAACAAAAACAAAATATAACTCCTTCTATTATTACTTTAGCAAAAGAAGATTCGGACAAGATTATTGAAGGATTAACAAGTAAAAACAAAGAATCAGACAAATTGTTTGGTAAAATTAATGAGTTGGAATCGGATATAAGATCTTTGAAATCCCAAATTGGAGTTTTAATTCAGAACGAAAAACGAACTCAAGAACAGACTGTAACACTCATAACAACTGTAGAAGAAATGCTTCATTCTCTTGAAGAATGTGGAATTATTCCAACAAACGATTTGCTGGTAGAAGAATTTTCTTCCAATTCTGACGAAGCTTCAAATGCTCAAATACCAATGAATGATGTCATGAGAACTGATAAGTTTTTTGTCAACGATGTTATTGCTAGTGGAAATAAAAAGTTTGATCTAAACTAAGAATAAAATAGGATTATTAATATGTTAACTTGGATTATGTTTAAAATGAAAAGCAAATTAGCCTTTGCTTGGTTAAAGAAAAATGCTTTGGTAATTGTGCTGGCTACAGGCATATTAGGTTTAATGATTTATCAAATGGTAACAAGAGCTAATAGTGAAAAAGCTGTAAAAAGTTTGATGGACCAACTAGATAAAGCAAGACAGGATTATGAAAAAGCAAATCAACTTCATAGAGAAGAAATTCTCAGAAGAGAACAAATAGAAGAACATTACCGAACTGTTATTGATGATTTAACTAAAAAATATGGTGAGTCTGTTGCTAGACTAAATCAGAACAAAGAAACAAGAGTTAGACAAATTATTGCAGAAAATAAAGATGATCCAAATCTAATGGCACAAAGACTAAATTCAACATTAGGATTTACTTTATATCATCCAGGAGAAACACCATGATAATAAAAAAATTAATCTCATCATTAACTGCAATAACACTTATTTGTCAATTGGTTGCAAACTCGTCAATTTGCTTTGCGCAGGATAATCCGCCAGCAGTTACTGACGAACAACCATTTCCTGAACGTGGACAACAAAGAGAAATAAGAGTCGGAGAAACTGTACATCAATATATTCTTCCTTCTCCTCCACATTTGCAATTAACCCCTCCAGCAATTTTACAAAATCCTCCACCAGCAGGAAGAATTTATCCCTTGCTAAGATTTGAACCAGCACCATTTCCAGGAGTTATTTATAACGGAGAACTTAACGCTTGGTTGGAAGCAGAAAGAGAAGCAGCTCCAGAATATCTTCAAGTTTATTCAACAGCCATACAAGCAGAAATGACAGCTTGGGCATATTCAGAATTAGAACAAGCACATTTACAAATGGCAACCGAACAAGAGACGTCGAGGTTAGAAATTAACCAATTGGAACGGCAGCTAGACTCAGCCCACAGGCTCAGAAGGCGCTCTATGTTGCGACCAATTTTACTTACTTCTGTTATTGTGCTCACACTAGGAATTGCAGGAACAACTACAGGCTACATAGTTGGTAGAAACCACGGCAATTGAGATCTTAAAAACATCTGGAAGAATAGGGTTTTAAGAAATATTTACGTATTAGTTTACTTTTAGAAAAAAGGTGTTATTATGAGCAATAAGCTTTACATGAAGAATTCAAACGGGCAGCCGTCCGCAAGTTTGACAATGGCTCTCGTTTCATTCATATTGGTTACTGCTTGGTTGGTATTTTGGGTTGTAGGAACAACATTTGGATTACACGTACCAGAGTTTGCAGCAGGCGATGCAATGGCGTATATGACGCCATTGCTTACTTTGTATTTTGGTAGACGTTGGACCGAAAAAGATTTGGTTAATCCGAATCAACCTAATCAAGAAGTGGTTGAAGAATCATCTTCCGAGACTGATGAAGAAGTTGAAGAAGAAGAAACACAACCAGAAGCACAAGAACAACCTTCCACAAGTTCGACAACAACAAAAAGAAAGAGTAATAAATCATGAGTAAGAAGCTTAATCCAAAGGGTAATGTTGCAAAGCTCATCCGAGAAGAAGCTGCAAAGCTTGTGAAGGAACAAAAGAAGGTTAATTTCGAAACTTGGGCTCTTGACAAGCTTAAGAGTGAATATCCTAATCAGATTCCAGCTTCCATTAACGTTGGAAACGTTGTTGCTTTCCTTCAAGGAAGTAAGTTCAAGCTTTCACCAGAAGAGTTTGAAGCTCGTAAGCAAGTAAATACTTCTTATCAGTCTCTTTTGACTCAATTCAAGAATCGCGATTCTGGAAAGGCAATTGCCTCCGATGAGGAAGACCAAGTTGCTGCTGCAGAAGACGAAGAGTCTGGCGAATCTCCTGCAGATAAGCTCAAGTATCGTTCAGGAGAAGTTCCTCTTGAAGATATCGCTCGTGAACTTGGTGGAATTACCAAGATGGGCGCAAGCAAGAAGATTGATGACTCTATTCGTAAGATGAAGGCTCTTGGAGCAGGTAATGACGAACAACAGGGAGCAATGCTTGCAAAGATTGAGAATGCTCGTCAAGAAGGTGCAAAGTCTTTCGTAAGTCTTCTAGCTGCATCGCGAGGCAACATTCCTGCCTTCCTAAAGGCTCTAGAAGCCACGAAGCTTGTTAAGCTTGCCAATGACGTAGGTATGGTTGATGAAGGCGAGAAGAAGGCTCTAAAGGCTCTCTATGACTCTATCAAGGTTAATGGACCAGAAGTAGGAATGGAAATGCTTATTTCGGATCTTGAAGACAATGATCCTCAAGATCGTATTTGGAAGACTTTCCAAGCAGTTGTTGCTCGTAAGGCTAGTCCGCGTCGTAAGCGTGCTCCTGGCGAAGCAGCAGGTGAAGAGGACTGATTAAATGCAAGTATGACTTTTTTGTTTAATAGTGGTTCTTCTGTAACAGATTACTTTAAATCTCTTTTTGAAAACAAAAAAGAACAAGACTTACAAAGTTTAAAAAATGTTTTAGAAAAGCATGGGTGGCAATCTAATAAAGATGCCACCCATTTTTCTTTGTGCAAAGAGTTTGTATTTGAAAGCAGACAAGACGCCTCAGAATTTTTATTAGGTGTAGTAACAGAAAGTAAAACTTCAAATCACATACACTTAGAGGTAAATGCAGAAAAGACAATAAAGTTAGAAGTGAATGTTTATTCTGATGATGAACAGCATGACAACAATTGTTTGAAACTTTGCTTAAATCTAGATGAATTGTTTGATGAAAAAAGACACTAACAAACCACCACAACAACCACTTTCTTCGTTATCTCCATTTGTTAGAAAAATGGAAGAAGATACCAATATTATGGTAAGTGATGGATTCAATCCAGATGATTTAGATCTTCAATATATGTCAACAGGAAAATTTAAAAAAGAAAAAGTTTCTCCTGTTGAATATGATGAAAACGAAGATGTTACAACTTTTGATTATGATGATGAAGGCGAACATACTTTGTTTTATTCTGTTGATGGAAAACAAGAGTCTCTTGAAGGAACCTTAATTTCAACAGGTAAAAAGAAAATAGAAAACAATACCATTGACATATTGACAATAAAGTTTCAGCCAAATAAGTTTTCTTCAAAAAAGACATTTAACTTGGTAAAAGATTTCATTTTTGGAATTGAAAAAACTTGCTTTGTACATAATATAAAAATATCCGAATCATTATATTTGTTTGACAGTAAAGATGAATTAAATAAAGAGACAGCTAATTTTGATTGGCATCTGCAAGATGTTGAATACACGAATAAAGTGTTAACTTTTCAACTTGTAAAAAGTATTTGATTGCACATATTTACAAAATAGATTAAAGGGATAAGTTAATATGACAATATCAAGAGAACTTCGTGCAGAATTTGAACTAACCAAAGAACGTAGAAATCGTTTTTTGTCAAATCTTATTAAGGAAGCAATTATTAATACAATAGCAGAACAAGCTGCTCCTCCACCTGTTGCTGGCAATCCTTCACCAGCAGCCCAAGTAGCGCCTCCTGCACCAGCACTAGATCCAATGAGTAATCCTCCAGCAGATGCAACACAATCTCCAGAAGGAAGCCCTCAAGAAGAATTTACTCTTGATAAAATGATTGAAAAGTTGAACGTTATTAGAGGCGGAAGATCTTTTACAGATCCAGAAATTTATGGACAACTTACAACTTTGTTTAAAGGTTGGGATCCGGGCACCGTTCAAACAATTGAAAAAACATTTGATGAAATTGCAAAAGTTGTAACACTTAATGCAGAAGGTCAACAAGGAGCAAATGGAATTAATCCTCCAAATCCTGCGCCACCACAACCATCTCCTCAAGGAACTCCTCCTGCTCCTCCAGCAAGCGGAATGACGGCTCCAATGCCTCCAGTAGCATGAATTGATTTAGAAAATAAATAATTTTCTTTACAAATATATTTGAATTTGCTACATTATATTCATGAGCTATAATGATAGAAACCTTTATGGTGATCCTTTGCCAGAAGTACATCCCAAACTTCTAGACACTTTTGTTCATTTTAGAGTGATGATAAGAGAAGATTTAAGAGCAGAATACGGAACAGAAATTCCCATCATTCCGCTCACAAGAGATCTTAAAAATAAGTCCTTAAAACAATATGCTAATGACAAGTATGCCATTAAAAATGGAGACTTGATTTCTTATAAGCGTTTTGATTCTCGTGGTTACAGTCAATACATCTTTATTACAGAAGATGGAGTAGAAGTGGTTGTACCGGAAGGATTTATTAAATCTAAGTTCTTATTTCCAATCAACAAATGATGATGAAGAAAATCATCCTTTAAGGATTGATTTGCCATCTTGTATGTTGTTTGTAGAAGAATAAGTTCTAACCAAGTTAGATTCTTGGACCAAAAATGATCCTATCATTGGAGAAGACACTCTTATTAGTCTGAGTGTTTGTTTATCATTTAAACGACCAGCATCTATTACTTGCATTTGGTTTTCCAAAAGATAGCAAGGTGAAGGTTCTATTTTATATTCAAATTCTTTTGTTGAAAAGTCTGTTGGAGCAGTTCCACAAGGTACAACGAAAATTGCTGTTGTACCAAATCCGTTTGTATCCACTTTTCTATAAAGAATTGATCCTGCTCTAATTGAACAAGTATTAACAGACTTTGTTGATACAAGTTGTTGTTGTGAGTTATTGTCATTATTACCAAAAATTGAATTTAAAATTGGGTTTCCTTGAGCTTTACTCAATAGGTATTTCTTCTGCCAATCTTCCATAATATATCCTTTGTGTCGTCTCTATATTGATCTAGTTCATTTGGAACATATTGTTTTGGTGCAGCTAATGCTGAATAACCTAATCCATTACTAGGCGTATTTGTATTTCTAGGTGCAGCAGGTTTTGGATTTGTTTTAACACCATTTGGTCCGCCACCTTGTTGAACTGCTGCCATTCGTCCTTGATTAGCTGCAGGATCATTTGTTTGTGGTTGACTATAAATGTGGTCCAACCATTCTCTTTCTTGATCAAACATTGCTTCAGCTTCTTCATTAGCTGCGTCATCTGGAATAAATTCCATTTTCTTTACAATGGTATTAGGTGCAGGATAACCAGGAAGATTGGCAAATGTACTTCCTGTTCCTGGTTTTGTGCTCATTGTTGGATAAGCTTCTTGTTTTATTCCATGATCTTCAAATTTGTCTTCGTTTGTTTTAAGACGCCATTCTGCGTATTCGTCTTCATAAGACGAATCATTCTTTTGATCTGCTGTTTGTAAATTTTGTTCTAAATCATAAATGTTTTTGGTTGCTCTATTGAGTCTTTGACCAGAAATTTGTTTGATACCACCAATACCAAAATTTCCTGTTCCTCCCCAAACGCTCGCACCTTGATATGAACCAGGAGCGTCCATGGCATATTCATTTAATTCTTCTTCATAATCATCAAATAATAACTTTTTATCCATGTCCTTTTTGCAGGCTTTGCAAGGTTTGGAATTTGTTTTGATAATCTGTTTTGGTCTATCAGAATGATGTTTCATATACTTATGTCATATAAGTATGCGAAAAGAGGTTAGTTATGAATATATTAGTTTTACATGCGTCAAAAAATTCTGCCAATCATGGAAATGATGCAGGGGGAGCTTTCATACCGGAAGCAATCAATTTTAATAAACACAGAACAACCCTGGGTGACAAGGTAACAGTTGTACCATATGACAACAACCTCCCACAAGGCAAACGTCTTGAATCGTTTTTAAAATTGATTGAAGACGCAGAACCGTTTGATGCTTTTGTCTATCTTGGACATGGACTTAGAAACGGACTTCCATCTGCAGGGGTGACCCAAGCTTCAAGAAAAAGATTCACGGATCTTCTTGTCAAGAAATCAAAAAGTAAAACAAAGCTAATTGTAACATTGTTTGCTTGTTCCACGGCAGAAACAACTACAGGTCAACCTGGAGGAGAAGGCGGGTTTGCTGACAAAGTTAGAGATGATCTTGTTGTTGCCGGATTCACAGAAGGATGGATTGATGCACATCCAGTGCCAGGACATGCTACACAAAATTCTAAAGTAAGAAGATTTTATGTATCAACAGAAGAAGCCTCAAAGGGAGGAACTTGGTTAGTTGCTCCAGGAAGTCCAGAGTTTCCAAAATGGAAAGAAAAACTTAATTCAAAATGGAGAGATGATCCATTCAGATTTGATTTTCCATATATGACAGCAACTCAAATTCTTCATGCATGTGAAGGTAAGTGAAATATGAACAAAGATAGAGCACAAGGAAGAATGACAACTGGAATAGAAAGAGTTTTTAGACCTATGAGAGATGGGTTGTATAGAGAAATTCTATTACATTGGGTTCATTTCATTGATGAAAACGGTATAAAAACAGGATCAAAACTTCAAAAACAAATTGAAGGACAACTTTATAGACCATTGCAAGAACATGAAAAAAGAAGAAGTATTCATGGGGAAGTTGAATATCAACTTCCTTCCGGAGAAACTGTAAAGCTTATAGCTATTGGAATGGATTATAACGACGAAACTTACGGAAGAGGAATAAGATAAATTATCACAAGATAATTTTACTACCTGCTGGAAGTTCTATTTCGTTTCCTAAATCTTTATTGGTGAGTGGCACATTATCACGCTGCTCACCAATTTGCTTTGTAAGTGATTTCATTAATTCAAGATTTTCAAGATCTAGTGATAACAGATAAATCAAATAAACAAGTTGTCTTTGGCTTATTCCAAACTGTCTAATTTCTTGAACAATTTCTCTGCACTCTTGTCTTTTCTTTGAAGAAAGTTTTGCTTCTATGTTTGGTTGAATATATCCTTCACCTTCAACAGCATCTTCTGGATTGACTAAAAATTCATCTACTTCTGACATATTTACTCCTGGTAATTTAATATTTAGTTGTACTAAGCATATTATAGGAGTTTTGAATGTTAAAAACAAAAACTTTAAAAAAGGAAGAGTTGATTACAAAAATTAAATCAATTCTTGAAGAAGCGGTTTCTAGTAGAGCCGACTTAAATAGAAGAGAAATTGAATCAAGCCTCAGTGATTTTTCAGATCTTGATGACAATCTTCCAGGAGAAGAAAGTCCATATGATGAATTTGAAAAATATATTCAATCTGATGAATATGATGATGACATGAATCATCATTTCAATTCATTTGATGAATATGAAGATGATGGTGACGATTATTCTTATTGGAGACGTGAAAGAGAAGAAGAACTTCCTGGAGGAATTGCTTCTGGACCATTGGACGATCTTGATTTGGGTGAATCTGCTCCGCCTGGGGATGAATGCGAAAGAATTGTTCACGGATTAAAGAAAAAATATGGTAAGTCTCCAAAAACTTATTCAATTGCTTGGTCAATGCACAACAAAGGAATTTGTGAAGGTCCTGATGACAAAGACGAAGAAGATGATGCAGACGAACAACAAGCAAGAGACAGAGAAGATTATGATAGAGAAGAACTTGATAGCAGAAAGTTCAGAACAGAATCTATTAACGAAAACGACATTGCTGAACAAATAATCAAAAACATTGTTAGAGAACAATTTAGTGATCTTGGTGGTATTGGCGGCATTCCATCTGGAAAAGATGCAACCAAAACAAATGGCAACGGAGTTGATTCTGTGGTTTTAAGAAAAAAACCAATTAAAAAACAAGAAGAAGAATTGGATGAAGCTGGTCGTTTTCATCAAAAACAAGCAGCACACAGTTTAGCAATTAAGAATGCTAAAAAGAATTATCACCACGATACTGAATCAAAAACCGAACCAGGAATCGTTCAACGCGATGAAGATTCTGATGTTTGGTACGATCCAAATGATAAGAAAAATTAAATGTTTATAAAGCCATCATCATGCTGAAAAGATTCAATCTTTATCAACGATGAGCTTATAATAACAAGATATTTTCCATATGAGACAGTCGCTTCTGGACTGTCTTTTTCTTTTGACAAAATTACAAATCTTCCCCAAAGTTTGTTTTCGTAAATAAACTTTGCTTCTTGCCAAATATGTAAAGCACAATCATACTTTTCAAGTATTACTTTTATATGATTTGGAAGACTAAATTTTATTTCGTCAATAGATTCTACAGCAGAAGATTCTTCTTTTTTGAGAGTTACTGATTTGCCGACATTTGTTATTTTATGAATTGCCCCACAATTGTTACATTGGACGTATGAAGGTTTAACATCACATGTTGCTGCATCCATTTCAGAAAAGACTATGAACTTATGAAATACAGGAGGATCTGAATTTTTGAAAATTGGATGAATACAATTGCATTCAATCATATGCTTTGTATATTCGGCAGGTAGAATGTTTGGTTTATTATCCATGTTTATTGAAATATTCGTATAAGTGTCCAAGAAGTGAAATAAATAAAATGACATAAAGCAAATATTTCGACTTGCCTTGAACGAAAGAATATATTTTTGTTTTTGTTAGAGTCAGCGACTTTTTGAGCTTGCCGAAGGGGCTACTGCTCCTTTTTTCGCTGCTGATGGCTTCTTCTTCGCTGGTACCGATTCTTCTCGAACTGTCCCTGCCACTACTGTCGAGCTCTTTCTTGAATCGGTAGAATCCAAAGGGTCAACCGTCTCTACCAACGTATCAACATCTTTATCAACACTACCAAGAAAATTGTCAACATTCTTATGGAATGAATCGTCCATTGCCATTCTAAAAACTTCTAGAATGTTGTTTAGATCTTCTGGTGTGTGACGAATGTTGTTGCGTCGCAAATAAAGAACAGTAAAATCAATTACCTGTTCTTTCATTTTATTATTCGTCAAATCATGAACTTTTCTTTCAAGACTTTGAAGAAATTTACGTTTACTATCTGAAATGTTTGATGCCATAAATGAAAAAACTCCTGTAAACTGTATTGTAATCACACAGTCTACAGAAGTATAATCAATTTTTAATCAAACTTTTGTTTTACGCTTATTTTGGTGTCTACGTGCCTTCTTGGTTGCACGATGCTTAGACAATCTGTCAGCAAGAGCGTTAGCACAGTAACTTTCTGGCTTGATTTTTACTTCGAAACCACAAGAAATTGCGTAACCCTTAAGCTGTTCAACGATACCAGAAGTGAAATGCTTGTTCTTTTCTGGTGAAGCGTCGATATGAATCGTTGAAGTCATACCAGTCTTATCGAAAAGAAGGTTTGCTACTTCGATTGAAGTGCTTACCTCATCAAACATTCTCATCTTCTTGTTGTTAGCGTTGTAACCATGGTCTTCCTTATAGTCTGTCAAGTAGTAATACATACCACCCTTACCCTTAAGGTAAACACAAAGTACAGTTACGAATCTATAGCCATGCTTTATGACTTGGCTGTCTGTACCAACACCAATTTCATAATCCACCATATTTTCCTTTGCCTTGTTTGCATACTTGACTGCAAGGTCAAACATTTCATCCAAGGAAAGACGAACAGGAGAATCTGAAATTCTCCAATTGTTACTATGGATTCCTGTGTCTTCCTTTACAACAGGGGAAGTTGTTGCTTTTGTTTCGTTGCTGTTGGTCATATCATTTGCCTTTATTTGTTGGGAGAGCGGGTTCTTATCGTCGTCGGTTTTTGTATTAATCTACATCATTGTTATTTTCTTCTGTCTTTTGTTTTCGTTCAATGTGTAGATCTATTGCTGTCCATTCACCAGGACTGTTGGGTCCATTTTTGAGTTTTACTAAAAAATTTGTTTTGACAAACTGACAGTAATATCCTCTACACATCTGAGGTCTTATTGAATAGATAGTGCATTTGCCACTATTGATATTCAGAAATTTACAAGCAAATCTAGGTCCATCTGTTTGGATCCTAAGAATAGGATATGTATCCTTCTTCTTAAATACTGGATGATCATTGAAAAATGATTCTCCAAGAATTTTTCCTTCATCATAGTCTATCACAAGATCATGTCTTGTTATAGTAATTCCCTTTTTATTGAACCATTTTACCGTTCTAGTAATCCAGTCTTCATCAATAGGTCCGAGAACATGTTCTAAATCATTTGGATCTAGCTTACAGCAAGCACTTTGCAAGCCTGCGACATCATTACAATTTGACAAACAGGTTTTTGTTGCCACTTCATCTGTGAAGTGTTTCCGATCCTTTAACAGTTTGGAATCCCAAACAGTTTTGTCATTTAACCTCAATACAGGTAAATAGAACTTGTTTTCTTTCTTTTTCTCATGAAGTTCTGGTAAACTTAGTGATGAAACACTTTTTTCTTTGATTGGCAGAGATTCAGTTTGAACAGACTCATTCTCTTTCATTAAATCTGAAAGACTAATAGTCTTCGTTTTATTTGGGTTTGTTGAATCAACTGCCATATTTATACCAGAAATCTATAAAATTAAGTCAGAAAGAGGTCTATCGTGAATCTCCTTATTAGAGAAGAATATAGCAAATCAAAAGAAAAAGAAGAAGCAGCTATTGAAGAAGCTGCAATGGAATGGTTGAAATCTAATGTCATTCCACTCAATGAAGCCGTTGACCGAAAAGTCCTATCTGACCTTATCAGTCTAATTCAAAAATTTGATGAGAAGCTTAGTCCATATGGACAAAAGCTTCCTACCATAATGGCGATTATAGCAAATGCAGAGAATGAATTAAACCAAGTCGTTACAGGTAATTCGCATTATCGTTCAAAAAAGCGTACGGGCGAATTGTTACAGAGTTTGACAGGAACCTACAATCACTTGTCAGATATTATGAGAAATAAAATTAAGTTGATTCTTGCTGCTCCATTATTTAAAAAAGCTCGAGAATTCGAAGACTTGCCACTTAAAGCTATTGAAGGTTTAGATTATGAAATGATCTTTTCCGCCTTCAAACAAGCAATGAAACCAACAACTTTACAACAAAAACTATGGGGAAAAATCATCTCAAAAGCTCAGTACGATCAAATGTGCAAAGAATTTTGTGATTTGTCTTACAAAGATCTTATGTCATTGGTTACAGCAGTTCCTAAAATTCCTGTAGTTGTTTCAACTCCAATTAACTCAGAACCAGAAATACCAGAAGAACAACCTTCAGAAGTTACTTCTGTCGGACTTGCTGCAGAAGGTGCTCCATTATCTTCTATTGCTTCTGAACCAGCACAACAAAAAGATGCAGCATTAATTCCAAATACTCCAGGCGTTGAAATGCCAAATCCAAATGGAGTGCCAGAAATTCCTAACAATACAATTAAAGAACAACTTGATCCAAAAACACAACAGTTAATGGCACAATCTGCAGGTGTTATTGCTAACTTGGTCAGAAGCATTCACGGAAAAGGTTTTGAAAAAACTGAACCTCATCTTCAAGCTCTTTTAAAACAAATTAGAGCTGAAATACAAATGGGAAAGCCTGGAAATGCTTTAAAACAAGCAGAACAAGTAATCAACATCTTCAACGCAATTAAAAACAGTGTTCCAAAATTGAATCAATTGTTTGCAGATGGGGATTTCGATGCAGAAGATGTAGAATTTGTCAAAACTCTTTTGACAAAAGCTGCTCAAAATGCTGCCAATGCTGCCAAAGGTGGTTTAGGAATAGTTGACAAATTTGCAGGAAGAGTAGCTCCATTTCCAGGATTGGATGCTGCTTCAATTGTTGGAGACTTACTTGATTCGGTTCAAGGATTTGCTTCGGGTTCTTCACAACAATTGTCAGAGCAACAAGAAGAACAACAAGCTGATCAAGGAACTCCTCCAGAAGCTCAACAACAGCAAACACAAGTTCCAGCAGAGACTCCTCCTCAAAAGAATTTATTGTCTGTAAAACAATTCTTTGCTGCATTACAACAAGCTTTAACTGTAGGATTAAAAGCTCCAACAACACAACAACAAAAAGCAACACAACAACAACAAGCTCCTGCCGTTGCTCAAAATGTTCAAACTCAACAACAACCACAAAAGACAGTTGATTCAGCTTTGGATGAATTGGCAAAAATGTTAAAGGCAGATCCGGGACAAATGAAAGCAGCTTTGTATAATGCTGGTTTCTTTGGAAATGTTAAGAAGTAGTAATAATAAATCCACTACTTCCAACAATCATTATACACATTTTTGAAACTATTATTGAACCTAATGCCACTGTCATAAGTGGCATTTCTTTTATTTGTTTATCCTGACAAATTTCTAACAAAGTATTTTTTACAACTGTTTCTAATTTGTTTTCTGTTTTTGTTAATTTTAAATTTGAATCAAATTTGTTCAAATCAATTGTTCCAAATTGAATTATCGATTTTATGTTTCTAAGAACATTGTCAACAGTTATTCTTATTGATTTATTTTCTATTTCTGTCATTTGTGGCAAAAACAAATAAACAGCATTTGAAGCTAGAGTTTTAAGTCTCGAATCATAAATGTTTTGTATGTCTTCAACAAGAGTGTTTGCTTCTTTTTTCTTTTCAATTATATTTTTCGTATGCATTAAAACAGATTGTTGAGTTGACGAATTTTCTATATTTGTTTGTTGAAGTGTTATTTGCACTCTATCAACAGTTGGAAGCTCTTCCCATTTTATTAATGAAATGACATGTCCTTGTAAAGAACTTATTGGAGTTGTTCCTGCAATAACAGATAAATCATTAACAACGTTTAAGCTCCAAACATCTGGAGATAATCTTAAAAGTTGAACGTCAAATCTTCCTGTATCATTATTCATTTTACAAGTTGCAGCCACTTCTTCACTAAATCCTGTAGCCACAATTAACAATGGTTGTTTTTCTTCACCAGCTTTATTTAAAAGCTTATCAATTTCCGAAACTTCTTCAACCATTCCATCTATGATCATCATCTTTACTTGGCTTCTAGACCAGCTTGTATCGTTTTCTAAAAGAAATTTGAATGGTTCGACAGACTTTTGAAAGGTATAACCATTTTTAAGTTCTACAATGTAATTTTTCTGTTTTCCGTTTTCAACAAATATTTTTCCTTCAAGTCCAGACAACATAAGTGCTTCATAAATGGCACATGCTAAATCTTTATTTGAAGAACAACTATTATATACAGTATTTTTAATAATTCTTTCATTTGAAACTTTTGAACTTGATTCCATTAATGGTTTTAAAGATTCAAACCAAAATTTATTAAGTTGTTCCACAAGAACTGTTTCTTGTGAATTGTAAATTTCTTCATGTTTTAGTAAATTTCTCAATAGTGTCAAAGTGTATTTGAATACAAAATATGCAGATCCTCCACTCTTTACTTCCAATTGATACATGGCACGGAGAATGAGATTAAAAAGTGTTTTCTCTGTTGCATTTTTTGGAATTAAATGATTGATAAAAAACTGATATGTGTCCGTTTCTGACAATTTAATTCCTTCATTGTCATACATATAACAAATTTCACCAAGTTTATTATGTAAATCATTAGTGTTTTCAATCACTTGAGAAATAATTTCTATTGATTGTTGTTTATCTAAAAAAGTGGTGTGTTTTTGCATATTTAGTACCATCGACGATGTTTTGATTAATAGGCTAGGAAGCAGGTAGTACAATGTCTTCGGATGATAATAAAAACAACAATTATCAAACAGAACTTTTACTTAAACAGATTCTTGAAAAAGTAAATTCTGATGAAGTAAAAGATAATCTTGATCGTCTTTCGAGTGAAGTTAAAGACGAATTTGGAGACATTAAAACAGAATTGAATAATGTAAAACTTTCTCTTGTTAAAGTAGATTCTGAAATGGATAAGTTGAAAACAAGTGGTGATTCAAGAGAAAAAACTCTTAATGAAGTTCACAAAGCTATTTTTGATCCATTTACAGGGATATATTCAAAACTTTCTAGCAATGATACTAAGTTTAAAGGCATTACTGAAAAACTAAGAACCTTAGAACAACAAATTGCCAATACCAAAACAGATCTTATTAAAGAAATTGAAATAGCAGAATCTGATCTTGAATCAAAAATAGATGATACAAACAAAAGACAGGATGCTACTGAAGGAAAGATAAAAATACTTTCAGATATTTCTGGAGGAGAAACTTTTCCTGATGCAAAATCTACAATTGACTCTCACAAAAACTTTAATAAACTTTGGTGGGCTCTTATATTGGCTGTTGTCAGTGGATTTGGTAAATTCGTTTGGGATATAGTAAAGGAACTTAACTGATAATGAAGTTAAAAGAATTATTAAACCAAATGGAGCTATTGTATTATTTGGCTCGCAACCGTTTACGAGTGCCTTGGTGATGAGTAATCCTAAGATGTTTAGGTATGAGTGGATATGGGATAAGGTAAACCTATACACAGGGACTTTGTTAGCAAATAAATATCCTCTAAAAAGACACGAAAACATAATACTTTTTTGTAATGGCACTCCGAATTACAACAAACAAATG
>OFQY01000512.1_pt1 | contig 14990 bp, 12 predicted proteins | sample 1542991 | NCBI WGS metagenome assembly OFQY01 (sample SAMN07774224, study PRJEB24372) | wastewater metagenome | isolation source: Exp Tend VB 10WW | collected 2016-02 | reverse complement strand
GATCAACATCTCACCGTCGACCGTCGAATGACCAGTGATGATACCGCGCGCCAGATCGCGCACCTGCTTGTAAATGTTGTGCGCGTCTTTCCGGCCAATATCGAAATGGATTATGCCAGTTTTCGTGCCGCCCGTAAAGGACTTTAATCCGAGCGCATATACCGCTTCTTGATCAAGCACATAGCCGATCGCACGGGCAGCCAGCGCCGGATCACCCTTGCTGACAACCAGCGCGAACGACGGGTTCGTGTATTGCTTCCAGCCGCCAAGTTGCGTGACGACTTCGCCGGTCACTCCGATGTCGGCGAGCAAACCGGGGATGATGCGTTTTACGACATCATTGCTGACGGCTTGTTTCTCGGCGTCGGTACGCTTATGCCACGCAGCCGTAGCTGCGGCATCGTTCGGATTCGGTGCTACCTCGAAGAACAGGCGCTGCTCGCGCTCGGGACGTGACGGCGATAGCGATGCAAGCTCGCTCGCACGTGCGTCCGACAGTTCGTCACCGCTGTCGCTGGTAGTCGGCGCTGGCGGTGCAGCCGGCTGCGGCTCGCCTTCGGCACCAGACGACCGGCTGTGCGTGTCGGACGTACCGATCCGATGATCCGTGACGTGCGGACCTTGATCCGGTTCTGTGCGACGTTCAGCACGTATCAGTTTTGCATATGCTGTAGTAATTGCGTCGCGAGTTGCTTCAAGTTGTTCTGCTGATACCGTTACGAAATCGTCCTGCTCGTGAGCACGAACGACAGCGATGAACTTGTTGAGCATTTCCTTGATCGATATGACCAACCGTTCAATGATGCTGCGAGCTTTGTCACCCTCTTGTTCTGCAATCTTGGCGAATACATCCACCCAAAACTTCTCGCTCGACCAGTGTTGACCACCAAGGTCAGACACCATCTCATCGAGCAGGAAATCTTCGATGGTATTTTCGCTGGTGCCGAACTGTGTCTGCTGCTCTGGTGTTAGCTGCACCGACCAGTCGGGCATGGCGAGAGCGGCCGCAAGACGGTCTATGCCGCGCAGTTTCCCCCACTGACTCTTTGCAAAGTCTTCCAGCGCGATACGATCTGCATCAGTTTTGTCGTTCCACCGTTTCGCAATAAATTCTTTCAGTGCGAGACGATCGTCGGCAGTCGGATTGCTCAGATGGTCTTCCGAAAACTTTTCCAGCGCGAGACGATCTTCGTCGGACTTATCAGCCCACTGCGTTTTGGCAAAATCGCGCAATCCGATACGTGACGGGACGCCTAAGTAATTATCAGCAAAAGCCTCCAGCGCCTTGCGCTTGTCTGGCATCGTGGCAACCAGCGCCTCGGGCACCTTGTTCCATGCGGCCTCATGCCGAGCACGCAAGACGTGCGTGACCTCGTGCCCCATGACCTGCATCGGATTGATCCGAGCAGCGGTGTTGATATGGATCGTATTCTCGGCACGATTCGGTAAAACACCATCGCTGTCTTCCGGTGCGTACTCGAAGATGACCGTGGTGCCGGTAATCCGACCCATCTGTACAAGTGCCTTGCGCACAATGCGCGTGACCCTTTCACCCTTGATGTCCGGTCCAGTTTCGCTCCGTAGCTGGCTGTTGCGGAACATCGACTTACGCGGCTGAGAGAACTGACCGACCTCGTTGTCAGCCAGTTGCTGCTGCGTAGTCGGTGCGGGCAGTGTCGGCGGTACAGCCTTTGCAACAGGTGCTGTGCGGCCGTCGTTGCTGACCATGCGCTCGGTTGCAATGCGCTCTTCACGGGTCAGGCCGAACGGCCCTTTAACGAATTGTTCGATCCGCCCCATCACTTCCGGTCCCACACGCGCTGCCACATTGCGCAGCCGCATCGCATCGGCAGGCACGCGCTGTTCGACAGGGGTGCGCAGGATAGCTACGGCTTCTGCGAGAGTGTTTGTTTTGGCCGGCGCTGCAGCAGGCACCGTCATTGCAGTGCCACCCATCGTGGTGCGCAGTTCGTTGGTGCCACCAGTACCTTCAGCCGTAGGCGTAGCGGCACGATCACGGGCAGCAAGTTCGGTATGCACCGCGCGTGCCGTCACTGCTGATAGTGCTGGATTGGTCAGGATGGAGCGCAGTTCGTCAGTGCTGATAGACGATGTAGCGCGCTTGAGAATGGTCTTTGGCCGCATCGTCTCGATGTCGGTCGTACCTTCGTCGGCCTGTACTGCGGCGAGATTCGACTGTGCTTGTTGAGCAGCAGCGTCAATCAACGGTGCATTAGCGGCTGTGGTGTCCGCAGGAGCAGGCATGGTGCCAAGCCCGCTGCCGCGCTGCTCGTACTCAGCACGAGTCATCGTGGTGCCGTCAGGAAACGTGACGAGCGGTTCTCCTGCATATAGCGGCAAACCTAGAGGGGCAGGCTCATCAGCCTTCCATTCATTGACGTTCGTTTCGAGCGGTTCGATCGGCGCAGCGAGCGCAGCTTCAGCAGCAGCCACAGCAGCTTCTCTGGTGGGTGCTGCTGAAATTGCAGCAATAGGATTCTTGCTGTTCCAGACCTTTGCGATACCGACTTCGGCCGCGCTCTGGCCGAGCGACGAGAACGCTTCGATAACCGCGTCCATCTTGTCCGCTTCGCCAGTCGCTGCGAACTCGCCAAGATACTCGCCGAGTCCTTCACCGATCGTTTCCAGACCGAGCGCAGCGCCCGTCTGTAGCGCACGCTTGCCGAAGGTCGTCGCGCCGTCCATCGCGAGCTTTTGTGCGGACACGACCGCAGCATCAAACGCCGGATCGGCAGCACGCCGAGCCGCGATCTCAGCAACAGACACGCCGGCCTGTTCGGCCACACGCAACGTCGCAGTCTCGACGGCACGGCGCGCGGCGTTGGTCAGGAACTTCGTCATGCCGAACGTAGCGCCGTCAACGGTCGTTATGACACCAGCCTTAATTGCCGACTCGTAGATCAATCGGCTCTTGTCTGCCTCAGACAGACTGCCGGTCTTGCCGACGTGCTCAAGCGCGCGATTGCCGCCTTCGACGGCGAGGTTGCCGGCGTACATACCAGCAAGACCGCCGATGATGCCGCCTGCTGCTGTACCGACGCCGGGGATCGGTATCATCGTACCTGCTGCTGCGCCGACACCAGCACCAGCGAGAACGGCTGCAGAGTTCGGTAACTGATCGACTGCCATCAGCCCCGCACCGGCCGGATTCTTCCATGCCGCGCTGCCGACTTCGCCGATCACATCGAGCCAGCCGGGGTCCGCACCGAGCTTGGCGCGACGTTGCGCTAGGTCAGCCTCGAAGGCAGAGAGACGGGGGTCTTTGACGCGGGCCGCCTGTTCGGCAGCGGCGGCTTGTAGCTCGGGTAGGTCGTTCTGTGCGAGGTCGAGGGCTGCACCGCCTGCACGCCATGTCTGTGCGGTACCACCACCTAGCGTTCCGATGATGCCGGATTCGGCGGCAGGTTTGGATTTGCGAGGACCGAAGGCTTCGTCGTCACTCAGGTACGAACCGCTAGACGACGTGCCGAAGGCTTCGTCGTCACTCAAATACTTATCAGCCATTTTTGGCCTCCGCGTTGCGGGTTTGTCGGGGTGTTACTATTCGGCAAAAGCGAGTCTGTTCACTTCAGCTTGTTTGGATTTTATATCAGCGCGCACCTGTTGTAATGTAGCGTCAGATGTTCCGTCTCGCGTAAGCGTTATTAACCGCTGCTTCGCATCAGCAAGTGCGTTCAAAGCCGCTCGATGAGACGGATTTGCGTACGATAAATCTTTTGAGAAATCAGGCTGAGTGTCGATCGGACCTGCAGGCTTGTCGGTAGCAGTGGTTTTGTCACCGGGTTTAACAGGCTCCCACCCCTTGCCGGCCCATCGCATAGGACCGTTCGGCCCATCAACAACCATGCCGACAACACGTTCAGAAAGCGGAGGTAACGTGCTGCTGCCTGCACCAGTCACACTGTCCGCCTTACTTCCACCTGTAATCGTCGCCATCTGCTCGATGACTGACGCACGCGCAGCTTTTGCTTTCTCGACGGTTGCTGGATCGGTACTGACATCTTCGATCGTTTTGTTCAGCGAGGTCAGCGTGGCTGACAGGTTAAGCCGTTTCGCAAAGTCTGACGTATCGGCCGGATCAACCTTCCACTGCTTGAGCTTCAACGCCGCGCGTTCAACATCCTGCTTCGCCTTAGCAATCGTATCGGGCATCGCGTTTCCGCTAACGAGGGCGTCAAGATCAGCCTTGTTCTCAATATATGAATCAACCGCCGCATTAAAGTCCTTCGCGTCCTTGTCCTTGAGTCCAAGTTGTGCAGCTTGATGACGGATGCTAGCATCATGAAACCGTTTAGTTTCAGCATACGTCATGCGCCATTTCTCGTCGTCAGACTTCTGCCGTTCGCTGAGAATGGATTGAGCCTTGTCACGTTCCTCAAGCTGCGCCAGTTCAGCGTACTTGCCTTGCGCCTGCATGCGGTCGCGATTGGTCGGAACAGCCTGTCCTTTCTGCACCGGCACGCCGACACCTTCGTCACCGCGATAGTCAGCATCGTTCAGACCTGCACGTTCAGCAATAAGTCCCGTCTTGCCTTCCGCAATACCTGTTGCAGCAGTCTCGACGCGCTGCCGCTCAGTCTCAGCATCAGCCACGTTACGATCGCGCGTCGTCTGGTCGAGGTCGAGCTTCATCTGCTGCAACCGAGCGTCACGCAACGCTTCGATCTCGGCCTGTTGTTGAGCGAGGTAACTGGCGGCACCGAGCTTCGCACCTGCTTCACCAACGGCGGCAAGTCCGCCTTCCATTGCGGTCGAAAGTCCCATGTCATACTCCTTGCATGATGCCGGCAGGCTGTGCCGGGGCTGGCTGTGCTGTGGCAGGCTGTGCCGGGGCTGGCTGTTGCGCGCCAGCATACGTCGTATGGAGATGCTTGAACAGGATTGCTGACGCCTGCTGAATGTCTTTCTCGTTCGGCTTCGCAATACCGGCATCGGCAGCAAACTTGCCCATCTCCATGAGCAGCATCAGACCGACAGGCGCGATGAGTTGCATCGGTATCTTTCCGCCGCTTTTTTCCATGAGCATCTTGAAGACACCGGCAGTCTCCATGGCGAGACGCTGCGGAAGCGGCACGTTTTCCTTCGTCAAGCCGTTCTTGAGTATCGGAAACGTCTGTTCGCTGAACATGAGCTTCATGCCAGCCAACACGACGCGCTGGAAAATCTCAACATCCTTGGTGTTCATTTCCATCATGCTGCTCCTATCAGACCACTGGCACCGGGATTGGCCTGTCGCTCGGCAAGTTTGTTCTGAAAGATAAGACCAGTTGCGCGCGGCTTGCCGAATGTTGTACGACCCATCGCACCTTGATTGGCGACCTTGGAATCAGCGAGCTTCTGTGCCGTCTGCGCATTCAACATAGAAGCGTCGGCTGTTTTCTCTTGTGTCTTTAGTAACCGATCCTTACCTTTGGCACCGAAGAATCCTGCAAGGAACGATCCGCCGACAGTGATGAGCGCGCTCTGTGTTTTCGGATCAGCGCTGCTAAACGACTTCCATGCACTGCCGAGTAGCTCTGTGATCGGGTTGCCACCTGACGTGGCTGCTCCACCTTGCCATGACGTAAAACCGACATCCGGCGTGCCTTCACCAAAGGGATCATAATTTGCAGAAGCCGTTGGTGGCGTGATGTACGACCAGAAATTATTTGTCGCAGGTGATGTGTAGTCATAGCCGTACATATCGTTGCTACCAAAATAATCCGTGGTCGCAGGCGACGTGTAGTCGTAGCCGTAATTCTCGGTTGTCATACCGTTCTCCTTGAAAGTCTGGTGCCCCACTCGGGCCGTCCTGTTATGGCAGGAAGCAACGACGCAAAGCTCGGGGTGCCGCCCCAATTCAGCGCGTAATCATTCGTCGTATCCGTGTCAGTGTCTACGGTATCTGTGACGGTCGTAGTTGCGCCCGTGGTGTCGGTGCCAGTCGATGCGGTCTGTGTCGTATCGTCCTGCAGTTCCTGATTGACAACAGACCCGACGATGCCACCGACAGCGTTACCGACAGTTTGCCCTGCGCCTGCATCAACACCGACACCACCGCTTACACCGCCTGCTACGGCACCTGTTAGAGCCGCGTCACCAATGTTACCTCCGTTCAAACCTGCGTTGATGATTCCACCTGTTGCACCAGCAGCCGCACCAGCGACGGTTCCTGTAAGCGGGAATCGCTCGGTCTGCGATGCGGTATCGACCGACGTGTATTGATCGTCCGTCGCGCCGGTCGGAACACCATTGATTGCACCGGCAACCGTGTTGCCAACAATTGACGCGCCGCCGCTGGTCAATCCGCTCGTTACCGCGTTCGTCAGCACGTCGCTGAAGCTCCCACCCGTAAGCGCGGTTGTTCCGGCTGCCGAAATTGCAGAACCAACACCAGATGAAATGGCTTTTGCGGCATCGCCTGTTGCGCCGACGAGTTCAGCGGCCGACGATCCGAGGCTACCGATAGCCGATGTCGCGCTTGAATAAAACTCACCAACACCAATCAGATCCGCAAAACTGGCCGCAATCCCGCTACCACTGACTGCTGCTGCGCCGGCAGCCGGCCCCAGCAATGTGCCAAGCCCTGAAAACAGCGCAATGACAGGTGCTGCGCCCTTTGCGATGTTTTTCAGATGATCGCCAAAGCTGAGATCGTTTGCCTTCTTGCGCTGCCTCTCGTATTCCGTAAAATACTCTGTAAGAGCAGCATGTTGCTTGTTGTAAATTTCTTCCGCGTGCTGCGCTGTCAACGCCTGTTTTGCATTGGTTCTCTCGATCAACAAATTACCAACATCCGTTTTCCCTTTGTCGTTGAGGCTGTTCCACAGCGACCAGCGCGCGATGTTGTACGGATCACTTCCGATGTTATAGCCTTGCTGATAGATACCGTACTGCGCTTTGGAAAACCGGTTTATCCCTTTTACCATTTCTTCGTCGGTAAGATCGAGCTTTAACACGGTATTAAAGCTGCGCATTATGGTAGCGACATCTTTAATTTGTACATCTGAAAACAGCATATTTGAATTAGTCGGTACGCTGTTTGGGGTAAAAATGTTATTCAACGGATATGACGCCACCCATGAACTAACTGCGTTTTCCAGTGTGTCTGCGTAACTGTAGGCGCCACCTGTATCGTAATTCCAATTAAATCCAGAGTGCCCGCGCAGACCCTTTGTGATCATTGATCCGGGTTCGTGCCCTCCTCCAGTTCCCTCCCCACCCCATGCCGGCAAGATACCGTCAGACGTTACCGGATATGCATCTTTCTGCGCGTTGTTCCAGAAGGCATCAGCTTCTGGTTGCCGTCCGGCCAAACCAAGCGCACGCTCGATGGATTCGGCGGCGATGGCGTTGTAATTCGCCTGCTGCGTGAGTGGCGTAGCGGTTCCCCACTGCTTTGCGCTGCGATCACCAAACGCCTTGATTCCGGCGACGATCTGCTCATCGCTCAACCCGAGGCCCATGCGACTGTTGTAGTCGATCATCTTCTGGATCGCACCAGAAAGATTCGGGATACGATTGGCCTGTCGCGTCACATACGGCGCGAGGGCTGCAGCGTAGGTGTCGTATGCTGACATGATTTACGGCACCGTCTCAACCGGTTCCCAAAGCAACAAGTCACGGACATCAACACCGTTTATCGATCCGATCAGATTCAAAGCTACGGAAGTGCTGTCCCACAGACCATTGATCGTCGATGCCTTGCTTGCGGCATCCATGTCAGGATTGTTGATTGCAGCACTGATGGCCGCCAGCGTGCCTTTATAAATCTCGCCGGCACTGTTGCTTGTCTCGATCAGCGTCTTGTAGTCAGCCTCGATATTGGTCAAGCGTATCTTCGTGTCGTTATCAATCTGACGCAGGAACTGCTGTGTCTGTGCGTCGGCATTTTGCATCGCGGCCTTGAGACCGTTATCGATGTCACGTAGCGCGACCTCACGTGCAGCCGCATGGTTTTGTGCCGCCGTCTCGTAATTGATCGTGTTGGTCTGTCCGAGCAGTGTGTTCTTCGCCGCCGCGTTCTGCTGCGCGATCGGTACCGCCGCGTCGTACATGGCCGAGTCGGCCGCGCCGATCGCCATGCTGCTATTGACCAGACCGCGCGGTGCCATCGACTGCAGACCGCGCGTGCGGGCCTGCTGCATGAGCGGGCTGTCTTCGGCAATAACCTTGGACACCTCGTCGCTGACCATCGTCGGGGTACCAATCAGCCCCGTGGCAGGATCAGGCGTGCCGCCACCTGTCATTGTCGGCGCAGCAGGTGCTGCAGGCGGCGTGACCGTACCGACACCACCAGAGGCGTCGTACTGGCCGGCATCCATCCATGTCTCGAAGGCTTTACCTTGCGTGTCGCTGTCCCACGACTGGCCGTACTTGTCGGAGTAAGGAACGGCGGCGACCGGATTTCCGTCAGCGCCAATAACCGGATCGGGTGCCGTGTACGTCTTTCCAAAGACGTTCTTGTACGCTGTCAGTTTGTTCGGATCATATGTCGTTGCCATTACGGTTGCTCCCTTCGGTTATAGCATCGACCGCCATGCGTCGATAAAGTCATTGCGCATTACTTTTTGCCACGCATCGGACGGATGGCCGTATTGGTCGGCCGATTGTGTTGCCGGGTCAAAGTGTGCGTATCTATCAAGCAGTGAAACTGGCAAACCATGTGCTGTAAATTCGGTCACTACATCAGCGATGATGGCATTGTAGGCTTGCGTCGTAGCGGCGTTGATGCCGAGGCTCGCGTAATAGGCGTCAGTAAATTTCATTGCGTTACCGACGACGACGCGCGGTGTCGCGACTTGATCGCTACCGGCAATGTAGTCGAGGTGCAGGAACTTCCCTGTCGGAGAAACGTGTGTGATGACGATGTTGTGCGCGCCAGCCCCTAGTCCCGTAAACCGCCACACAATTCGGCCCCACCACTGTCCGAGGAATGTAGTTACGCCCGGACGTTTGACACTGAAATTGCCGTGGCTCACGCCATCAATGACGATATTGATCGTCTCGGCCATGTCAGGATAATCGCCCTCGCTGACGCCGATATAGACGGTATCGCCGGAAACGGTGGCCCTCGCTATCGCGCCGTTCTGTGTGGTGTATTTGCCGCACGGATTAGGCGAAGGACTGTCAATCCATGCCCCTGTGAAAGTGATCCCGGCCTGCGGCCCACGCGCCGTCTTGCGCGTCACCAGCAGCCGCCAAGCAAGGCAAGCACGAAAAACACGGCGGAAGTATTCCTGCTTCACGGGGTCGTTCTTGTAGAACGCGGCATCATTGGCACCGATGCCAAGGAAATATTCTTTGTTCGCAGAGATGTCACGCTGCCGTCCGCTCACATCTGCCGCTTGTGACGACGACACCGCATAGTTGACGGGCTTGAAAAGCTCCATCCACCGCTTGCCCTGCGCGGAAGCTCCGATCCCTTCTGCGATGCTGTCGCCGTCGATCTCGATCATGGTTATCAGCCGTTCGTGAGCAAACTAATTTCGCAGCGCGATGCGTTGTCCGCGCCCCCGATATATGTCCCTGTCCCGGCCGGGACAGACCCGGCGATTGTGACGTAATGCAGTGCGGCTTCGGTAAGTTGTCCAGCGGCAGCGATACTGGAACAGGCGAGGCTATTGCTCGAGGTAGCCGTCGTATTCGCCTGTGCCACCACGCCACCAATCACGGCCACACCATCCCATCCAATAGTCATCATAGTTGGCTGAAAAGCTGTAGAGTTTGAGGCCGATCCGCAGGCACTCGCGGATATCGCCTCATCCGACCAACAGATAAAAGAGGCTCGTCCCTCAGTATGAATTTCAGCAATGCTCGTCGATGTTGTCGTGCGATTGGTAGTAAGCCACGCACGTGACGACCGTGACTTGCGATTGAACCAACTCATCACCGACCGTGAGTTATAGGTATCAGACCACGCATCCGTCTGGTTGTACGCCGCGCCGACCAGTGTGCGGGTATCGTCACCGCTCTTGATCTCGATGCCTTTGTTTCCAGTGGTGGTGCTAGTGGCGCGGGCGGTAGTCGAAGCCTCCAGTGTCATGGTACCGCCGGACATGTAAGCGTAGATGTAATAGAACGCATCCGCCGCTACGCTACCGCCGAGCGTGACACCGGCATCAGGGATCGTTTCCGACACCCCGTTGATGATCAGTTTATTGCCGCCGTATGGTGACAGCAGGAGGTTAGCGCCGCTCTTGGTCAGGCGGCATTGACCGTGCCCGGAGGAAGTTGCGGGATATCCCGTGCAATTAGCTAGGTTGCCGCTGAGAGGCGTACCCAATGCGCCGCCGTTGGTAACAGGAGCGCCTGCAGAACCTACGTTGACAGCCAGTGCTGTAGCAACGCCGGTACCTAGACCGGTGATACCTCCAACAGCTACCGCAGATGCAACGCCTGCAGTAAGTCCCGCAGCGGTCCCTGTGATGTTCGTGCCGGTCATGGATGACGGGGTTCCACCTGCACCATTGAATACAACAGGAGCGCCTGCAGAACCTACGTTGACAGCCAGTGCTGTCTCAACACCGGTACCGAGCGCCGCGACCGTAGGTATGCCGGTCGTCGATAGCTTGAGTAGTCCTGCGCCACCAACGACATCCATTGCACTACCAGATGCGTTCACATATACGATCTTGTACGCATTGCCGGTTAGCGTCGGCATCTTGTCGAAGCCTGCCGCGATTGCTGTAAATTCCTCACGGATTTCAGCAGATGCTATTTCGCTACCCTCGATCGGCTTGCCGGTCGCATTAAAAAATCCGTTTGACATTATCGTATCCCCCGACGAGGCGTGTAGTGGACAATAAGACTATTGATCGTAAAGGGCGCGGTGTAGTCAGTGAAGTTCGCAAACGTAATAGCGATGTTCTCGGCAGTACCTTGCAGTTCTATTTCACTCGGGAATAGCGCCCGGCCGTCCCACACAACACCACCGTCCCACGAATATCCGCTATCCCATGTTGCTGTTGCGTAGTTTGCCGAGTACGTCGCCGCCAGTTGTGTCGCAATATCAGCCGACCCGTAACCGAGACTGTACCGAATATCCAGCGTAGCGAATGTCGAACCCGTCACTTCCGCAGAGGCTTTGCGATACCGCTTTAACAATCGCGGCGACTTGATCGAATTGTAATTTAGCGTTATGTAGGCATTGATCGCCGTGCCGTCAAAGCTGGTTCCGCTATCGAGTCGATGTACGTAACCACCATTCGAGCCGAACAGCGAGATTTCGTTACCGCCTGTTTCCTCACCTTCCCATGTGCAAAACACCGGATCAGGAAAATAGACAGGCATCGCACCTATGAATTTGTCATTGACAATCGTGCAATACAAACCGGCACCGTTGGAGAAGAACAGCCGGAACTGACTCTTCTCACGATTGACAATGCATGCAGTTGCGTAAGGTCTGTTTGCGACAATGAACGGCCGGATGTTGGCAGTCAATGACGACTGTTCAAAGTTACCGTAAGCCAGCGTGGCATTCAGACCAATCACACCTCGGTCGTCAAGCGTGTAGGCACCTGACAAGTTTGCTGACATGTACGGCAGCGCACCGACACCGTTGTTGTAGTTGACAAGATTCCAGTCCAACGACGATGAGCCATACAGGATCAGCGTGTTGTTGCGTGTCTGTATAAGCAGCGCGCCACCAGCCTGCGAGCCTGAGATCAGCGTGTAGTTTGTGATTGACTCACCTGCCGATATTTCACTGGCACCCAACACTACCGTCCAGCCGAACGGATCGCCGATCCCGCTGATCTGATGGCTGGCATCGAAGGCAAGCATCAGATGCTTCTTGAACGCAACAATATGATCCGGCGTGTCAGTTGTCATGCCCGTATGAATCGGAGCATAGACCGTACCGTCGAACTCGAAGGCCGTATTGACACCGTCGCATCCGTAAATCTTCGCACCGCTGCCGAAGTTCTCGACGATCAGTTCATACCGACCGCTTGGAGACAACGCTATCTGCGTCTGAATACCACTGAGCGTGAGTGTCGCGCCGCTTGTACTTACCGTAGCGGCACCGGCTGCAAAGTTCCCACCACCGGGCGTTGCTATGACCATCGTGCCGGCCGCCGATCCGGACCATGCACCTGACCGCTTGACGACTCGATGAATTGCCGCTGTGACCCCGCCTTGTGTAAGTATCTGACCTTCGATCGGTGTTGCTGTACCTCCCGCAGTGAATGCGACCTCTTTGAACAGCGTGACAGTTTGCCAGCCCGATGCACTCGATTTGTGCAGAACGCAGGACAACCCACCGACTGCATTGCGGAACGCATACACCGTACCGCCGAAATATATGACACCTCTTACCGGACCTTCGCCGGGCACCGGATCGATCAACGCACGATAGTGATTGGCAGCCAGCGCGCTATACACAGCAGACTGTTGCGAATTGGCTGGCGAATTAGCCGCAGACGTGCATACACCAAGGACCGAAACACCGTCGCGGATATTCTCACCGACTACAAAAGTTCCGGTCCTTGCCGTAACAACAAGATAGTCAGTCGGCGTTGCAATGATTGTCGCGGTAGCGCCTGATGTTTGGCCGTTGATAACCAGTCCGAGAGATACCGCCGCACTGAGTGTTACGCCGAGGATTACGTAAGTCGCAGCAGACGGCGCGGCCTGCCCGTCATAGCGTTCATACCCACCAACGCGAGTGTAACCGCCAGTTACAGACGCCTCGAAATTTGCAGCACGACGAACGACGCCGGGTTTGAGCGAGAGTGTCGGCGAGATTTGATCAAGCCCGCCTTTCAGCGAGATGGCATCGTACAGCACCTGCGGCATGTCCATCGGCTTCATGCCAGCGGACCTCCCATCCGGATCATCGGCAACTGATCGATCTCCAGCATCGACTGGATGACGGTGAGTTCATTCTGGCCGCGCGCATAGGCTTCGCTGGCAGCTTCGTATCCGCCGTACAGCATCAACGCGCGCCACACGATCGCCATGTGGAACCGCTCTGGCATCAACGGTATGTCGGTATCGTCGGCAAGCTCGCTGGCCTGTGCAAAGTAATCGCTGGTTACGGTATGGTCACCATTCGGCACCGGGCCGAAGGCCAGTGTATTTGCAGGCTCGATCGTAAAGACCAGCGGACGGGACTGCGCGTAACGCAACGCGCCGTAGAGATAGGAGTCACGGAAGTCGTCGTACTCGATGAAGTCCATGAAGACTTCCGTGACGTTGCCGCTGGCCGTCACGTAGTTGCGGGCGGTATCGAGACACCACGTTGCCACATCGGCGTCAGGTGCGTCATAACCACCGGCCTGCCCGGCAACGGTTACGATGGACGCCTGCTTGCGCATCCAGCGCCAGTTCGGCTGTGCCATCTGAATACTCAACCATGCCGATTGTACCCATTGGACAACCCGTGCAAGCTCGCCAGTCTGACCGGCAGTCGTCGTCAGATGACCGGCAGTAATGCCAGCCTCGTCGATCAGTCTATTGGCGAGTTGCAGCAGGTTCATGGTTTAACCCTCGGTTATTTGCCGGCAGGCCGCTTGTCCAGCCCTTGCGCAGCCAGCACGTCAGCAACATCATCGACGTGCAAGCAATCGCACATGCAAGCGTAATCGTTCGGCGGCTGGATCACTGCGATATTGCCGTTGCAGAAGTCATTACCCGGCGTCGCGCTGTGAAGCACACCAAACGAAACAACCTTGCCACCTTCGAGCTTGACGATCTTGTCGCCATTCTTAGCTTCACGTCCGTTTCTGTAGTGCATGTCGCTCTCCTTAACCCTCGGCCATGATCTTGTTGAGCCACGCAATGCCGCGCGGCGTGTCCTGCAGCACAGAGAACGGGAACTGCGCCGACGAGGAACGAATCACTTCGTTCTGCGGGTCCAGTGCTTCTTCCGGCTGCTCATGCTTGGTCTGCACGCTGATCGGCTTCGAGCGGGCCAGCACCTCGACGTACTTGCGGCGCATGATCCACGGGCGACCGACAGGTACCCATTCAGCCTTGCCATTGACATAGAGGTCGATGATCTTGCGCGGGTTCTTTTCGGTCAGAGGTTCGATCCGAATCTTGACCAGTTCTTCCATGAACATGACCTCATCGAAGTCGCTCTTGGTCAGCGAAGCGCCGACCGGCTCGATCTCAGGCGACTCTCGCTCGATAGCAACGTCGAGCGACGGCATGACGAGCGTGCCTGCACCTTGCTGGCCGACAGGCATGTCGGCGGTATGGGCTAGTTCCTGCATGTGATTCTCCTTTTGGTGGGTTGGTACTGAGCAGCCGCCCGCATTACACGGGCGGCTGGACGCTACAAGCCCTACCGGTTAGGCAGTCTGCGGACGGTCAGGCAAGGTGAAGCAGTCCTGAAAGACCTTGGTGATGCCGGTCTGCGCGGCCTGATTGCTGACACCCATCGTCCATGCCGAACCGGTCGAGATGACCTTGACCAGTTCATAGCCGATGGGGCATAGCGTATCGGGGATTGCAGGGAACTGCGGCGCTTTGTCGAACACGCCGGCATCCGAGTAATCCACGATCTGGCCTTGCACGACCTTGAGGGCACCGGCCGTATCCAGACACCAGACGAAGACGCTGGCTTTGTTCAGCGCGATCGGCAGGAACGCAGCACCGGTCAGGGCATCAGTCGTCGGCGTTGCGCCGTTGGCTGCACCCGTGAAGGTGTACATCTTGCCCTTGATGCCGTAATACATGACCAGCGAACCGGTCGTGGTAGTGGTGGTGGTGGTACCGGCTGCAAGACCAGCCTTGGTCAGCATCGCGGTCAGCGGGGTTTGAGTGAGTTGATTCATTTCGTGTGCTCCTTAAAGAGTAATGCTCGGGTCACATGCACCGATGACATCGGTATATGTAACGGTTACGGTGCCGCCAGTCAAAGCGGTTGTGCCGCCAGTAAAGACGTTTGCGCCTGCCGAGATCGTAACGATACCGAACATCGCCTTACCTTCAGGTGGAGTCGGATACGTGACGGCAGCAAGCGAGCCTGCTTCAGTGCCCAT
>OFQY01000511.1_pt1 | contig 14990 bp, 18 predicted proteins | sample 1542991 | NCBI WGS metagenome assembly OFQY01 (sample SAMN07774224, study PRJEB24372) | wastewater metagenome | isolation source: Exp Tend VB 10WW | collected 2016-02 | reverse complement strand
TTTCGCTTTCGTAAACCACAATTCACCTTGTGGTGTGTGTGAAAGTACAATGTTCTTTTGTGATGCTAATTCGGATAAATAACTTTTTATATTTTGGCTTTCTTTTGCAGTAGATTTTTTAAATGAACTATTCATTAATGATTCAACGCTACTGTCAACTATCATTTTCAAGCCAAATGGTGCTATTATTTTTTGTGCAATTTGTTTCAATGATAAATTATCACTTTGTAATGGATAAATTTTTGGTGGAATTTCACAATCTTCTAAGACACCAGTTAACGAATAACCACTAATTGTTACCATTTTACGCTCTGGACTGCTTATAAATCCTTGAGATAACATATATCCTGTTAGTAAATCTTCACCATTATGTGTTACCTTACAAATGTGATAATGACCTATACAAAGTAGTTCCTTATGCTCTGGATTGTCTGGATTATTATAAAAACTAAAACCGAAACTACTAGCCAAAGAATCATAAGCTAACTTCAAAGTGAAATCATTGAAAAAATTAATTTTCCTATTCCGTATTCTATCGTTAATTACCAATTCCATTATATGTAATATGTTATAGTTCTATTTTTTCTCACTTGCAAATTTTCGTGTAATCCAGCGTTATTATTTTTTATAAGTTCATCAATTGTTGAATCATCTGATTTTAATCCATAAAATCTATGTGCTAAGATAATCCAATTTGAATCATATTCTAAAATTATTTTTCGCTCTTGTTTCGCATTTAATGCAATATTGAAAAGTTGTGATAATGTATAATTAAGTAGTTGCGATAGTAACAAAATAGAATCCGCATCTGCTATATAACTCGTTGGTGTACCACCATTATCGGTTTGCAAGTTGTCAAGATTAGTAATGTATAAATTATAGTTTGCAATTAAATTATCTATTTGTAAAATCACTTCATTTCTATTTCCGTAATCACCAACATAAGGAGTTGCGAGTGTTTCGCACATAGCAGAAATGATAGTATTTCCGAGTGTTTCATAAAGTATTTTATCACTCAAATTGATAACACTATTTTTCATTGAAACTTCTAAAGAAACTAAACTTTCTTTTAAAACGCTTATTCTTTGAGTTACACTTGATTGGAATTTTACTGGTGCCGTTATTGCTGCTTGTGCTGTACGAACTGCTGCTAATGGCGCACTAACAAGATTATCTACCGCAGAATATGCTGTATTGAAAGCATTAAAATACTTTTGCGCATCGGCTAATTTATTCGTGAATTTTGTAATTGAAGCGTTTACTTTTGCTAAGAATTTTTTCATCTTATTTACTGAAGCTGCTTTTGCTTTTGTTGCTGTTAATTTTTGCGCTGTTGAATTTGCTGTTGTTTCATTGCAAATCTCAGTATCATTTATTATCTTATCTTTTGGAACTATTGCGCCTTTCGGATAATCTTCTGTAATTGTTTCAACTACTGGAATTTTAATTGTTGTTACATTATATTTCGTATTATCAAATGAAAGAGATAACGGTTGAACTATTATTCTATCATAAATAGGGTGTGATAAAATCCACGCTCGAGGGTCGTCTGCGGACTTTTCAAATGCTTGAGATAAATCTAAATTATTTTCACCTTGAAAAATTATTTCTAAATCATAACGGCTTCCTTTGGGCTTCTTACGAGAAACTAAAGTGCCAGAAATTTCTGGAAATTCAAATTCAGCAACATTATAATCTTTGGTTTTGACAGCATTTATCCATTGTGGTTTATATTGCTTTCCATCTCCGCAAGTTATAATTAATTCTGTCTTTATTTTATCTATCCAACTCATCTTAATGCTTTGTCAAATTGTTTTTGCGCTTGTTCCATGTATAATTTATCTATTTTTTTTATAGTTTCTTCGGTAGCTTCTTTCATAAAATGAGTAGCTTTTACATTTACGTCACGACCTTTTTTAAATGTGTAAAGTGGCGTTAATTTTAGCTCACCTTTTCTTAATCCTTTAATCGAATTAACACGCCACAATATGTTGTTTGTATTTCCTAAAACAAAACCACCTACCCCAGCATGAATAACTGATTTTATAAACTTCTCTTTGTCATTTTTCCCACTTACTTTTGATGGATTAACTATTTTCATAGTTTTTAATCTTGCATTTGGTTTTATATTTTTGCCATATGAATTTCCAGAACGTGCTGGATTTGCACCACCTTTACTCCCAAAAGGTAAAAATGAACGTCCATCAATTCCACCACCATGCTCTTGTTTCTCTAAATCTTCAACCGCCTGCGAATCGCCTGTAAATCCAACTTTTGAACTCATTGTTTTTATATCAAATCCTTTTGCTGTTTCAACTCTTGAATTTGCTTTAAAAAAACTCGGTTTTCGTTGCGTGAAATTATCTTTTGCGCTCTTTAAAATCGTATCTTTTTTCATGTCAAAAGCAGCAGAATTTAACGTGCTTCTAACCGCAACTGGGAAAGCTGAACGGTGTAATTGCTCTAACTTGTTAGTAAAAGCAACGACTGCATCTGTATTTACGTTTAATTGCATTATGCTAATTTGTAAATAAAATGAAGTGAAATTAAATTATAAGAAGCGACTGCAATAGCTTGGTTATTTGAGATATTTCCAGAACCTGTTGTGCCATTTAACGCAACTGGTGTGCTAAAGCCATTTTGAACATAAAATGGCAATACAATATTCTGTAGTCCAACTGGAAGTCCTGATAGTATTGGTGATAAAACAGAAATATTTCCCGTTATAGTTCCTGTGAATTTTACCATAATGTCGCCATTTGAATATTGACGAACAACTTTAGTTATCGGTGTGATATTACTATTTTCGGTAACACTTGCAGAAATATCTGTATAAAAATTACAATTATTCTTAACTGCCTCCACCAAAGCTAACCAATACTGAAATCCATCTGTGTTATTATCTGGTAAGTCATTATAAACTATTCCAGATTCACTCATCATTTTTGCAAAGAACTGGTGAAAATCAGCGTACACATTCTTATCAACTGGAGTTCCGTTATTAGAACCTGTGTTATCTTTGATATTTCCGAAAGGGTATGCCGTACTTGGTGCTTCAGTATTTACTTTGTTTTCTAATTTTATTGCCATTTTATACGTAATTTATGAGTAAATAACCTACCATTTGCGCAGGTTTTAATTTTAAAATTAATTGTCTAAATTCATTTTTTCTTTCAATTGGTACATTTGCAAATTGTCCTAATAGATTTGCACCGATAAAAAAAGTGCAACGCAAACTACTTGAAATTGAAAAATTCGAGTCGATAACTTCATCAATATAATTTGCGATTATATTCGAGTATGTACCTCCATGCTGTGAATCTCCATGTTGTGAGTCTCCATGTTGTAAGTCATCTATTCCAACACCACCGATTATGTCGAATAGCGTTCTAGTGTAGTAAGAGCCACCATAAGGAAAACGGTTTTCATAAACATAAACATCAAATCCAGCCGCTCTTAATTGTCCCTCAATATACAAGAAATGTTGACGTGCTTTAATGTCTCCAGGATGATTCATTTTCCTGCGAATAGCTAATTTTCTCAATTCTAAATCAACCAACGGACTAATAATCATTCCTAACCTACGTTCCCAGTCGGTAGCGTCATCTGCTGTAAATTCTGCATTGTCTGGTAATATCGAATTTTGAATAGCTAATGCGTCATTATATGCTTGATTTTCGCTTAATGATAGTGCGTACATTAAGTTTTCCAGATAGCTATTTTCAGGCATTTTAAACGCTCTACCAGTTGGGAATAACTGTCTACTTATTGATAATATGTCGGTTAAAAAATTAAACAAAATTGATAGAATTTACATAAGGAATATTGCCATTAATGAACGTGTATGAGTTATAAGGCACACCACCTACATTTAACGTTATTGCACCAAATACCGAACCTGGTCTTGTGTTTAGAATTATGCTGATTATTTTATTGCTGTCTAAAATATCATTTTTCTCATCCAAAATATCACATGCTGCAACAAATGGACGAACTAAATTTATTTCATCAATTAAAGATAGTTCAATTGCATTCTGAATGTCGACTGTTAAGCCAACAAATCCGTTAATCGTTACATCTACATTCAATACCGTTACTGGTAAAAAATTAACTATTACGCCTAATGGTCTACGTCCTCGCTCATACGTTGGACGTGTTGTGTCTGGGTCGAACTCAACAACTTCTTCAACATCAGTTAATAACAACGCACTTGGTGTACCTTTTCCATCAATTGAATCTGCAATTGTAGCTTCAACAAATAAATTAATCTCATTTACAACGCCTGTTTTTGCATATGGATATGATTGCTTAACTCCTTGAGCGTCTGCGCTCCATAACCTGTAATCAGTTGCTGCGCCACCTTGCGGTTCTAATCGGTACGCATCGAGTGCCTTATCTCGATAGTCTTCAATGTTTTCTTCTGCGCTTGGCTCGATAGTTTCTGCGCTTACCGTCACTATTGAGTCAACTAATGCAATCGGTGCTGTTGCTGTCAACGTATCACCTATATTTAATTTAGAATCATTTCCAGCTTCTAGCGCACGAATAGTAATAGAATCAGTTGTTGCAACTAATGTAAAAGCAGAATCTAAAATGAAAAGTTTACCAGAATTAATCACCGTATCATCACTTTTAAATGTCGATTGTGCTGGAATAATTGCACCAATTGAACCTGTTACTGTAACTATATACTCGCCAGCACGTGCTGAAAATGGCTCACGATTTAATTTCACACGTCCAAATCTTTCGAGTGTTCCACCTATTGATTCTGGTTCAGCGGTATCAATGAAAATATTTTTCTGAACATTTGCAATTGCCTTATAATACAGCCATAATTTACCAGCCTGTACAACAGCCAATGCACGTAAAAAATTCTTACCAAATATAGGAACTGAAACTTGCATTTGAGTTTCTAAATCCGATAAAATACCGTTGTATAATTCTATATATGTTGGAATTACTGTCATATAATTTTCTTGTAAATTGTGATATAGTAATTATCTGGCAAAATAGTCAATGTGCCTGTATTTGAATTGAAATTTTCTGATGTTATGCTCAATAAAGTTCCGCTACCATTATTTGCGATAACGTAAAAATCGCTCATTGGTGTTTTATTCACCAATAAACTATTCGCATAAATATCACCATCAAAATCCGATTCTGTTATCGCAAATGAAGTTGGAATTACTGCATTTTGCAATAAGTCGTAAATCTCATTTACGGACGTTTTTATTTCGTTCATATCCGCAGCGGTAACTTTGTTTTTTTCTGGAACATTTGTTACTCGCTTATCTACTTTATTTGTGTATGTTATTTTTGCCATTATAATAAATAATCTAATTCGTTATCTAAATAAAATTCTTCAATTGCAAATCCTCTTTCTCCAATTGTTTCGTTATTAAAACTAATTTTTCCCTGTTGCCAAATATAAATAAATTCTTTCGCTTGTAAATTATCTGGCTCTTGGATTTTGATATTAATTAATAACGTATCGGTTTGCGGAATACTTGTTTTTACTGTAATTTCTGCAAAAGGTTGCATAAATTGCAAGTCTTTTTTTATCTCATTTTCTATCAAAATACGTCCAGCACTTGTTAACGGAATAGTATCAAGTGCTTTTTCTGTTAAACTATTAAATTGTAAACTTTCATCGTTAGGAAAAAATAATGAATTACCGAACCAATCAAACGCTTGTTCAGTAGCTAATCTTGGACGTGTAACTGCTTCTTTATTGCCACCAAACATTGCAAGATATGGCATGTTTTCAAACGAATAGACTAATGCTAAATCGTTACCATTTTTGATTAAATCACCACCATTTCCTGTTTCAATTACTTGTAAATCCATTAAAATCCGAGTGTTGATGTTGTTTTTGGAGTTAAAAATGATAGTCCATTTCCGCTTGTTTCTACACCTTTTGGCATGTTTTTAAAGTCGATTGTTACGTTTTTATTCTGATTGTTTGTTTGTACAGCATTTACCATTCCTTGTTGCGCTGCTGCTTTAGAATTAACTGCTGGTTTTACTGCAGTATTTCCACTTTCATCTGTTGTTGTATTTACTCCTAAATTAGTTCTAAAATCTAATAGCTTAGCTTCAGCAGATGCAAACATTCCACCACCTAATGATTTAGGTAGCTTTGCTAATAAGTGAAAAACTTGTTGCAATGGCATTAATATTGCATCTAAAATAGTCGCTCCAATTGCTTTTAAACCACCGACAATTCCATCTGTTTTAAATGCTTGTTTTATCATTTCCCAATTTCTGTAAAATGACATTGCTAATGAAATTACAAATGCAATTGCAACACCGATTGCAGCGAACACGCCAGCAGAAATACTTGCAACGCCTAATATAGTTTCACCAATAACTGAAAAAACAGCTATAATAACTTCAAAAATAGGTATTACGTTCATAGTAATAAATCCAGAAACAGCTAACCATGCAACACCTAAACCTTTTACCGTTGCGATAAATCCTGTGACAATACTAACTATTCCTGTAATTACAGACATCGCTAACAAAAGAACACCAATAGCTGCTGCTACTTTTATAATTCCACTAAATAGCTTTGGATTCTCTTTTGTCCATGCAATAAATGATTCAATTACTGGCCCAACTTTATCTGCAACTTTAGAAATTATAGGCAATAAAAGTTCACCTATTTTTATAGCTAAATTTTGCGCTTGATTTTTCATTTGCTCCCACTTCTTAGCCAAAGTTGCTGATTTTATTTGCGCTTGGATTGTTGCTTCGGAAGTTGCTGTAACTCCAGCTGTATATTCTTTGAATAAATCAATATTGTTTAATAAGATTTTACCTGTTGAAATATTTTCAGCACCAAATAATTTTAAAATAGCAGCATCTTTTTCTTTTGCAGTTCTTAGTTTATCTATTCTGTTTTTAGACTCTAATAAAGCATCATTTATCGCAAATTGTCCTGATTTATATCCAACACCAGCTTGTTGTAATTTTAATATAGAACCTCGTAATTTAGTTCCAGCTTCTGCGCCAAACAATGAATATTTACTTAAAACTTGTACTGCACCAACCGCTTGTTCTACACTTAAATTAGCACCTGCTGCAACCGAACCAAAATTAACCATCGCATCGGAAGTTTGTGCAATAGAAGCCGCACCAACTTTAGCACCTGCTGCTAAAACATTTATAGTTCTTTCTGATTGTTCAGCACCTAAACTAAATTGATTCATCGTTCCTGTTAACGAGCGTATTGAACTTTCTAAATCTTCACCACTTGCTTTTGATAGCGTAATTGCAGATGAAGAAACTTTTCCTAATGCGTCTGCACTTTTCAGCAATTCAGGCATTGCTGAACCAGCCAGCTCAAACGCTTTTGCAGTTTCTCCATAAGCCATTTTCTGTGCGTCTGCAACTTGTTCAACCTTTGATTTGAACTTAGATAATTCAGCACCTGTTGCACCTGTGATAGCAGATAATGAAGCTATTGAAGTTTCGTAATCCATTGCTGCATTTACCGCTAAGCCTAATGGCGCAACTATCGCTGTACCAATTAATCCTGTTGCAATTGATACTTTTCGTGACACATCAGAAATGCCTCGCATAGAACGTTGTAATCGTGCTATATTAGCTTCGCTTTTTGTTGTAAATGACTTTACATTCTTTTCCATACCACTAACAACCGAGCTAAATTTGTCGATTGCTGTAAATATAGTAGGTACTTTTAACGCTGTTGCCATTTATTTTTTATTCAATTCTTTATTTACTTCTAAAATATCATTATACCAATATTCCAAACCATGATAATCGATGTCGTCTAAAAAAAAAGCATCAATTTCAGTTGGTAGAAAATGATGCTCGCGTACAATTGTCTTTATTATATTATCAAAACTTTCTTGTTCTACATAAAAAAAAACGCTACATTTTGACCAATTAAATAATCTTCCATGTCTAACTTTTCAATGATGCCTTTTGCTTGACTTGTTAAAGCACATACATAAGCACATACTCTTGCATCCATATCTGTAGCTTTTACACCTTGTAAATGAAATTTCAATGCAAATGGTGTTAATCTTGGTTTGTATTTCAATTCAGTAATTTTCATTTCATCGCCAAACGGTGACATTAATTTCTGAATTAAATTACAATCTTCATCTATAACTAAATTGCCATCACAAACAGCATTTATTAACGCTTCAATGTTTTCTTTTTTATCTTCACGGCGTTGGTCGGTAAGTTTCTTGAAACTCAACCAACGTTCAACATCTTGCTGTGCTACTTCTTTAGAAACTACCATTACGCTATTTTTTTCATTTTACCACCACCGCTTACTTTTAATGTGAAAGTCGCTGCGTTACCATTTCCTTGCATGTCGCCAACTGGCGCACCTTTACCACCGTAAACAGTACCATTTATTGATGTTACCGTCCAATCTGCATCTACTGGGTCACCAGCCATTGCAGTTAATTTTTCTAACTCAGTTCTATCGTTAGCATCCCACGCACAAACAACTTCAAATGACCATCTAACATTATTTAATTGCTTGATATTCTCACCACCACCTGTTACCATGTTAGCATCATCACCTCCACGAAACCCACCTAAATCAAAGGTAGAATCTTCTGCTGATTTTGGTAGAAATCTACCTGTACCCAACGTTGGGTGGTTATAAGTTACTTCTAATATGTCGCCGCCTACTGATGCCATTTTATTAATTAATTTAAAGTTCCAAAATTGAATCCAGCTTCTGCTGTTGTTGATGAAATTCGAGCGAAACCGCTACGTTTGTATCTGAAAAAAGTTTCTAATCTATCTGGATTAGTTGTGCTTAAATTTACTGTTAATGATGCTTCAGAAAATGGTGCATCAACAATCAATGCACGTAACGTTAAATCGCCAATTACATCGCTAGTTACTACTTGTTTCCATTGTTTTGGTTTAACAACTTTGTCTGCTGTAACTATGTCTGAATCTTTTGCGATTGCATGGTCAACAACATTAATCTGTTCTGCTAAATAGTATGTGTATCTCACATTGAAATCTATATCTAAATTTCTAACATATCTAAATTGTGGTGGTGTTTCACCAACTGGATGGTAAGTAGTTACAAAATCTTCAACTTTATATTTTCCAGCAGATAAACTAACTGTTGAACTACCTTTTTTTACAAAAACATCACGATTTAAATAATCATTCATTGCACCAATAGATAGTGGTGTAGGCATGTCTGGATATGTTTTACCAGCTACATCTAAATGTGGTGCATCTTGTGCAACACGTGCATTTAATACAGCCATATTTGCCGCTGCTTCAAAGTGATAACCTTTGCTTAAAGGCGCTGGACAAAGTGCGATTGTAACCTCATCTTTTCTAGCGTCTGTAAATGTTGTATCGTCTTCAACTACTGAACCTGTCAATGCAATAAATGGCTTCATAACGATTCCTCTAAAACGTCCTGTCGGTGCATCTGGGTCTGGAATACCGTTGTAACTTTCTAACGTAGAAACTACGCTTGATTGAGTACCGTAACCGTTCACAACTTTTGTAATCCAATCATTTCCAAATTGGTCAAGTGCTGATTGAATACTTGGCGTTCCTGTACCAGCTTGCGTACTTGCAACTACATAAGTAATACCTAAAGAATCTTTTCCTGTATCTACCGATACGTTAGTTTCTTCTGCTGTTAATCCTTTCCATTTAGTTGTCAACGTAGCTTTATAGCTGTCGTCTGTTGCAATTACTGGTGAACCTAATACATTGTTTACAGCATCGTAAATCTTAGCTGTAATTTCAGATGTCGAATCACCAATTACTAAGTTTATATCGTAAAATGCACCATCAATTCCATTTCTACCATTGATGAAAATAGTGTGCGTCCCGTTTTTTGTAACAACACCTGTTGGTGTGATTGTTAAAACTTTTGAAGTTGAAGTTGAAGTAGCTTGTGGATATACAATTACTGGAATACCGCCAACTCCATCGCTTTGTAATGGCAATAAAATACGTGCCATTTGATAAATTGGAGAGCCATAACCATATAAATCACCAGCTTGTTTAGCTGATGTTATTTGTTTGCCTATTAAATCTAAATTTGCTTGGTTTGCTGTGTTTGCTTCGCCTAATATAGCGATTCTTTGAGGTAAATTTGGTGAAGATTCTTGGAAGTTTCCTTTTGTTATCTTATAACCAACTACTCTTGAAATTAATTCTGAACCTACTGCAAAACTCATAATTTGTATTATTAGTAACAAAAATGAAATTATTTTTATGGTATTTTAAATTTAATTGCTACTTTGTCGTTTTTTTTATTACATTTGTTTTATGATTGGTGTTATAATTCCAGATAGAGGCGACCGCCCTGAATTTTTAGAAAATTGTTTACGCATGTTGAAAGCGCAAACGATACAACCTACTATAATTGAAATAGTAAATGATGCACCTTTGAGTGACGAAAAAGATATTACGTTGCGTTACAGATTAGGTTATGAACGATTGAGAAACAAAGGCATTGATGTTATCGCATTGATTGAAAATGACGACTGGTACGCACCTAATTATTTAGAAACAATGTATAATAAATGGTTAGAACTTGGAAAACCAGAACTATTAGGACAAAGCTATACTATTTACTATCATATAAAAGAACGTGCATGGTTTACAATGAATCATCCTGAACGCTCAAGCGCAATGAATACCTTTATTAAACCTGATTTAAACTTTGATTGGTGCGTAGATAACGACCCTTACACAGACTTGCATTTATGGTTACATGCTGGTTTAAAAGGTGAAATATTCACGCCAAAAACTCATATTTGTTTAGGAATTAAACATGGTGATGGTCTTTGTGGCGGTGTAAATCATGTTGATGCTTTGCATAGATTTACAAATAAAGATTCTAATTTTACATTTTTAAATAAAGTTATGGATAACGATAGTTTTAATTTTTATGCAAATTATTTTATATGAAAATATCACTAATACACCCATCAAGAGGACGTGCTGAAAAAGCAAAAAGAACTTATGATAATTGGATAAATAAAAGTTCAGGCAAATTAGATATTGAATACATTTTATCTACGGATATGTCCGATTTTGCTGAACCATATATGCGTTCTTTTGGTGTTACATTTAAAACGGAAACAACAAATTATAATAATAATTTAGTAGATGCTACAAATAATGGTGCAAAAAAGACAACAGGTGATTTAATAGTTTTAATTTCAGATGATTTTGATTGTCCTGAAAATTGGGACTTACTTTTATTAGACGCTGTAAAAGGTAAACAAGATTTTGTTTTAAAAACTTTCGATGGTATTCAAAAATGGATAGTGACTTTACCGATAATGGACAGAATTTACTATGAAAATCAAGGATACATTTATTATCCAGAATATCAACATATGTTCTGCGATACCGACATGACGCATAAGGCATCTTTAGAGGGAAAATTAATTGTTAGAAATGATTTGGTCTTTACGCACAATCATTACTCAATTGGAAAATCTGAAAAAGATTGCGTAAATACTAAAGCTGATTTAACTTGGAATCAAGGCGAAAAGGTTTATTTAGAGCGTGTAAAAAATAATTTCGGTATTAAAAAAGAAGAAATTAAACCTTTTGAATTACCTTTAGAAATGAAAAAATGGATAAATTCTAAAATATGATGTTGTCAATTTTGATTTGCTCACTTCATTCACGTTCGCATTTACTTGCGGAACTCAAAGCAATTTTGCAACCACAACTTACAGGCGATGTTGAATTATTAATAGAAATTGACAATAAAGAAATTTCTACTGGTGCAAAAAGAAATATTTTGTTAAATCGAGCGCAAGGAAAATACATTGTATTCATTGATGATGACGATACTGTTAATGAAAATTATGTAGATAGGGTTTTGGCAGCGTGTGCGTTCGATTCTGATTGTATTGGAATAAATGGAATAATTACCACTAATGGAATGAACGAAATTGATTGGCGGTTATCAAAAAACTACGAAAATATTACGATAAAAGAAAACGGAAAAGACATTTACCTAAGAAAAACAAATCATATCGCACCAGTAAAACGTGAACTTGCATTGAAAGCAATGTTTCCAAATATTTCTAACGCCGAAGATAAGGCGTATTCAGAAGCATTAAACCCTTACTTAAAGACTGAAACAATAATTTTAGAACAAATGTATCACTACCGATATTTAACTAATAATAAAGAATATTAAATGAAAAAAACAGTTGTGTCTTTTGCTGATGGTTCTGGCTCTTATGCTAAATCGCTAATGAGATTAGAACTTAGCTTAAAACAAGTAGGTTTTGACGGAACATTTAAAGGTGTTAATGATTATAATCACATAAACAGCCCTTTACACAAAGGAAATAAGGAAGCTGTGCCTTATGCTTTTAAAGCATTGTCAATAAAAAAAGCAATGGATGAAATGGATAACAAAGGTCTTTTGTTGTGGTGTGATTCAGTTGTGTATGCAACAAAAAGTATTGATGTAATTTTTGACCATATAAAAGAAAATGGTTATCTGTTTTTTGATAATTTAGGATTTACAATTGGTGATTATACATCTGACGCTTGTTTAGATAATTTTTCTATGACAAGAGAAGAAGCGTTTAATAGTAAAATGATTATGGCATGCGTGATGGGTTTCAATTTAGAAAATGAACAAACATTGAGTTTTTTAAATAAATATATAGCTGCTTCAACTGATGGAATTTCTTATATTGGCGACTGGAATAATGATAACTTGCAAGTTTCAAATGACATGCGATGTCGCGGACATAGACATGACCAGTCTGTTGCAAGTATTTTAATAAAGCAAATGAACTTGACAATCACAAATGCGCAACAGTCTTTTTTTGCATACTGCTCTCATAAAGGAATCGTTGCAATTAGTGAAAATGTTTGTTTGTGGAGCGCAGGAATATAATTAATTAAATAAATAAAATGAAAAGCTACTCTCAAAACAATGAACAAAAGCATATCCTAGAATTTTTCAATGGCAAAAAAGGTACACTTTTATCTATTGGTGAAAATGATGGACAAACATACTCAAATGCATATGCACTTATTCAATTAGGGTGGTGCGCTTCGCTTGTTGAGCCATCTAAAAAAGTATTTGAAAAATTACAAGAATTACACAAAGAAAATGAATTAGTTGCTTGTTTAAATTTTGCAATAGGTAATGAAGATTCAGTTGTTGAATTTTGGGAAAGCGATTCTCACTTTGTCGATAAATCTGATTTTTCTTTATTGAGTTCATTAAAAAAAGAAGAAACTGAAAAATGGAAAGCAGTAAATTTTAAAGCAAAAAAAGTACAAGTTTTTACTTATGAAAGTTTAGGATTAAATAAATATAAGTTCGATTTCATTACAATAGATGCTGAGGGAATGGATATGGAAATTTTAAAACAAATTGATTTGTTAGATACACAACTACTATGTATCGAATGGAATAGTAAAAACGAAATCAAAGAAGAAATTTTAGAATATACTTCTAAATTTGGAATGAATAAAATTATTTATCAATCTGGTGAAAACCTTTTAATTGCACGATAATGAAAAAATTATGTGCGATTTACAATGTGTTCGATTCAGTTGAACTTTTAAATGGATCGATGAATTGTCTAAAAAATGATGTTGATTTATTTATTATAGTTTGGCAAGATGTTTCAAATTTTGGTGAACAATATGATTGTACAAAAGATTTTGAACTACCTAACTTTGGTTGTAAAATTATATTTTCAAAATTTGAACCACAATTAAATAAAGGTGGCACTTGGAATGAAACGCAAAAACGAAACATTGGATTAGAAATTGCTAAAGAAGAAAATTGCACACATTTTCTACATCTTGATTGTGATGAATATTACGAAAATTTTTCAGATGCAAAACAAAAATTCATCGATAGTGGCGCAAAAGGTTCTGTTTGTAAAATTCTAACTTACTTCAAAAATCCAACGTTACGCTTGGAAAATGAAGATAATTATTACGTGCCTTTTATTCACGAATTAAACGAAAAAACGAATGCTGGAAATTATGATTATCCATATTATGTTGACCCAACACGCAAAATAAATGAATCAAACGTAATTTTACTTGACGTTTATATGCATCACTTTAGTTGGATAAGAAAAGATATTGAACGTAAAGTTAGAAATTCAAGCGCAAAACACAACATAGAACGCAGCCAATTACTTATTGATTATAATTCTAAAGAAACTAAAGCAGGAACTTTTTTAGTAGATTATAACCAAAAACTAATTGAAGTTGAAAATTTATTTAATATCAATATTTAAAAATCTGTTTACTTTCAAAAGTTCCATCTTCAAAAATAGTTTGCTTTATGAATATTCCGTTCGGTTCTGCAATTTCAATTCCTAATAAATTAAAATAATGCACCTCTTTTATTTCTAAAGTATTTTTATTTGATTTAATTCCTGTAATAATATTTTCAAATATTCCGTAGAAATTACTTGGTGAAAGATTTACGTTTATTTTAAATTCTTTTGATACTGAATTGTTTGGCATTGTAAAATAAATACGCTTACTGCTATCTGAATTTGATGGCAAATTAAACACATAAGGCAAATATAAAGTATCATAAACTTTTACAAGTTGCCCATTATAATATCCATTTTGCTTAGATTGAATATAAACTTTAACACGATCTGAAACTGTATAATTTCCATCAACTAATAACACATCTATCCATTGTGCGCTACCGTATTGAATAGCTGTTGAACTATCGAATGAAGTTGCAGTTATTTTTAAATTAATCGAAAATGCTATTGATCAAGAAGTAAAAGACTTCTTACAAAAGAAAACAAAGCGAGGAATGATAACCTTCTTTGATTCAAATCTCTATCATGCATATAATGGTGGATATAGAGGACGTAGATATAATAGAAAGCGATATGCTAACAATTTTGAAAAATCTGAAGCAATTATTTCCAATTATATTATCCAAAATGATATAAAGTTGAAAAATCCGATTATTTCTTTTTATT
>OFQY01000510.1_pt1 | contig 15023 bp, 17 predicted proteins | sample 1542991 | NCBI WGS metagenome assembly OFQY01 (sample SAMN07774224, study PRJEB24372) | wastewater metagenome | isolation source: Exp Tend VB 10WW | collected 2016-02 | reverse complement strand
ATTATACACTCATTTAATGCCCTGGTAAATTTCCCTTATCAAAACCAAATAAGTTTTCCACCCGTTTAGACGATGCCTACCAAAAAATGCCCTTAGCAGGACATTTTTTGATTTAAGTATTTACTGATGCTTGGCGGCGTGCCAACTGGTTTTAAATATTTTTTCAAGTGAACTGTTACTGGGCTCAAATCCTAGTTTATTTCGTATCTTAGTTATATCTGCATAAGACAAAGGAATATCACCGGAAACCGCTTCTACATATTCTATTGGTATCATCCTGCTTGTAACTTCAACAGCTGAGTCAATTAATTGAGTGATGCTTGTTCCCTCACCACTTCCCACATTGTAAACCTCAAAAGGCTCCTCTTGGACTGAATCCAAAGCCAAAACAAAAGCATGAGCAATATCTGTGACATGAACATAATCTCGAACAGTAGTCCCGTCTCTGGTTGCATGACCACGACCAAAAACCACAAACTTGTCCGATTTGCCCAAAGCCACATCCATTAATCGCCAAGTAATGGAAGCGGCCACAGCAGGGCGAATAAGGGCCTCCACGTCGCTTCCTGCGGCATTAAAGGAGCGCATGACCGTTACAGTCCAGCCACACCACATGGCTTGATATTTTAGCAATTCTTCTACTGCCAATTTTCCAGCGGAATAAGGGTTAATTGGATTAGTTGGGCTCGTCTCTTTTAAAACCTCGTTACTTGGACCATAGACTCCAGCAGTGGAAGAAAATAAAATCCTCTTAATACCAAACTCATTCATTGCGGCTAAAAGATGTGTGGTTTTGAGAATATTGTTAGTAAAATAGTCATTTGGATTTTGCAGGGATTCTTGGACTAAAATACTTGCGGCAAAATGAATTACCGAGTTTACTTCTTCTCGGCTAAAAAGTTCAGCCAATAAGTCCAAATCTCCATAATCCCCTTCAATAAAAATGGCCTCTTCTGGAATGTTGTCTCTTTTTCCAGAACTTAAATTATCCAAAACAATAACTTTATGACCTGTTGATAATAACTGTCTCACACAATGACTACCAATATAACCGGCTCCCCCAGTAACTAAGACGGTTTGAGCGGTAACTTTAGTTATAATATCATCAACAACCTTCCCAGACTGGAGTAACAACTCATTATATTTCTCTAAACTCAAGACAACAGCTTTAAATTGATCATTGTCGCCAATAACCATACCCCCACCGCGGGCTTGTAACTCTAAAAGTAATTGATCAAGGAATAAAGTGTCCATAGATAGGTAGCTAGCATTCACGAATTTGAGTCGATTACGAGGCATTTTGTGAGAAGTTTTGGAGGCGTAGTCTGGCTACGACGACAAAAATTGGAGCAAAATAACAAAGTAATCGGCCAAATGTCTGAATGCTATTGATTAAACAACAAAGACAGCTAGTCAGTCAAATTATATTTCTGACCCTAGTCTGTCTTTTTGTTTGAGTATTTATTTTCTGTTTTTTTATCATAGCAAGATATGAAAATTATGCAAATAGTGCGAGAAAAATAGTCCTTAATACTAAGGACTCAGACTGAAAATAGTGCACCTGTGTCATCCCAAACTAGATTTTGGATCCAAGATTGAATAATCATATGATTCTGGATTCCAGTTCACCCGTCTCGACTCGGACATCGATCCGAGGCGGAAGCCTGGAATGACACAATAATAGTTAAATCAAAACAACCCCGCCTTTTTTGCAAAAGGGCGGGGTTGTTTTTAGATCCTTCGCTTCACTCAGGATGACAGTGCAAGTGAGGGCTGCGCTGTCATGTTTAAGCAAGAATCAAGCTCATAATCTCACGACGTTTGCGCCAGAGCACAAACCCAGAAGATAGCAAGCCGCCAAAGACCATAGCACTTGTCCCACTGGCTCCAGTTTTTGGAGCTTCAAAAGGAGTATTGCCAGGAATATTAATGGTCACAGTGTTACCGTAGGTATTAACCATTGTAAAACTTTGAGTAACGTTTAAGTGGAACTTCACGCGAACCTTAAAGGTTTTAGTTACAGAACCATTTGCTGGAATAGTAATAGCTGGATAGCTAATGACATTTCCAGAAAGGAAACCACCACCAAGCTCAACCATATCTGCTAAAGGTAATACGCCAGAAAGGTCATCGGTAATAATAAAGTTATTAACCGCAGTGGAGTTACTGTTAGTAACCATTAAGGTGTAAGTAATGAAGTTCTCGCGGTCTGCGTGAGTACTTTGAGCATTTACATTCTTAGTGTCATTCCAAGCTTTCTTAGACAAGGTTACATTGGTATTACCGCTGTTAACATAGACAAAGGCATCGTCTTGAATTTGGCTAACACTATCACCTGTGGCTCGGGCAATGTTTTGAATAACAGAAGCGGAAATGCTGTTAACAGTTACTTCGTAAGTAATACGCTTTTGCTGACCAACATTTAAGGTTCCTAACGATAAACTAATTAAGTTATTACCAGTTGGAAATTGGTTACCGTCTACGCGAATTGAACTATTATCCAAGGAAAGTAAGCCTGGCAAAGCATCTGTTAGTTGAACATTAAAGACAGTTTCTGTCCCAACGTTTGAAACTATTACTTCATAGCTAACTCTGTCACCACTGGCAGCCTGAACACTATTTTGGAAAGAAGTTCCTGTTGTAACGTTACGAACCTGCTTAGTAATAGCAAGTTGCTTGCAACAAGTACCAATTAATTGGCGGATTGTGACAGTTGCTGAATCACTAACGCTTGGAGTGTTATCCCCACTTGCAATTGCAGTATTGTTAATCACTGTCTGGCTTTGCCCAGAAATCGCTCTGGCGACTGCGCGGAAAGTTAAAGTGCGGGTTTGGCCACTAGTCATAGTGCCAAGACTGATTGAAGAATTACTGAAGTTATCACTAATAGTAGTGTTGTCCAAACGAACTGAACCAGAAACAAGGGTTAACTGACTTGGTAAGTTTTCAAGCAAATGTACGTTATTGACGTTACCACCATTAGCAGTAACTAAAATACGATATTCAACTGTAGTATTATTCTCAACTTCAATACTGCTGGAAAAATTCCCACTGTTTGTATAGTTGCGAACAGACTTGTCGATAGATAGATAGCCTTGGTTTTGATTAATTAAGACCTGACAAGAGTCTGACGTATTGCCTGAGGTTACGGTTACAGTGCGACTTCCAGAAGTATTGTATGAAGTGGAGAAACTTGAACCACTGCCAGTGGAAGGACTGCCACCGCTAGCTTGCCATGAGAAACTACCATTACCACCAGTGGCGGTAAAGTTAGCGTTCTGATTAATATTTACAGTTTGACTTGAAGGGTTACAAACAACGCTATTAATTTGAGGCTGACGGACAATGACCGCACAGCTAGCAGTACGCGTACCAGAAGTTACAGTTACATTTTTAGTGCCAGAAACGGGATAGCTAGTTTGAAAAGTTGAACCACTTCCAGTAGAAGGAGAACCACCACTTGCTTGCCATGAATAACTACCGTTACCACCAGTGGCTGACAAGAAAGCATTTTCATTAATATCTACAGTTTGAGAAGAAGGTGAACAAAAAACTTGTGGAATATCACGAACAACAACAGAACAACTGTCGCTTTGACCGTTTGAAGTTACACTCACAGTTTTTGTACCAGAAGTTGCGTAACGAGTAGTAAAAGAGGCACCGCTACCATTAGCGGGTATACCACCGCCGGCTTGCCATGAGAAAGTACCGTTACCACCAGTGGCGGTAAAGTTAGCATTTTGGTTAATGTCTACTGTCTGACTTGATGGATTACAAACTACTGGATTAACAACTGGGTTAACAATAACAGAACAACTGTCGCTTTGACCGTTTGAAGTTACACTCACAGTTTTTGTACCAGAAGTATTATATGAAGTTGAAAAGCTTGAACCGTTTCCAGTTGAAGGACTGCCGCCGCTGGCTTGCCATGAGAAAGTACCGTTACCACCAGTAGCGGTAAAGTTCGCGTTTTGATTAACATTAACAGTTTGAGTGGATGGGTTACAAACTACAGGGTTAATAACTGGGTTAACAATAACCTGACATGAATCGCTTTGACCATTTGAAGTTACTGTTACAGTTTTTGTGCCAGAAGCCCCATAGCGAGTGGAAAAAGCAGAACCACTACCATTTGCTGGTGTGCCACCGCTAGCTTGCCATGAGAAACTGCCATTACCACCAGTGGCGGTAAAGTTCGCGTTTTGATTAACATTAACAGTTTGAGTAGAAGGATTACAGACTACTGGGTTAACGACTTGACTAACAATTACTGTTGCTGTATCGCTGTCAGTTAAAGAGCCACTAGTAGCGGTAGCAGTGTTAACATAAGTTCCTGGTCCGGCTGTTACTCGTCCTTGATAGTTAACGAGAGCAGATTGGCCGGAATTGATATTTCCTAAATTGATGGCAGGGTTTAAAGTACCACTGCCAAGATTACCATTTACTCGAAGAGTTCCTGGTATAAAAGCAATGCCGGAAACTCCAGCATCACGTAAAGATACACCAATTAAATTACCATTGGTAGCCGAAACATTAATTCGGTATTCAACAATGTCATTAGTGTTGGCATTGGTAGTATCTGAAAAACTGGTATCATTTTGAGTCACATTGCGAACATCTTTGACTACATTTAACTGACCCTGGTCAGAGACAACGCGAACAGTGTATCGGAAAAATTTAGCATATTCAAAACAGGCGCGCAATCTGTTTACGGTCACAGTATTGTTACCCATAGAGAAACCGCTTTGTTCAAGGTTATTACTTGAGTCATAGCGCTCACCAGAATTAGGAACAATTTCAAGATGTTCATTTGCCCCAGTATGCACAGTAAAGCTACCAGAAACTGTGTTAGTTGGATTACCATTGGCCCGAGTTCCAACCATAGAAACACTAATTGTGTGGTTGCTTCCTACGCTAGTAGGTGTAGATGTAGTAATCCGAACATTGGTAGCGTCGGTTTGATTTTGAGGAAGATTATTGGCGGCTCCATTATGTAAGTACATTTGGACGTCAATTTCTTCGCCAGTAGTTGCAGTAACCCCACTACTTTGTTCTGCTTGACTTGTAGGATAATGCTGACCACGAGTCACGTTACGTCCAACAATAGCTGGGAAGTCTTTACACAAAGCTCCACCAGGGTACCATTGTACCGGGTATGGGTTTAAAGTAGCAGTGGTTGGTGGATTTGGACATTCGACTGATTGAGCCCTGTCAGAGGCCTGTGGAATAATCAAAAGCCCAGCTGTGACTGCCAAAACAGCAAGAACAGCAAATGAGCGGCTAGCTTTTTTTGACCCCAATAAATTGGTGCGTGCAAATAAAGATTTAATAAATGTCATAGAGTTGTGCCTTAATGGCTTGCTAAAATTTCAAGCCTTAATACTAGTTTATAAAATATTGCTAAATTAATACATAGCAAGCCCCAAAATAGCGAGACTTTGATACGATTGATTATTATAGAGTAATTTACAATTTTTGTCAAGTAGATACTAAATGATTATCCCTTATAGATAAGGGAAAAATAGCAAAAAAGTAACAACCTGTTACTTTAGTATCATTTTAATATAAGTACAAAGATGACTATCCTGCTATTTATCTTTCCAATTCCACCATAAAAGAAGTTTGGGTTGGGGTTTTTTGGTTTCTGCAAAATAGATGGCGCACCTAAAAACGTAAAGCATACAACGGTCTATGTGCTGACCTCGCAAACTACAAAGTTGAAAGTAAAGTTCCTCGGGGTTCTTTCCTTGCAGGTCATTTGGCGCCTTAATGCCAAGCGCGATTAAATCTTGCGCTACACTTTTGCCAACCCCAGGAATAATTTGAAGTTCTTTTAATTGATATCTTTTATCCATCTATTCGGTCCAATCAAGTTGATTTTGAGGGACTCCCTGCAATAATCCATATCGAATAATTTCTTTGCGAGCCTGAATGTCTCCTTTATTGTATTTAAAAGAGCGCCCAGAAAAAATTATATATACCACTTCATCGGTATGGAAGTCCACATAGAATCCTGGTTTAAGTTCAAGACTAAACCTGCCAGAAAGACTATCTGCGTCTTCTTGATTAAAGTTAAAATATACTAAGGTCCAAAGTTGACTCTCGCCAATTGAATTCTCTGTGTGTTCTTCTTGAGTCGCGGTAACGCTAAGTAGTTCATCTACAGAAAAATCGCAAAGGCTTTCTTTAATATAAACTCCGCTAGGCATAAAGACCTCCCTACTACTTAGTGTGCTAAAAGCACGCCCTTAAATTCGTTATTAACAATCAGAGGAATGCCCCGAATAGACCTAACCTGTTTTGCTATTGTTTGCACTGGGCAGCTATGAGCCCGGTTGTTAGCGCAGTGGGCACACAAACCCCGCAACTGGTTAACGATATTTATTTTTGTTAGTTCAAGTTCAGACATGATTGTAATTTAAAATTATCAATTTACAGTTTTCAATTTTCATTTAATTTCCTATTGAACAATTGATCTATTGATCATTATATGAAAATTGAAAATTGATCATTGGATATTTACTCTAGGTTTCTTATTACACCGACGACTTTGCCTTGAATCATCCACTCTTCTTTTGGATAGATATTAGGATAGTCTGGATTTTCAGCTTTTAAGTAGGCTCGATTCTTAATTTGAACAAACCGTTTAACAGTTGCTTCGTCATGCAATAATGCCACAACAATGTCATTATTCCTTGCTTCACGGGTAGGCCTAACAATAACTAAATCTCCTTCAAAAATCCCTGCTTTAATCATGCTATCCCCTCGCACTTTTAACAGAAATACATCGCGCCTGCCTTTAACCATAGTCTGTGGTAAATTAATCCAGTCTTCAATATGCTCCTCGGCTAAGTGAGGGCTTCCCGCTTGAACAGAACCCAAAACTGGTACTCTAATAAAACCTTTATCCAAACTTTCTGACAGACTATTTAAAACAGTAATTCCTCTGGCTTTACCACTAGTTTTAATATAATTTCCTTCTTCTAATGCATCCAATAGTTTTGCCACAGCATTCTTGGATTTAACTTCAAGGTAGTCAGCCATCTCGGAAATTGAAGGCGGCATGTTATGCTCGCGGATTTGTTTAGAAATAAATTTTAGAAGTTGCTTTTGGCGATCGGTTATACTCATAGATATAGTGATTAGCGGATTACCACTGTCATCCTGAGTAGGCCGAAGGATCTCGATTATAGATGTAGAGATTCCTCGACTGCGCTCGGAATGACAGTAAAAAAGTTTTATGTAACTTGTATCTCAATGGTATACCTTCGTTCACCTAGTGTCAAAATATAATAAAATAAGGGTAAACGCTTGTTCACCCAAAAGTTATCCACAATTAAATTATTTAGTACTAGGTACTGAGTACTTAGTACGAAGTAGTATCAAGTGAGTCCTTCTGTTTAAAACTAAGTACAAAGTACTCGTCTTATATCTTTAGCAAAAATTTTACTATAGAGACCAGGCTCATACCTACCTGTTTTATGATGGGAATAGAAGCCGGGAGCAAAATAATAAGCGCAATCAAAAAAATAAAGTTTTTCTTTAATACTTGGACAATTGAATAAATTAAAAATATGGCTAGCCCAAACGAAATGAAGGGATGCAAAAATAGTGGAAACGGGGCGAGAATTGAATTATAGATATTTTGAATTTCTTGCATAGGGCTAGTGTCTAGCAACTAGTTTCTAGTGACTAGACGATGTTAACTTATCAACCACGACTAAATGAGGGTAGTCGAAAATGTCTTTAATAAACCGGTCAAAGGTGTCGCGTCTAGACACAAATTCATCGGCAGACATTATACTGTAGTTTATGTCAACGCCCATCATTTTTTTACAACCAACTAAAAACTTAGACAACTTCTCCAAATTTATTTTTCCAACCAGCAAAACATCTACGGGAAGCTCTGGTTTACCTGTAAACACACCACTTAAAAAGACGGCTTGAACTTCACCGAGTTGCTTGAGAGCTAAAAACAACTCATCTTCGTAGTGAATCTTGTTTTTCTGAAGAGAGGTTTTAAGCTCAGGAAAATATTTTGACTGGGCATTTAAAAGATAAAACTTAGCGCGTTGTTTTGAAAAAGTCTTAACACTCCCCTGTTTTATTAGCTCAGCTAAAATAAGATGTAATTTTGCTTGTGGAATACCAAGACGCTTTGATAATTCAACCCCTGAAAAACTACGGTTAGGGGCGAGGAGCAAAAGAGCGATTAGGGAAGATTTTGGCTTCGAGTCTAAAATTTCTTGAATAGTCATGTATAAAAGTTTTACAATTTAAGTATACCACAAAGACCTTTTCCTATAACATTTTTTTTTGGAAATCAGGCAAAATGTTGTATACTATAGAAAATAAATGGATAACTTAGAAACTCAAGTTGCTAAAATCCAATTCGGTAACCCAAAAGCAGTAAATGCTCATGTTTTTATGTTAGCTGAAAAGGCTTTCAATAACACAACTGAGCTTTATGTGATTACAGAATTGCCATTAATGAACCCAGCGGCCACTGAGGATTGTGAGCGTATCACCAAAGCCATCGCCGCAAGCCTAAAACGTTCTTACCGAAAAGCAGTCGGCCCTGAGACTTTCGAAAATGCCCTTGCTCAAATTAATGAAGAGTTGGGCAAATTGGCCTCATTAGGCCAAACCTACTGGATTGGTAAATTAAATGGCCTTATTGCCGTTAAAGATGACCAAGATTTTAGCATTGCCACCACAGGGAAAATTAGCGCTTTACTTTTCCGAGAAAATGACTTTACAAATATTGCAGACAACAGCCCAGCGACACACCCACTTAAAACCTTCGAAAATTTCGCCGTTGGCAAAGTTCGACTTCACGACATTGTTATTCTTTCCACCAACCAACTGTTTAACCATGTCTCAATAGACCGCATAAAAAATATTTTAGTGGAACATAGCCTGCCTTTAGCAGGCCAGCAAATTATGCAAATCCTGCAAGATAACGCTGGACCAGAAACAGCCTTTGGCACTTTATTAATTTTACAAGCCGAACCTGGAACAGTTCCACAAGAGCAAATTGCATTAGAGGATTACGTTGCTCCAGACAGAGAAACCGCAAGTTTTTGGAAAACCATACAACACCAAGGAACGTACTTTTTAAAGAAAGGCTTTAGTTCATCCAAAACCTTGGGTACAAAAATTATCAGCTCAGCAAAGAACCCCGCTACTGGCAATTTTGATGTGCGGGGAATGTTTAAAAAAAACAAGCAACAGCTGTTGTCTTTTGGCGCAACAGCTAAAAACACTTTTCACCCAGATACATTTCAAAAATTCTCTCGCCAAAAGAAAATTTTCTTTGTCTCTAGCATTGTTTTAGTAGTAGCCCTAATAGCCAACATTGGCATAACCAGTTACTACAAAAAAATTAAGCAAGAGCAAACAGAAATTCAGAGCCAAGTTGAAGAAATTAGCAAACTTATTACAGATGCTAACTCAGCTTTTTTATATCAAGATCCACTACAAGCCAATGAATTTTTACTGTTAGCTAGAACTAAAATTGAAAATTTAAAAAGCAATAAGGACTTGGCAGAACCCTTAGCCGAACTTCAAAAACAATCTGACGAATTAGCAGTTAAAATTGAAAAGCGAGTTACAGTTAAAGCAGAAGCCATCGCCACCTTAAGCACAGCGGAAAACTTAATTGTTTTACCTAACATTTTTGCCACCCAAACAAATGGCACTTTAATTAGCTACAACACTGCTACAGAAAAGACCGAAGATAACACACTTATCTCTGCTGAACCTATCAAAGATAGCATCTATAATACCAAAGATACGGCAATAGTTTACAATGGAGAGCGCTTATATGTTTGGAACTATAAAACCTCAACCCTTGGAACTGGATTTTCTGACCAAGTCCCTGCGGGAAATTCAGCAGTTGGACTAAGTCGTTATGCTACAAATAATCGAGTTTACACAATCGACACTAAAACTGACCGAGTAATTAGTTTTATTGCCACAGAAAAAGATTTGGGCAAACCATTGGTGTCCCTACAGAACGCTGGTGACTTATCCACAAGCTTAGACTTAACCATAGATGGAAACCTATATATTTTAAGCCCTGCAGGTGTTAGCAAATTCCAGTCTGGTAAACCTGCAGAATTTAATTTTCCAAGTCTTGCCACCCCACTTTCTGCTAAAGGAAAAATCTATACCGACTCGAGCGCAAAAAATATTTATATTTTAGATATTGGCAACAAGCGCATTATTATTTTAAACAAAACTGGAGCCCTCCAACAAATTTTAGAATGTCCTGACTTAACTAACGCTAAGGACTTTACGGTTAACGAAGCCAGTAAAACAATCTTTGTCCTCAACGACAGTAGCTTGTTAAAAATTTCATTTTAATGTCTTCCACTTCTGACAATTTAGAAATTGAAGTGCGGTTTTTGGAAATTGATAAAGAAGCTCTGATACAAAAACTTAACGCACTTGGGGCAGAAGATTTAGGTGAAGATCTTTTATCTGAGACAATTTTTTACGATAAAAATAAAGAGTGGCTAAAAGACAAAAGGAAATTTATTAGAATTAGGTCGACTAAATCTGGGAACCTACTAACTTTCAAACATCACTTCGAGCAAAGCAGTACTGGAACAAAAGAGATCGAACTTAACATTTCAGACCCCCTCAAAGCCACTGACTTGCTCTCTGAGCTTGGTTATCCTCCGTTTCGCAAGCAAGAAAAAAAACGCCATAGTTTTAAACTGAAAGGTGGTTTGGTAGAAATTGATACTTGGCCGAAAATTCCACCGTACGTTGAAATTGAAGGCAACTCGGAAAAACACTTACAAGAAATTGCTGCACTTCTAGAACTGAATTGGTCTACTGCTGTTTTTAAAGATGCGGGCTTAGTTATTTCAGAAATTTACAACATCCCTGTCCATACTTTAAAATATTTCACTTTTGATAAAATCGAATAATTAAAACAATGAGGCCCCCAACTACCGAAGTAATCAGGGGCCAATGTCACTTTCACTCGTCATCCACGACAGGACGAGGTCAAGCAAGCGGCTCGTGCCGCGTTCCTCTTGATAGTTTTTCAGGCTGTCCTTTGGAGACAGTCCGAGTTGATGGTAAAACAGTGCGGCGCGACTAATGGCGTATGAGTCTTCGCTCGCTCCACCGATTAGAAGCGGCTCTGCTTCGGTCTGTACCACAAGCCTCGGCGTTCCAGAGTGGTACTCAAGCACTGCAAAGGCATCAGAGCCCCATGCAAGCAGAAGCAGTTTTTGCTCAAAAGGAGTTAAACCTTTCCAGTTGGTCGCCAAAGTCGTGGCCTGTAAGTCTTCCAGCAACTGAAGCTGAAGTCCGTAACCAAGCCACTTCTTCAGCGACCGGTCAGGACGTGGGCCAGGAACTGCATTCGGAGCAAGGATCCCAAAAGCCTCGGTTGGTCCAATGAGTGGAATCCCGGAAGCCAAAAGTGCCTCCACAATCTCTTCGAAGATCTCTGCGCCACGGTGTGAACCGATCATGCACGCTTCGATATCAATGGGAATAAACACTACTGGCAGGTTATTACTTCGTGCTTTGCGAAGTTGTCTTTCCATTTCTCCAATCAAGCAAGCGACTGGGATACCAGAAGAGCGTTGGTAGGAGAACCATTCGCTCAACACTGGCCGGAAGTACTCGTAGCGCATCAGGAGCATCAAGCTACCTGCGTGCTCCATTGCGTTAACATTCTCGGGCAGGCTGTAACGGAGCGGCAAAGACAGCGATGGAGAATCCGCAAGCGAATACATCCTGCTTTGATTGTCGAGAACAAAAAAGGCTCTTTGCTCTCCACCACTTTTAGCCCCCAACGCTTCCAGCACTTCGGTCTTGGGCGGATTGTACTCCGCCGTAAAACAAACAGAGTGCGATGACTGGGAAAGGTTATGTAGCGCAATTTCAGAAGGCAGCCAGCCAGAGAACACGTGAGCGTACTCCTGACTGATAACCTCTGCTTTGCCAGAGTCTACTATGAATCTTGCAAGATCTGGGCATATCTCTGAATCAAAACCTTCCACAGAAACTGAACACGGAATTTTACGCAAAGCCCGCAGAACTCGCGCTAACTCTGTATCCAGCCATCGATTCAAACTTTGCCTTGGAAAATCTGCATGGAGCAGGTTTTCCGAGAACACGAGGCACACAGCCGGTTCTTTTCTCATGAAAACCTCTCAAGCGAAATTTCGAAGACTTGTTAGGATAGCATAGTCACAAAAAATTGCAAGAGTTTATAATAACAGAAGGGCCGCATTTTCATGTTCTTTCGAACACGAAACTGCGGCCACAAAATTTGATCACCCTCTGACCTTGTACCACCACCACTGCAACTGAATCATGGTCATACAAACCACGCCGGGAATGTTGGCGATAATCAGAAACCAGTCTCCTCCCAAAACACCGTACGCAAACCAGACGGAATGCGAAACCAATAGCGAGCAAAGGTGAACCACGAGAGTCCCTCCGTGCTCTTGTTGCGGTAATTCTTCCAGACTTGGGATGCGTAACCACCAGCAGTCCCAAGCAGTGTCACCGCCACGGCAAGCATACCAACAATCCAAGTAATGTCCACTTTGCACCTCCGTGCGGAAAACTAAAGAATTGAGGAGCGCTCTATCAAAAGCGCCGGCGGGTCTGTGAGCTGACCACTACTGCATTGACTCATTGTCACGTTCACGCGGACTTTTGTAGGTGCCGCTGAACATGTCTCTCATCAATGACAGCGCATCGTCGATAGACGAAACCGCGTGGTCATTCCTCACTCCAAAAACTTCATCCCCGCAAATCATCGTGAGACCAAAGCCTTGATCTGGTCGCCATTCAACGACCACAAGTGATTCGTCAAGATGAACATCGAGGAACCATGCACCAGTCTGGTAATCCTTGGGCTCATCCTCTTCGAGTCGAGATTCGGGAAAAGTCTTTGAAACCTTTTCCAAAAACTCAACGACGGCGGCCGGTCTTTGCTCTTTACTCATGCTACCTCCAAAGGTATATCCTAGTAATCTGGTGCGCTCCTAACCAGAACGCCGAAGAAGAAGGAACTTATTGTGACTGTGTATGCTTTTGATTGCAGACACAACCTCTGCCGGTGTTTTTAGGACTCTGGTATTATTGTGGCAATAAACCACATCATAACCACAGCGGACGATGAAGTGTTGACCACCCGGTTTACATTCAACCTCGATATCGTAATCACCGGGTGTCGTAGACAAGATCTTGAGAAACCAACTCTCAGTTTCCGGAGTGGGTGGCATAATCACAAATCCTCGCCCTAGAGCAAAGCGATCAACAACCAACCACACCATTTGCCGGAAGAGATTTTTCTTTTTTCTCATTTTGCACCTTCGTACGGAGTCCAAGGTCTGACCACAGCAGCTGAAAGTTGCGCGTACTCAAGGGCAACGATCAAAACATCCTCAGGGCTCACAGCAATCCGAGATGCCACATTATAAGCTCGGTAAACAGTGAACTTCTGCTCGCTAGGACTCCACTTCACAAGAATATCATCAACATTGACCCCGACACTACCGATGCTGAAAAGCCAATTTTCAGTGTTTGCCGTAGGTGGGTAAATCTTAAAGATTCGGCCTTCATGCATCCTATCAAGGATTAGCCGAACCATGTCGTGGAAGGGTTGTGCATTTGCAGGCATAGTGCCTCCTTGGGGCTCTGACTTTTCGGGCTTTAGTATATCAAGACTTAACCAAAATTAAAAGACCCCGATCTGATAGGGGTCTTTTAAAACTGGATCCCTGCTTTCGCAGGGATGGTCCACTACAATAATAATACTATTTGAGGACCACTTTACCGCCAGCTTCTTCAATCTTTTTCTTCAATTCTTCTGCTTCAGCTTTAGGAGCATTTTCTTTCACAGCTTTTGGGGCTGCATCGACAATGTCCTTGGCTTCTTTAAGTCCTAAACCAGTTGCTTCACGAACAACTTTAATAACATTGATTTTGTTAGGACCGGCTTCAACTAATTCAACAGTAAATTCGCTCTTCTCTTCTACTTCGGCAGCTGCGCCACCGCCAGCTGGGGCAGCACCCATCATCATAGGAGCGGCAGCTGAGACACCAAACTTTTCTTCAAGCACTTTCACTAATTCAGAAAGTTCCAAAACAGAAAGCTTTTCGATTTGTTCAACTAAAGCTTTAAACTTTTCTGGAACTTCTACTGGAGTTTTTTCATCTGACATATATATTCCTTTCATTAATAAATTATCAATTTGCAATGGTCAATTTCCATTTAATTTACAATTGTTCACTGATTATTAAATGGAAATTGAAAATTGATCCTTGGTTATGACCATTATGCTTTTTGTGCGACTGCGTTGAGGACATTGATAAGTCCGCGCAAATTACCAGCCAATACATTAACGAAACCAGAAACTGGTGCATTAATAGTTCCAACCAATTGACCAAGCAACTGTTCGCGGCTTGGTAAATCTGCAAGGGCCATTACTTGAGCTTTGTCAATGAGTTTATGGTCGACAATACCGGAGAGAACAGCAATCGTCTTAACCTCTTTACTAACTTGTTTTACAAGCCGAGCAGGAGTGGTTTCTTCGTCCATCGACATAGACATAATCACTGGCTGTTTGTAGTCAAAGCTCGCAGAGTCCATACCATTGGCCTCAAGGGCTTTTCTAACCAACGTCACTTTATAGACTTTGCTTGTAACCGCTTCCTTACTTAAGGTTTTGCGAAACTTGTCCACGTCCTTAACTGTAGTACCGCGGTATTCAGAGAACACTACACTTTTAGCTTCAGCTAAACGCTGTGTTAACTCTGCTAAGTCTTGTTCTTTTTGGGATTTACTTTTTGGCATATTGTATTCCTTATTTACTCCGACCTTTAATTAAATTAAATACCAGTTAATTGTCATCACTTTTTTCTGTCATCCCAGAAGCCACGAGCCTGCCTGCGGTAGGCAGGTCATCGAGGGCTATCTGGGATCCATTTTTCTGGATTCCCGATCAGGTCGAGAATGACACACAAAGGTGATGACAGTC
>OFQY01000507.1_pt1 | contig 15137 bp, 12 predicted proteins | sample 1542991 | NCBI WGS metagenome assembly OFQY01 (sample SAMN07774224, study PRJEB24372) | wastewater metagenome | isolation source: Exp Tend VB 10WW | collected 2016-02 | reverse complement strand
ATGATTCAAATACTATGCGTATTGCTCACGTAAGTCTTGAACTGTTGCGATTAGGATTTTTTTAGATTCATCATCTGGTAGTTTTTGATATACTTCCATTAACACAGCAAATACATCAACCTTCATATTCACGCTTGCTTCATCTCGCATACGCTTATAATCAACCATTCTCGCATAAAGCTGATTTAACAAGCCAGCTCGTCTTAACATTAAGTCTGGCTTCCCTTTACAACTCATTCCTCGAATTTCATTTATTTCAGATAACGTTCCGACCACAGCAAGGTCAAGCTCTCGATATCGCCATCTAGCCATATCAGCTTCTTGCTGCTCTAAATCCACCAACCCATTTCGCCCCAATGACTCCAGCGAGCAATGTTTGCTCATGTGTGTATCAACACACTCCCATGAAATCATAGCGTTGAAATATTTTCTAAAGAAATTTACGACCGAATTGGGTTTTCTTCCGTTCTCTAGATACCAATGTTCCGCTCGTTCTCGCCAAGGAGAGCGGCACAAAACACACCGAGGTTCCATTCTTGCGATATAAATGGTGTCTGCCATTGTATCAACAGGTATGGGAATAATCGGCTTGTCAGTGTCTAACAATTCTGACATTTTTCTTGGCTTTGCAAGCTGTTTGTCAGAAATTGACAAATCGTGCAAATCATTGATAGGGTCAACTACTTGAATACTACTGACGATAGACGGCTCAGCGTCTATATCAATAATGTCTAAGTCATGAAAATTATCTGGCTTACTCATAGTCTCCTTTTACAATATAAATCACAAATATAGTGACTTATACTAATGAATTTAAGAGTTGCCCGTGAAAACACCTTGTATTTTTGCTTATCGCGAAAATTATTGCAACAAGCCGAGTGCTTTTAAGTCGGTTATTAGTGTTCCGAGAACATCAGCAATTTCGTCAATAGATGTCGCATCTGCGTCAAAAGCCCTGTCTGTGCTTGAGTTGGTTACAGTATATGCAGAAGGTCTGGCGGCTGGTGTTTGCCCATAAAATCCCAAGGTGCTGGTGGAACTACCCAGCGTAATGGCTTTGGAGTTGGATATTTTTACAAATGTGACTCCATCAATTTGAATGTCTAAAATGTTTCCCGTAAAAGCAGATGCAATATTAAATCCGACAAATGTACCATTAGCACTGCCAACAAAATTTGTACCACCGCCACCAGCAAAACCAGCAGTCCCAATTTGAACCAAAGAGCCATTTGCTGTTGCTCTCGGGGTTCCGTTCAGATTTAGTGCGTAATTCGTTCCATAGGTGCCGAAACCGCCGCCAGATGGGTTGTAGGTAATTGAGACTGGTGCCGCCCATGTCACTGCTACGGCTCCAAGGTCGCTCCACTGTGGCGCTGAAGCACCAGCAGTAAGAACGTATCCGGTCGTACCAAGTGCCAATGATGTCAATTGACCAAAAGTTGCGCTAGATGCATAAAATATAGAACCAGTTGTTCCCGGAAAAGCAGCTCCACCAACAGACAATAACCACGAATTATCGGCATGTGTCGCAATATTGTACGTGGTTGCTGTTGCACTAGATGGCTTAAGAGTAATATCGCTTGTAGATGCTGTAATACTTAAAACCTGAGAGCTAAGATTAAGCTGACCATTAGATGCCAGTGTTAAAGAATATCCTTGACCATCTAAACCAATAGAAGACTGAACAGTGAGTGTTCGTTGTGGAGCTATACCCCCGACAATGGTAAATGACGTACCTAGACTATTAATAGACACAACATGTGCTGTTGATGCCGATGCTGTGACACGAAATGTTAAATTTCCACCACTTCCGTCTACACCACTGCCGCCGATGAAGCTCATTTGATTAGCGACAGCATTGCTGAGCGTAATGTTTGTTTCTGATGCAATGCCCTGCCAGCCGTTAATATCGTCGTATATTCTGACTTGCTGCGCAACAGTGTTAAAGTACATCTGACCAGATGTGCCACCAACAGGGTTTGCACTAAGATTGCCGACCCTAAACACTTGTGAACCCATGCTAACTGGGCCGGTGACTGGACTATTAGAACCATCTAAACGCAAATAATTACTATCAAGAGTGGTTATTTCAACCGCTCCTGTGGAAACTTTACGAGGTGGTAGGATAAATGTTTGCGACATTAGTGCTCTGGTACATTTATTCAGGATTTTTAGCGTCTTACACTACCTGTGAAAAAAATAGCCGAGGCAGTGTTACCTCGGCTATTTGATTCGTGTTGTTACTTGCTTTTTAAAGCACGTGTCAATCTTTCGAATGGGGAAATCATATCGGCAACACGTACCATATGCTCACAAGCTAATCCGAACGAAGCAAAGCACCCGTTCTGAAAACGGTCGCAACTACAAACACCTTCTTGCAAATCGACATTTACGTCACCTTTTGAGGTTGCAACGGTGTATTTTCTATCACCAGCATCTACGATTGCAACTCGATACTGGTCATTTTCTGCCGCTAAGACAGAATTTAACATTGTCTCTTCCACCCAGGGGCGCAAATCTTCATGAAGAATCTTTTTTGCAATTGGGTCATGCACGGATTGCTGTGCCAGTCTTCTCCAGCCGTCTTTGTCTCTTTGCGATGTAACAATTAGATTGTTAAACAAAGAATCAACAAATTGACTTGGGGACAATTTCACCAACGCTTCGTCAATAAGCGGGACCACATCTTGATAAGAAGTAGGAACAACCATTGCAAATCGTGTGGGCGCTGGAGATGTTGCTCCAACATTTGCGGTTCCGTAGACTTGTGCCAAAACTTCTTTGGCAATATCAACATCAAAATCGTCAGCGACCATTAAATCCAGCGCCTCAGATGCGTTGAATCCAGCCGCACGATGCGTGGTTGCTGCTTGAGCTGCCACATATCGCACTCCTTCATTAGTTCTTCGGAGATTGTTACTCCAATTTAAAATCATATCGCTTTCAGGCACAGACATATACTCCTTTTTGATTGTTGCTAGCTGTTCAATCACACAGGCGAGGTTCACTCTTATAGTAGTTATACATGTAGACATTAAAGTTCCTTCATGTATATGTTATTTTCAAGACGCCTGTCAACCCACGAGTCGCATGTTTGCAATAATTTAGGTTATAAGTGTGGCTATCTTAAGATAATAGAATAATTTCGAAAAATATTCCATTCACTCGCAAAAATCTGGTGGTAAAACATCTTTTAACTGTTGAAGAGCCCTATTTAGACGTTTTGAGAAGGATGCTTGATTAATTCCAAGTGCTGCGGCGGCATCTTGTTGGTTAAGACCTTGATAGAAATATAAATCAATTGCTTCTTGTTGAGCCGAGCTAAGTGTTTGGATTGCGCTAGTCAATGCTTCTTGTAAACCAACACGATTAAATGGGTCAGTGACATGCACTGGCTCCCAATGCTCTGGCATGCTTGAGAAGTGAGTTTCTTCAACTCCCTGTCCGCTTGTGTTTTGTCCAATGAGCCTTCTCGCCCTAGATAAAATTCGATAATCAAGTCTTGTTAAAAGATAATATGAAAACAAAGAAATGGTTTCATCATATTGTTTAACCAGCTCGTTTATAATAAGATATGCTTCTTGTTCAATGTCTTCACGATATCCAATGAGCTTTGGCTCTCTAATCAAACATCTTTTAATGGATGCAAAAATTAAAGGCTTGTAATAATGAACCAGTTCATTAAGAGCATCCGTGTCTCCAAGCTTGGTTTTTGCCACCAGCTCATTGATATATTGATATTGTGAATCCAACACACATTATTTATACAAAATTAGTGATTGGTTCTGTGTATTCTATTTTACCAGCAAGCGCCATCATCAAATATGGTAGTAAAATATCTTCTGGCACGCCAAATCTCAAATCTTTGTAGGCATACACTGAAGCTGTGTATTGTCTGCAAAGTTGCTCCATGCTCCACTTTGGCGTTGATTCACACGCCTTCTTAACTCTCCAGGGATTAATGGCTGGCGGCTCAAAAGTTTGTTCTAGGTCTTGCCAATCCGCAAGCAAATATTTGTTCAAATATTTGGAAAGGGAAATGTTGGCAGCGATGTCATATTCACTAGCTGTTGCCAAATATTTGTCGCCAAGTGACTTTAAACCAATTAAAAACTTCAACTGAGACATCAATAATGCAATAGCCGATTTGATGTCTTGAGATTCTAACATTCGCTCGATTTCCAGATAAGCTTCTTTTACTCTGCCATCAATTGATGCAGATATAAACTTCCAAACATCGTGATTTTGTTCAAAGGTGCAAAGTTCTTGAATATCATCAATGGTAATTTTTTCATTTGTATCAACTCTGATGATATATGGTTTATCCAGTTCGTTTTCCAATAGCTCTAAATCAAAAACTTCTACATCTTTTTTTCCGGTTTGAGTTTTAACTTTCCCCGTTGTAGTCGGCGCATTGTTTACAAGCCATTGACGAGCATCGTCTGTCATAAAAACGCCAGTTCCAGATTCCCAATCCTTAACATATTTAAGAATTGAAGATTTATTTGTTGATTCGAGAAAGTCGTAGTGATAAACCCGCTTGTTTTTATTGGCTGCGGAAACAAAAGAAAGTCTGCCGTCAAGTGAATCGCCTGGGTTATAGACTATTAATGCGGAAACTTTAAAAGGTCCGCTATCAACAGCTTTTTGACAAACCTTAAGCATTTCTGCATTTGGATTTGTCACTATAATAGCGTCTGGAACTTCGCCAAAAGAGAAGCTACTAAAAGACGACTGAAGGTTTTCAACCTTATCACCTTTCTGATATCGCTTCACACCTGGTTTACCAAGTGTTTCTAAAAGTTCAGACAATGCCATTTTACACAACTGCGGCTCGCCGCTAATTATGTAAACATTAGCCCATGCATCACTCTTCGTCGTCGGCTTCTTCGGTTTCGTCGGCATCTAAATCCTTTGGTTGAACAGGGAACATCAAGTGTCTGTAATTGTCATCTCGCACGATTAGCGCAACAATGCCTTGACTTATTTCTGTAAACTCAATATCAACCCACGCACCCAGTGCGCTTTCAACGGCTTTAGTGAAGAGCTTGCAAGACATATTTGTTTCTCCGTCACCGTTTTGCGTTTGTGCTGGCACAACGTCTTGAGACGCACCAGCTCGTTCGTTGGTGGCAATCAAGAAACCATCTTTCGTCAGAGATGCTTGTAGGCTGGAATCACGGGCAACAAGCGCCGCCATTTTAAGGGCACGCAGCAAGTCTCCACGACTCACCTTTGCTGTTCCGCACTTATCACCATCAAGATAGGTGCTTAAATTTGGAAATGGTTTTGGACTTGAAACCAAGCTGGATGTAAAAACTGTACCTTCCCATGTAAGTCTTAAGTGATGTTGTCCGGGCTGTACTTCTACAGTATCCACGTGTTCAAACATTGAACTCAAGCTGTCAGCCGTATCTCGTGGCAAAAGAAATTCAGAATTTGCACCAACATCTTCAATCTCTACTTTGTAAACCGATATTCTGGCTTCATCTGTGGCTTCTGCCTTCAACATATCTCCTTCAATGCGAAGCTTCACAGCGACATATGGCATTTTTGCATAATCTGTTGATGTTGCAAAAGATGTAAACTTGAAAGCCTTTGCCAAGATTTCTGCGTCAACAGAAAATGGCTTTCCAACTGGAACAAAATTGATTGGAATAAAATCACCTGGGTCTCCTGTTAAAAACGCCATTCTCGTTTTTCGCAGTGTAGAACTCATAGCCAAAGCACCCTTTTCCTTTACATAGCTACAAGACAAATCTTCGTCAGGGAATTGGCGCAAAAATTCAACGATGGCTTGACCGGAGACAGAAAAAGAATCTCCAACTTCCGCATCAATCGCATGCGCAGGTAGTTTTATGGTTTGTTCAGCCGTGTCATTAACTGACTTAATGTAAAGATTTCCACCTTCATAGAAGATTAGAAATTCTGAGTCAGCTTCACCCTTTGCTTTTGTGTTGCAAGTTTTCAAAGCTTGACTCAACACTGGCTGGGCTGTTGTTTTAGAAAGAGTAAATTTCATGATATATGTTCCTGAGTAGATTCCTATATATAGTATCGTACTCAGGAACACATTTTAGCACACGTGATTACTGATTTTCTTTTGTGGATTTTTCATATTGAGTCCACACATCATTTGCCTTCTTGCGAATTCGCATTAAAGCATTATCAACGGCTTTGGGTTTTATGTCAAGTGCTACGGCGATGTCTTTATAAGACTCGTCGTAGGAGTATTCGGTGAATATTGCTCTCTCCAATGGGGTTAAGCGTTTTGTTACTTTTTCTGAATTTTCTTCGTACTCTTCACTTTGCACAAGTCGGTCGATGAGTGGCATTTCCGTGTCAGCAATAAAATCAGCCAATGACTGTTCTGAATCTTCTTCACCAGTCCACACAGCGGTGTCCAGTGATGCAGCATTATTATGTAAATCAAACTTTTTTCGATTAGCCGCCGCCACAGCGGTAATCACGTGTCTTTTAACGCATAGATTGAGTGCGAAGTTTTTAAATGACATGTCTTTGTTTTCATCAAAGTCCATGACTGCCTTCCAAACGCCAATCCTGCCTTCCTGTAGTACATCTTGTGGGTCAGACCCAGAGATGAAATATCGTTTCGCTATTTTCTTTAGTTCGGGTTCAAGCTCAAGTAATATCTTATCAAAAGCTCTATCGTCGCCGCCTTTCGCAGAATTCAAAAGCCGAAGAAACTGTTCTGTGTCTTTCGACATAGTGTTTCTCCTTACAGCTTATTTAAATTTTGTTTTTAACTTTAGACGATTAGTAAAGAATTAAGCTTTCGTTAATTCTTGTTCAGCTTTTTTCTGCGCTGCTGCATTTTTTAATGCAGAAAATCTGTCAATAACTTTCAAAATCCCAACCTGGCAAGCCAAGTCTGCGGGAACGTTCTGCCGTATTAATTTGTTTATCTCGATGAGGCTAGTCGTCACTTCTACCAAATGCGGGCCCGACCACTTTGGGGTCAGTTCTTGCAAAAGAGGGTCTTGACTTGCGCTTGGTATGCCTTGTAGCTTATATCGTGCCATTTGCATTAGTGCGCGTTCCGCTTCTTCAATAAGCGATAGCAAATCACGACCTTCCATTAATGCAGCATCCAAAATTCTTTGGCACTCTCCTCTATTGGTCGAATGAATCGACGTTAGGAAATCAATAGCCTGACTTTTTGGTCCTCGCCCAAGAACTTCTCTTACATTTTCTTCAGTCACTCCGACTAAAGAAACCTGCTCCAAAAGCACCAATGCATCGCGTCCGCTACCGCCAGCCGCTTGAACAATTAAGTCCAAAGCATTTGATTCAGTAGACAACTGCTCTTGTTTTACAACAAATTCTAAAATTTCCTTTGATGATTTATCAGATAATCTTCTTAATTTATGAATTTGTGCTCTACTTCTAATGGCTGGGACAATTTTATGAGCTTCTGAAGAACATAAAAAGAACACAACATAATCTGGCGGCTCTTCCATAATTTTCAACAAAGCATTTTGAGCTGATGTTGTCAACATGTGTGCTTCGTCTAAAATAAAGAAACGCTTGTTTCCCTGAGACGGCATAATATACATTTTTTCAGAAATCATTGAGCGCACGTCGTCAACACCGCCGTTCGTCGCACAGTTAACTTCGTTTAGCTCTCTAAATCTGTCTGCAAAAATTGAAACACATGTCGAGCACTCGCCACAGGGCTCAAAATTATCATCAAGGTTTTGACACGACATTGCCGCACAAACAATTCTTGCGATTGTAGTTTTTCCAGTTCCCGGTGGTCCTTCAAACAAATACGTGGACGGATGTTGCTTTTTTTCAATTTGTTTATTGAGAACTTTAACAACGTGAGATTGCGACACTTGATGTAATTTCTTTGGTCGATATTTGTTGTATAGAACAGTTTGATTAATCGGCATAATAGTATTGTAGTGTGATTACAGAAAAAAAGACGCACCAATCATGGTGCGTCTTTTGGATTTAAAGAGTGCTTCCAAGTTCGTTAATATCTTCTTGGGGCTCTGGGGGTGGCGGGATGCCAAGAGCATCTCCGCTCAACATATCTGGCAGGTCTTGTCGTGCCTGCCAATATGGTCCAAGAAATTCAATAATAGGACCGTGACCTTGAACATCTGGCTTTCGCAGCTTTCCGTCGTTTTCAAGGGAAATGCTGTAAAGACTATTAAAAATAGCCCATTGTTTTTGGGCGGGTGAGAGTTCACCCCATTCCTGTGACCAAGCAGACAAACAATAAAGTTTGTTGTTTTTTCCAGCTTTCGACAAAAGCTGTTTCAACCAGGCGCTGGTAATTCCGACAACATCTACGACTCTTGCTTTCTTGCCTTTTTCGCCAAGCTTCTCAGCAAAGTAAATAAGTTCCAAGTCAACATGACCAAGTTCGTATCGGTAGCGGTCTTGCAATTTTGAAGCAAGCTCTGTTAATTCGTATGATTCATTATATGTGGGTTCTGCCATTTCATCTCCATTATACTTAAAGTTTTGTCAATATTTCTGGTGTTCCGTCAATTCCAATAAAAACAGTGTGTTCAAAATGCGCCGATAACGAGCCGTCTGTAGTAACAACCGCCCATGTGTCTTCGGCAACTGATGTTTCGTCTGAGCCGAGTGTCAACATTGGTTCTATACACAAACTCATTCCATGCTTAATTGTTTCTCCGGTTTTTTGTTTACCGACATTGGGAATGGCTGGCGAACAATGAATTTCACGACCAATTCCGTGACCGGAAAGATATTTCGCAATGCCTAAACCACGACTTCGGGCATATTTTTGAATTGCATACCCTATGTCTCCTATTTGGGAGCCAGTTTGTATAGCTTCAATTCCTTTGTTTAAAGCATTTTCCGTCCATTGCAGCAAACGCTTCGTTTTGTTGTCTATATCACCTACAGGAACTGTAATTGCGGCATCAGCATGCCATCCGTCAAATAGACCGACAACATCCAAGCCAACAATATCTCCATCTGAAAGAATTTTATTACCATCAGGAATCCCATGAACGATTTCATGATTAACCGATAAGCAAGTTCCGAATTTATATGGTGTATAGTGGAATGGTGGTTTATAACCCTTACAGGCTGGAATAACACCCTTACTTAACATATGTTCTTCAGCTAAATTATTGACAACCAGAGTATTTCGCTCGCCTGATTCAATCGCAGACTTCATAATTTGCAATGTTTCTGCCACTATTTTTCCAGCATATCTCTGGGAATCTCTATCCATTGTTAAACTCCGGTGCTACCAAAACCACCTTCGTTGCGCTCCGACTCATCCAGAAAATCAACTTCAACAAAGTTTACATTTACTATTGGACGCGGAATCATTTGTGCAATTTTTAATGGCAATTCAATATCAGGCATAGAATCGTCAATTTTGGTTAAAGCAATCATTATTTCGCCCTTATATGTACGGTCTATAACGCCTACGCTATTAGCAAGTATGTATCCAGATTTGATAATACTACTACGAGGAACAACATCCATATACCAACCATATGCAGGTTGGATTTTAATACCAGTAGTATATAGCGTGGTTTTCTCTCCGATTTTTTTAACTTCACTTAATATTGTTAAATCATAACCCGAATCAGATGCTCTGACCTTTGATGGTGCAACCGCATCTCGGCAAGTCTTTACCCACTTAAAAAGCAAGTCTTCGCCAGAGTTATTAACACCTCCAATTCCTGGCACCCAACCACACCAAGCTAAATATAATTCCTTTTTTCTATTTAAAGAAAGATTATAACCATCATATAATTTATGGGCAAAATCTAGCGCATTGTTGCCAGTCCATGACAAATTAATACCAGAGATATTGCCTGGGAATTGAACAAAATTCTTAATAGAGTTTAATAAATCTGCGGAATTAGATGTAATCTGACAAAGCGGGGTGTTATGTTTGGTATCTAACCCAGCTATGTGTCCGTCACCATCAAAAAAACCTCTTATAAATCCCCATGATAATTCTTCAGATTCAAAATTTGGAAATTTAACGACGTGGCTTTTTTTGTCATGTGAAATATCTAGCCATTTACAAACATCTTCTACCATTTGATGAGAATTGAATGTTAAAGCTACCTGGTTTTTTGTGCGAGGTTGTAACTCTAAATCTTTGCAAACAATGTTTTTAATTTTTAATAAAATTTCAGCATCTCGCTCGTGTATTTGAATACAAATGCTGTTTTTCGAGATATTGCCATCACTTGCTATCCATCCTAAAATATAGGCTTTTTCATCTGTGTTAATTTCTTCAAAGAAGTTGTCTTTCATATTAGTGTACTTTACGTTTGGGTTGTTTCTACCTGAATGTTTTAGTTGTCTAGAACAATATAAGCAGATAATTTTATTGTCGTTGTTCAAAAGAGTTTTGTCCTTTGCGCGGTTACTCATGCTGTATGATTTTTTACATTTGTCAGAAATTTTAAAATCACATTCAACAATAGTCTTTAAATGTCTAACACTTTTGTGTGGTCTGAGTTCAACAGCACATAATCTTGAACAGCATTTTTGTATTCTATTAGTGGTTTTAAATTTGTTTTTACATTTTTTACATAATTTACAATACATGTTTGATGTTTATAATGTCAATGGTGCCAGACCTTTATTCATTTTTTCTTCTCTTTGGTGTGTCAAGTTCTTCTTCTTCAATGTTATCTAATTCCAAAAACACAGATTGTCTGCTTGCCATTTCCTTTTCTTTTTTCCATTCTTGGAATTTGCCTAACAATTGATTGTCCTGTTCCGACATAAATTGTTCATATTCTGATTCTGGAATAGATTCTTGTTCGTTAACGATTTCTTCTTGCTTCGCTTTGGCAGCATTGTACTTATCCATAGCTTCCTGATTATTAAGCAATCCGTTTGCTTGAAGCTCTTTAATCATATCTGGAGTAACCAGATTAGAATCTGCCGCCACCAGAAGTGTTACAGGTGCATTTCTACTCATTAAAGCACTAGCAAATGCGATTAACTGCCTTGGTGTTGGCTCGCTAGAAAGATTTGCCAATTCTTGAACATTACTTGCTGAAAGCGGACAATGAAATACATTAAATGTGTCAACATCTTGAAGCAACAGAACAACCGAATTGCCATATTCAGAAAACGGTGTTTCATCCACATCTGTGTCTAAGTCTTCTTCAACATATGGACTATATGTGGCATCTATGATTAGACACGTTCGTGTGTCTAAAATTGGTTTTGTTTTATTATTCATGAATAGTCCTGCTTTTAGTATAGTATGTTTATACCAAAAAGGGCACAGATTGAATCTGTGCCCTTTGTTTTTAACAGATTAATTACATTTTGAATCTCCACAATTTTTACACATCATGCATCCATTCTCGAATATTAACTTTTCTTTGCAAATTTCACATTTCTCGCTTCCAGTAGCGCCATCAACCACGTATTGCTTCAACACACGTGCCATAACTCTAGAGAATGAATGGAAATCAGATTCCAAGTCTCTGCTCAGTTGTTCGGCAACGAATTGCGCTGGGACACCATGTCTTAACGAAAGTGAAATCATTCGTGTTTGCGCTGCATAGTTTCCATTTTCAAAGGAAACAGCCACATCTTTAATCTTCCACTCGTCATCGTCTTCGCCAATAATCAAGTCATAACATGCAGTTCTTCCTTTTGCGTTAACTTTATCGCATTTTCTCTTGGCAATTTTTCCTTTCTTAATCTTCTTTGGAATGTCAACTTGTTCTTTTGCTCCACCAAAAACTTCATAAGGAACGCCATTAAGCAATCCAACAAATGCCACCCAGTCAGTTCCATCTACCTTAATGTGGTGAATGTCACACGGAAGCTCTTTGGGTCGCTTTGGACATTTTGATTCCACAATCTCAGTAGTTGGGTCTTTGCTTTCTCCAAAGTTTACCAAAACACCGGAGCGAGAACCGTCAACATAAATAGTGACGCCCTTGAGACCGTGTTGCCAAGCAAGCATATAAAGCTCTTGACCCTGCTCGATTGTTGTGCCCTTCGGCATGTTGATGGTATTATGTGAAACAACACCATTGGCAATATAGCTGTTTCCATCAGGTACAGAAATATCATGGGTGTTCATGATACCGCAATCCTCAATTTTAACAATCGGGCGGAAAGAATAGGTCTTATCAAGAATAAACTCTGGAATGTCATATCCAAAATCTGCCATTTCCTGAAGTGACTCTCTGGAAAATGCTCGACCTTGTTTATCTGTGTTTGTGAGAGAACTCATTATACCGTGAAGTCTTTTAGACTTAATCTTCGGCAAATATTTGTTTCTAAAGTTTAATCTAATCCCAAAATCTGGAATATATTCATTGACCTTTTCCTGTCCAGAATCAATAAATTTAGATTGCATTTCTTCATTTTTTCTATCTTCAGCAAAGCCAATTTGGTTAGCAAATTGCTTAGCAGAAGATTGAGATAATGTGAGAGACCAAGATTTTTGTGTAACACAAATATTTCCATGTGGAAATTCTCTTTTTCCAGATTCACCAGATACCAGAAGTGATGATTCAATCCCTAGATTAACTAACATTGCCTGTATCTGTCGCAAATATTTATGTGAAACAGATGTAGCTACGCAAACTCTTTCTGAGCTAACGTGACCATCAAGAGTGACACCACGTATGAAAGCTTTTACCGCAGACATATGCGAAAGACGAATTGCCTTTGGCACCTCAATCGTATCATGGTTTCCTACGCCAAGCCATTTAAAGAATGCTGAAAGCTCACGAGAGTTTGCTATCACATTATAAAGATTGTCGCTTCGTTTATCTTCAAACAATGATACCTTCACGCCAAATAATAAATCTACCAGATTAGCGAAATCATCAACCACATTGTTATTAAGCTGACACAAACTAATTCCATTTTGTCCAACACTTGCGTCAGAACACATATATCCTAGTAGTCTTGCCAATTCTATTGACATGTGCGTTGGAATGCGAATTTTCTTGCTTGCGTTATTCTTCTCATATTCGAAAGGAGTGCCAACAAGTTGGTTTAATGTTAGTTTTGAAGCTTGGTTATTAAATAATCGCAAGCCAATTCTCCCAATTACAATATCGCCAATTGCTAAGTCACTGACATATTTCCATGTTTGTTTATAACTGCCGTCTAGCGTTAACAAGCGATGATTCTCTGTACATGTGATTGAATGCCCGTTAACCATTGTGAGTCGTTTTACTGGACGAACACCATTATTATATCCCTGAGTTACTGTAGCCAAGCAAGAATGCTCATTCACAGATTTAATATTTGTGGTAATGTCTATGAATTCGCCATCTTTTGCGCCAGATGTTAATTCTTCTATCTCAAACAAACCTTTATCAGTTTGAACAGATGCGGTTCCTTCAGCTAAACAAGATGAAATTCCGTGGTCAATCCATCTCTGAATATGTCCCTGTATTTCAACTCGTCGCTTAGCATCAATCTCTGGTGCTGTTACGAACCACTCTGGCAAAATCTTTTGAAACTCTTCAGCCCAACTCTTTGCGGGAGTGGTTTCTTCAATTCGCTTCCACTCTTCCATTTTGTTCGTGGCAACAAGATACTGCTGAACATTATTATGAAAAACTGGATATTCTTGCCATTTGTCTCCGTTTTGGTCTGTAAAATCTACACGTGTTCCAACATCTGATGGATTGATTTTTCGTCTACGAGTATAGAAGTTTGAGAAAACTGGCTCTAATCCAGAGCTTGTTTGAGATACGATAGAAACGCTACCCGTTGGCGCAATAGTCAGCAAGCTGATGTTGCGACGACCGTGCTTAGACATCTTTTCTTGCAACCAATCTGGAAGACGCTTGATAAACGCACAATCCTTTTCAGTATTCCAATCAAACGCTGGGAAGACACCACGCTCAATCGCCAAATCTACTGATGCATCATATGCTGAAACGCAAAAAGCTTCAGAAATTTTATCAACTTCAGCCAGCGCTGCGTCAGAGTCATATCGAAGATTTAAACAAGCTAATGCATCTGCTAATCCATGCATTCCAAGCCCTGTTCTGCGCCCTCTTTCTGCGGCATTGCGGAGTTTGTTCCACAACACTTTTTCTTCTGGCTCGTCGCACGAATCTATGATTTTAGTTAGACAGTCAATTTCAATATCGACAATATCATCCATGATTCTCATTCCAAGTCGAGTCATTGTGTTAAATGTCTCATAATCGAATCGAGCTTCTGGAGTGTATGGGTTTAAGACGTATCCCTTAAGATTTAGACTTGTAAGACGGCAACTGTCATATGGCGAAAGTCCAATTTCTGCGCAATTGTGAACCATTAACCCGTTTGCATCAAAAGCCGAAATCTCGGGTACGGTGCAATCATAAACAGTTTCTACGCCAATTGGGTTGACTTCGCAAACCACTGAATATCCACTATCTTTGTTGACTGAACGTTTGTATTGCTTGATTATCGCAGATAGTTTGTCCATTTTATCAGAGTCAACAAATCCAACTCTTTCAACAAACGTTTGAATATTTTCATTAGCTATTGTCAATTCGTGACGTGCCTGACAATAATATTCTTTGTTTCCATCATGACCGTCTGGCATCATTTGATACCCTTCACTATGTCTATTCATGTAAACAGTAGACAGAATTCCAAGTCGAGCCAGCATTCTTTGAGCGCCAAGGAGTCCGTCTAAAGAAACCGAAGTAAGTCGTACACTCAAGCCCTTTTCAAGATTTCCCTGCACAGAACCATCTGTATCAAACCATCCTTTTAAGAATCCGCTGTGGAAATCAGAAGAAGAGTTCTCAATAAGTTCGTTAAGTTTTTTGTTGCCATGAGTCATTCCAAATTTATTGGCAAGAAGATTTAGTTTAGAAGACGAAACTCTAGACCTATTATATTCTTCTTGATTTTGACCAGTCATATCGGAGCGACCGCCAACAGATTCTAGAATTGTTGCAATAGCTACTGAAAGCATGTCTTTTCGCTTTTCACCCCAAAAATCCAGATTTGATATGCCATTTTTTTGCATATTTCCATCACCTAGCAAATTGCCAAGCAACCAACCTTCATCTTTTGTTCCAGCGCCATCCCATTGAACATTCTTGTGGCGATTTAATACAATTTTATCTCCAATTTCTAAATCTCCAACGTTTTTCCATGTTCTG
>OFQY01000506.1_pt1 | contig 15204 bp, 31 predicted proteins | sample 1542991 | NCBI WGS metagenome assembly OFQY01 (sample SAMN07774224, study PRJEB24372) | wastewater metagenome | isolation source: Exp Tend VB 10WW | collected 2016-02 | reverse complement strand
GCCCCGTGGAACTCTGGCTCGAGGTCTACAGACCAGCGAACCGCGGCGACTGGGACGCCTGGAGTAAGGTCGTATGCGATGCCCTAGAGGGATTTCTGTGGGACAACGACGCCCAAATCTGGCGCGGGCACGTCACCCTGTTCGTCGACAAGGCCAATCCCCGGATCGGGGTTCGGATGGTTGGGATGAGCTCTCGGCACGCGGTTGAAGTTTTTCGTTGACACGGCCGGCGGCGTCGTGCGATTCTCACCCTGCGACCGTTGAACGCGACCCCGGATTGAAAATTTATGCTCCTGACTCTCTCCTGAGAGATCAGGCGACACCGCCGCACCAGGTTCACGGTCGCACGTCAATCCGGTCAAGGGGCGGTGTCGTTCATTCGCACGTCTCAAGGGAACGTCCATGCCCTATCCTTGGCTCCGTCTTTGGAACGAATTCGCGACCGATCCGAAGTGGCGAACGATCGCCCGCGTGTCCAGTCAGCCCCTTGCTACCGTCCTCGCCGCCGCAGCCTGTCTCATGATTGACGCGAACATGAACGCTACCGAACGCGGGCGAACGAAAGCGAACGCTGACGAACTCGCTAGTACGCTTGACATCGAACCGAGCGCGGCACAATCACTACTCGATGTGATGGAAACGCGATTCATGAACGATGGGTGGCTCATCGGATGGAAGAAAAGGCAACCACAGAAAGAAGATGGAAGTGCGGCGAGAGCAAGGGTTTGGCGCGCAAATAGGCAACAAGCGAACGAGAACGAACGCAAGCGAACGAAAGCGAACGCCGGGAAACGCCCAGATACAGATACAGAAAAGAAGAATACTACCTCACTTCGTTCGGTAGTAGCTGCGCCGCGCAAAAAGAGAGGCGCGTTCAATCTCGATACGCTCCCCGAGGCGGTTCAAGCGGTCTGGCGTGGGATCACGGAGTTCAAGTGGAAAGCTGATGCTGTGCCCGAGAAGTTCGCCCTAGAAGCCGCCGAGGTTGCCGCGTGGCTCGTTGAGAATCGGGGAGCGACGCCTGCGCTTTTGGCTCAATGGTACGACTGGTGGTGGAAAGATCCAGACAGCCCGGGACTGAGAAACAAGACGCGGCCATGGCCGAAAAACGTGCGAAATACCTGGGACTCGGCGTTTATGACCGACCGACCAACGATCAGCGTGAACGACGTTCTCGGAGGAGAGAAAGGCAATGGACGACAATTCGAGACGAGATCAGAACGGGATCTCCGGAACCTCAAGTCGTATGGATTCGGAGGCGAGGATGAAGGCAGCGGAGAGGCGGGCGGCGATGCTGAGGGGTCTTTCGCTCGCGCACGTCGCGTTGGGCCGGGAGTTGCCGGTCAAGGAAGCGATGGACGTAATGATCGGCGCCTACATGGAGATCCTTCAGCCGGTGGCAACGAGGCATCTTCCCCGTTGTTTCCAGCAAGCGATCCAGAACCACACGTCTATGTCGACGATGGTGGGCGCCAACGAAGTACTGGCGGCGTATCGGAGACTGGCGGAAGGGGGAGCGTTCCGATACCAGGAGAACCCGCTGAAGATGCTTGAGGGACCGAGAATGTCACGAGAGGAAATAAGCGAAGCGATCCGCGATCTCCGCGCGAAAGTCTGGCCGGACGGCCCTCCCGACAAATCGCGTGTAGCCGCATCTGCCGGCACCGTCGCCAACGAGGTGCTGCAGCAGCTTGATAACGCGGGGGGCCACGACGCCGACGCGCTCTGGTGCTACGACGACGCCGACGCGCTCGATCTCGGGCCGGGAGAATCCGATGAATGAACTCGCAGCATACGCGGTCGTCCTGCTTGTGGCGATTCTCGTGTTGAAGGCCGAACAGCGAAGGGCGAACCGATAGGGGAAAATAGTCAGACGTTCGACAATACGGAGGGATACGATGGGAAGTGAAACACACGTCAGTCTCGAGACGCTTGCGCGCGGCGCAGCGGTCGAGAGATTCAGGGAAGAACTCGAGCGCGTGGCTGACAACGTGCTTGATCCGAACACCAGTGCGACCCAGGCGCGGGAAATCACGCTCAAGGTCAAGATCAAGCCGAACGCATCGAGATCGATGCTCGCGGTCGAAGTGCAGACCGCGACGAAGTTGGCGAACGCCGAGGGCGTCGGTACGTCCATCTACATCAGCCGCAACAACCGCGGGGAGGTTCGGATCACGGAGTTCAACCCCGAACAGCCGAGCCTGCCCGAAATGGACCGCGACCTGAGCGTGATCGTGACCAAGACGGCCGAAGAAGGGAGCAAGTGACAGGATGATTTCTGATTCCACAATCAAAGCAATTCAGGACGCCGTAGAAACCAAGACACTCCGAATCGATGGCGTCGAGTACGCAACGCGCGCGGTCGTCGACGTTCGCAAGCCAGATCCCAAACAGGACGCCCTCGATGTCAGCGGACTCACCGGCATCGTGGAGTATCTGGCGGCCCACGATATCACCACGGGTGAGCCGATCGGACCCGGCCTCGAGGTGCCAATCGTACACATCCGCGACTACTCGCGCGTCGATCTCGTCACCACGCCGTTCGGATTCCACAAGCAGCGCGATGTCCTTGCTACTGCGAAATGCCTCAAGGCCCAGTTCGAGTTCGAAGCGTTTCACGCGCCCGATGAGTTCGTCATTGCACTTCTAACCCAGTTCGTGCAGACGGAACAGACGGCAATCCTGCTCAACGTCGTCGGCAATATGTCGCAGGAAGCCGAGACAAGGGTTCTGGACGATGGCGTTGGTCAGGAAGTCAGCGTTCGCAAGGGTGTCTCGCTCAAAGCGCGAGCTCAGGTGCCGTCACCCGTCATTCTGCAGCCGTATCGCACCTTTCGCGAGGTCGAGCAGCCTGAGAGCCCATTTGCGCTCCGTGTCGACGACGGACCAAGTGTCGCTCTGTTCGAGGCCGCCGGCGAAACGTGGACGATTGAAGCCGTCAAGCGGATCAAGGATTGGCTCCGGGAGCATCTGCCCGAAGGATTCCCGATCATCGGCTGAGATGAAAAGAGGCCCGATCGCTGTCAACGACCGGGCCACACCCAGAAGAGAGTTGGAAGGTTTTACTCGCCCTCCGACTCTAGCACAGGAGGATTCGATGTCAACAGATTTACACGGGAAGTACGGCTGCGCGGGATTCTGCCAGCAGCACCCAAGCGAACACCTGGACGCGGACGGCGTTTGCGCGGCGTGTGAGACGGAGACTGAAGCACCCGAACGGATGCGTAGCCAACTGCAACGCTGCGCGGACGCGATAGCCGAGTTCGACGGCGAGCGCGGGCGGCTGTGGGACGGAGGTGGGAAGTGAAGGCGCGGTCGCGGGCGTTCGGCATCGACCTGGCGCTGATGGCGCGGAAGGACGGTGAGTGATGGACATGACTTTAGTCGACGCAATCATTGATGAAATGTACAAAATGGGCAAGAAGGGCGGCTTTCCGATATCGGTCATTGACTACATGGCCAAGGACGTGCGAGCCATCGGCTTCGCGCCCATCTCCACGTTTGACTCTCCTGAGCAAATCGCCGCATGTTCGTTATTGATGGGGTTTTCCTCTGGTGCTAAGGGTCAATTAGAAAGGGACATAGAAAAGCAGGCTCACGGGGACGTACTCGGATGACCGCATCCGAATACGCCCAACTGCATGACGCCCTTGCCATAGGCATCAAGGCGTGTGACGTGAACCGCGCCCGCGCCGAGTCGCTTGGCACCTACGACCTGCACGGCATCTGGATTGCGAACAGGGATCAGATCGAGGCGGCCCGCGTGCTGCTTGCTGAGTTGTACACGAAGGAGGAATCGACATGAACCCAGAGACACTTCAAGTATTGCGAGAACTGGCCGACAAACTCGGCACCACGGCGGAACATCTGTGGGCTGTGCTGGTTCGTCAGGCGTACTACCAGGGCTGGTACTCGCTGGCAGAGGTCGTCATGTTCGCGATGTTTGCCGTGGTCGCTGGATACCGCTCCCAACGCGCTTACCGCTGGGTGCACGACGAGGATGGCGACGAGATCGGATGGCTGCCTGTCGTCACGTTCGGCCTCGCTGCGGCAATCATGCTCGGTTGCATGATGTGCTCGATTCAACAGGCGATCACCTGTTTTGGCAACCCCGAGTATTACGCGCTGCACGAGATTCTGAGCGCGGGTGCCAAGAAATGAAATCCGCCATCTACATCGACAACGGCACGGTGCAGCTCGTGCTGACGCCAGAGAACGAGTTCGAGAAGAAGGCCGTCATGCTGTTTGAGCAGAAGAAAGCGGAGGCCGAGATATTCCACGCCTCGTTCGGCGAATGCCACGGTGGCTACACGCGCCTCTATCCATCCAGCGATGTTTACAGCCTGATCCTGCGGGCGAAGGTGGAGGTTACGCCATGATCGGATACGTCATTTTCGCCATCGCCGCGGTCGCCGTGATCGCGCGCTCGTACCACCTTGAAGCGCGGGAGCGTGCGTCCATCGACGCGGAGCCGCTGGTGCTGGACGAGTCGCCCGAGATCGCCAAACGGCTTGCGGCGGCGCGGGAGTACTGCGACCGGCACCGGCTGACACCCTGTTATTCCAGCCACTTCAGAATATTGCCCGACACCGAGCCGAATGTGGAGATTGCGCGGGCGATGGTTGACCGGCCAAAGCCCGTGGAATCGAACGCGAGGCACGCGGAGATTGCCGCTCGTGTGCGGGCGAAGCATGCGCTATCCGGGCCCGTCGCATCGGAGCGAATCCAATGAGCCGCGAACAGACAGCCACCGTTTCATTCGCGCCGGAGCCGGGGGAGGTGAACCCGTTTGAGCGGCTGTGTTTTCGGTGCTACGAGGTTGATGTTCGTATGCTGACGGACGGCAGCACGACATGGGTTGAACTTGAGGTACGCGCTGTTGCAGACGATGACCAGACGCTGTTGATGGAACGCTGCGAACAGCCACTCACCGCCGACGACGGAACCCCGATAGATTTCCCGACCGCCCTGACACTTGCCTCGCTTCAATTATTGGCCCGACTCAACATTGACTCGTGACAGGCGATGAACTACACTCACCATTGCTTAGGTTCGCTGTTGTTTGGTTGTGTAGTAGACTCCCGTCGTCGCAGCTTCGGCTTCGACCTCACACCTCCGAGCAATGGTCTCCATGGCCAGACCGCGAACCTAAGCAATTCGTCGGGAAGCTCGGAGGTGTTCTACATGCGGCAATGGATTTGCGAGGAATGCGGGCTATCATTCGCTACTGGCGAAAGTCGATCGCGGCGTTTCTGTTCTCGAGCCTGTTACCACGCCTACCAGCCCGTCGCGCCGGAGTTGCGTTTTTGGCGTTTTGTCACGAAGTCAGATGATCCGAATGGTTGCTGGCTTTGGACTGGCGCGAAAAGCGCGGGATACGGAACATTTGGAGATAAGGAGCGGGCGGCTCATCGTTGGTCATACACGCATCTCATCGGACCCATTGACGATGGCTTGGAACTCGATCACCTTTGTCGTGTTCGCGCCTGTGTGAATCCCGCGCACCTTGAGCCAGTGCCTCATCGGATCAATGTGCTTCGCGGGCCTGGTCCGAGCGCCGTAGCGGCGTTGAAGACGCATTGCCTTCGCGGGCACCCGTTCGATGCGGTAAATACCAGGATAACCCCAAAGGGGGCACGGGCATGTCGCCGTTGTATGCGGGAGCGCGCAAGGCGCGTTGCTGGTGAGCGCGTGGTGGACTATCCGACACGGCTTCCCTATGGCGAAGGCAAGGGTGCGGCAAAATTGAAGGAAGGCCAAATACCTGACATCATGGTTCTGCATCGCGCTGGATGGACACCACGCGAATTAGCCAGTCGTTTTGGTATAAGCAGCGGCGCCATGCGTCAAGTCGTCAACGGGACCACATGGCGATATCTATGGAGTGTCCGAGGATGTGCGCAATGACATCCAGCCGCCAACGGCTGAGCGATAACGTCGGAACAGGAGGATGACTATGTATGAAACAGACACACGACCTTGCCAATACTGCGGCGGTACGGGAGTCGCGCCCGACAATGATTATTGTCAGTACTGCGGAGGCGATGGGTTCGTCGTTGACGATAGACCTCGGGGATGGAATGGCCCATCTCCCGCCTCGCTGCCGTTAGACCAGGGTGAGTGATGATCGAGGCAAACACGCGATCCAAGCGTTCTCGGCCCGCGTCAACGGTCTGGAGGGATGAGTTATGAGTGACGACCCACGGAACAGGCTTGCAGTCGCGAACTTTCGGTGTGAGCGTAGCGAGCCGTGGCGATTCAAAGAACCACTGTGGTTCATTCAAGACGGGTGGGCGACGTGGCCCGAAGTCGTCGCATTCGCAGACGCAATCAAGGCCGCCGACGAGGCGTGGGAATTATCGAAACTCACGCCCTTCGCGGAACTGGTGGAGAAGTATCCCGATCACGATCTATGGTGCTATGAGACGAACGACCAATGGCACGCTGGCTACACACTAGACTCGAAGCATAAGCCGATCTGGGAAGGCACGCGGGAATCTGACGCCCTGCGCTGGCTGGCCGCAGAACTCGAACGGGAGGCGCGGCCGTGAAGGTAAGAGCATTCAGCGAAAAGCAGAGTTTCCACGCGCCAGACGGCGGGCTGAGAACGGCTGTCTACAAGCGGCATGCCGCGAAGGCCGGCATCCCGACCGCGTTCTATATCGCTCAGATTGATGCGGGATTGAAGTTTTGTTCCCGTTGTCGCAAGTGGCTCCGGCGGCGGGACGGGTTCCAATCGGGACGCGTGGCGTGCAGAACTTGTGACGCCGACGCACTGGAGCGCACGCGATGAAACCCTACTACGACGACGGGCGCGGGATTGTGATTTACCACGGGGATTGCAGGGAGGTGCTGCCCCTCGTAGGGGCGGACGTGCTAGTGACCGATCCACCGTATCCGTGCCGTGATGACCTATTCGATACGTCGGCAACTCTGCCGATTTTGCGCGCTTGGATTGAGCATTTGCCTGCTTTGATCTGCTGGCCCGCTTTGGGCGCGCTCCCTTCCGACGAACAGCCGGGATCTATCCATGTTTGGCATAAAGCCATACCCATTCACCCAAATTCCGTGACGGGGAACATAGCGGGCCATCATTACGAACGAATTTTAGAATACCGGATCGGGCGACGTTGCGAGGTAGTCCGATGTGCGGCGATCCTGCCGAATTTTGCTGCATCATTCATAGAGGATACCGGGCATCCTACTCAAAAACCCTTGGCGCTTCTGAGGTGGATGCTCACTCGTTCTAAGGGAATTATCCTTGACCCGTTCATGGGCAGCGGCACGACCCTCGTTGCCGCCAAACGTCTGAACCGCAGCGCAATCGGCATCGAGATCGAGGAACGCTATTGCGACATAGCGGCGAAGCGATTGGAGCAAGAGGTGTTCAACTTCAGCGAACCGGAGCCACAGCCCGAGCCGATGAGTCTATTCTCGGGGGCCGAGCGATGAAACACAACTGCGCGTACTGCGGGGATAAATGGCACTGGCTGCGTAGCGTCCTTGACACGATCACCGTCTGTAGCGAGTGTCAGAATAGGTGGCCTCCGCTACGGGTCAATAACCTCATCGCGCTGATGGAGGCTCACCCAACCGCTTCTGCGGGGGCATTGCTCGCCGCCTGGAGGAAGGGAGAAGCGCGGGAGGCTCCCGAGCGCACGGATCTCCCGTGACGGCCTCGCGCAACTTAGACACGTCGGCCCGTGCGGTCGATACAGGAGCTACAGATGCTTGTGATGCCGGGTAACTGGTCGAAATCAACGGTTCACTATTGGGCTGGCCGCTACGAGGGCGCGCTTGGGCACCTTTACTCGCCGGGTTCCCAGCGCGGCCCTTACGCCCATCTACCCTACGCTCTCGACAACGGCAGATTCTCCTGCTGGTCGCGGGGTGTCGCGTGGGATGAGGCCGCGTACATAGCACTGCTGGAATGGGCATTCATGGCGGGTCGCGACGGGCAACGGCCGATCTGGGCACTGGTTCCCGATGTCGTGGCCGATAAAGAGGCCACACTGACGGAGTGGGATCGCTGGACGCCGATTGTGACGTCATTTGGTTTCCCGCTGGCCTTTGCCGTTCAGGACGGGATGCTCCCCAAAGATGTGCCGCAGAACGCCGAAGTCGTATTCATTGGCGGCACGACGGCGTGGAAGTGGCTGCAGGCTCCGGTGTTCTGCCAGCAGTTCCCGCGTGTCCATATCGGGCGTGTGAACTCTTACAAACGCCTCGTGTTCGCGGAGCGATGCGGTGCAGAGAGCTGCGACGGTACGGGATGGGGGCGGGGGGACCGGAAGCAACTCGCGGGGCTTCAACAATATCTGCGCGAGGTGGCGGGCGAGCAACCGCGCATCGAACAAAGCGAGTTCGCATGGAGGGCTCAATGAAGATTCCAGCATTCAACGAGGGCGGGCCACGTTTCATCCAGCCGCCGCGCCAAGTCTACAAGGCGCAAGCTCAGGCAATCGGTTGCCCGCTCGATGAATACGTCACTCGCAGGGAAGCAGGCGACCGCTACTGTCGGACCTGCAAGACCTGGAAGCGGGGTGGAACCGCATTCAACGTGGGGCGCACCAAATGTCGTGACTGCGATAAGCAAAGCACCCGATAGACACGTCGGCCCGTGCGGTCGATTGGGTCAATATTGATGGCTAAAGCCGTCAACTTGCCGCTTGAACTTTGAAAGCTTCAGCGACTTCGGGGCGATTGACTTGCGCCCCCCGCAGGGCAATGTTCCTAGCTCCATTGATGTCCGAATCTAAGAACACGCCACAGGACTTGCAGGAAAATAGATGACGACGACGCGAACCAATCTCACCGCATGCCGAACACGTTTTGGACGTGCGAGCTGGATCGATCGCCACGACGCTGACACCCGCGTCGGCCGCCTTGTATTCGAGGAATACTCGGAACTGGTAGAAGGCCCAACGGCCCATCATCCGCCGCATCCTGCGACCCTTGCGATTCGTGCGCTGGCGGATGCCAGTGAGGTCCTCGATACAGACGTAGCGGTCTTCGGTAGCTGCCTTGGCGACGATCTGTTTCGTCAGACAGTGGTTCGCGTCCTTCTGAAATCTGGCCTCTCTCCCGCTGAGTCGTTTCAAGACGCGCTTGGCGCCCTTCGTACCTTTGCGTTGCAGAGAGGCTTTCGTGCGGGCATAACGGGAGCGGCGACGATTGAGCCTGCGGCCAGACTTCACGGTGCCATCCGAGTCGGTACAGATGCGGTTGATGCCAAGGTCAAGTCCGAGCGGGACACTTCCGCCAGGCTCGGGGCTCTGCCGTTCGACGCAGAGGTTGACATAGTACTTCGTGCCGATCTTCGTGAGCGTGCCAGCCTTCGGTTTCTGGCCCGCCAACAAGCTGCGTTGGTAGTTGCCGATCAGGAGCCGGAGTTTAAGTCGTCCGCGAACAGTCGAGATCGATACGGCTTCATCGTATTCGTTGAATCGAATCAAGCCTTTATTGAGATCGGCACTTGTCGGAGCGAATGTCAGGGGAGGACGCTTGCCCTTCCCGAAGGACGCGGCTACTCGAGCACAGGCCCGACAGGCATAATCAGCCGTGAGCGAGTGGCGGGCTTTAACGTCGCGATAGCAGAGGCGATGAAGCGTGAAGGCTCGACGGTCTTCCTGTCCGAGCGCGACGGCGAGCACATCGTTGCACGCGGCAGCGAACGCCTCAAGAGTCGCGTCGAGCGCCGCAGCGACATCATCGCGAGCTTCAAGTCTGCATTTGACTGTTCTAATAGCCATTGATGCCTAAGTATACCATCAGGAGGGAGAATGACACATCCGGTAATTGAGCGATTGAAGAAGCTGAGACGCGAACATGAATGCCTTGTTGAATCAGAGATTGACAACGACCAATTCTATCCGGCGATCTGGGGCATTCGCACCCCAGACCTCGACGCCGCCATTGCAGAAATCGCCGCAATGCTGGCAGAGCCGGTGACGGTGAGAGTGTTGGTGAACGTGGTGTGGCGTCCATACGAGACACACAAAATTCACGATGGATATGGCGGTTTCAGCGGAGAGTCCGTCGATGGCGAGTTCCATGCCTTCTTCAACGACGGATCGAGCCTAGTATGGAGATACAGCCCAGAGGTTAAGCATGAGTGTTGGATGGATACCGGCTGGCCGGGGATTATCCCACTAAGAAACGAATCGGAGGTGCCCGATGCTGAGAAGTGAGATAGCAAAACTCGTCGCAAGAATCGAGGAAGGGCTTGCCCATGGCAAGCTACCACTTGGAGTGCGGCTATACGCCGAGGACGTGCTTTCCGAATTACGCCCCATCCTCGACGCCGATCCGATGGAACGACTCGCACAACTGGATCGCTCCGTGATCCTGATGGGGCAAGAGGACGGCACGATCCGCGTGTCTGCTGTCTACTTGGACGAGCAATCCGAGATGGTCGAAGCCGGGGCGCATCCCGACGCGATCCACGACGCGGCGGAACGGCTGCTGGCTCGTTTGGTGGAACCCAAACAGCCGCCTGTTTCATCGGATGATGAAACGAGGCTGGCGCGAATTACGGAGGCACCGAAATGAAACTACCGATCCCGGCTTTTAAGGCACGCAGACCATACCGTGAACGCCACGCCGCTCCAGCCGCACAGGTGCCACGCATCGAGATCGTGATGCACCGTTGCGGTCACGAGACACCGGAGACAACCGAGACATACACCGAGGCTGGCAAGAAGGCATTTCGCGAGAAGTTCGCCAAGCGAGACTGCGGGATGTGCGTCAGCGGTAGAAGGACACCATGAGCGAACCTGAGATCAAGCCGTCTTTGCAACAGCTTGCCGAGAAAGTGAGGGGTGCATGATGACTGGAGATTTTGCGTGTCCGAACTGTGGCAGTTACACCTGCGCGTCGCTGTTCAGTGGAGGTACCTGCATGTCGCGCTTTCGGCCCTACCCGACAACGATACCGCCGATGCCCTGCCCGTCCTGCGAATCCCTCCGCGCCCAACTCGCCGCACAGGCAGAGACGATTGACACCCTGCGCGGGGAGAACGAGAGGCAAATAACAGAACACACCGCAATCCGCGCCCTAAACATTCGCCTCGCGTCCACGCTGGAGAATCGAGAGGCCGAACTCACTGCCGCGAAGGCTGAGAACGAGAGGTTGATGGGCGCGGCGCGGGAACTGAATGCGCGATTGGCGGCGTTAGCGGAGGACGGGGCAGCGGCGGCAGCGGCGTTCAAAGACAACTCGACATACCACAGCGGGTGTGGTGCTGGCTATAAACACGCAGGGCGGTTACTCCGCGAACTCGGCCTCATGCCCGACGCGCCTGTCGGCAAGGGGGAGGAATCGAGATGACGCAACAAGACGACGAATACGAGATAGAACTCGACAGGGCTGACAACCAGCGGCTCGTTGCTCTTGGCAAGGTGAGGCGGCTCGAAAAGGAGAACGCCACCCTTCGCGCCGAGAACGAGAGGCTGACGGCGGGAATCGCGGAACTTGGTGCATGGCTCAACGAATGGATGGCGAAGCAGACCGACGTGAACAGCAACTTCCCGAGTCAATACGCCGAAGGGTTGTTTGACGCCTATGAGAACGTGCAGAAGCGGCTCCGCGAACTGGGGCTCGTGGCCGACGCGCCTGTCGGCAAGGGGGAGGGGGAGTGATGGAACAAGCGTTTTCAAGTTCGACAGCGCAGCGTTGCGCCAACAAACTTTGTGGCCGGGAGATTGCTCCCGGTGACTCTATGTTTACGACTCGTCAGTACGGTTCGCTGGTGTATTTTTGTGGCCCATGCTCGGCGCGCATCGACGCTTTTGATCCGATGTCAGACGTGAAGCCGCTCTGCCAATCCTGCGCCGACCTCCGCGCCCAACTCTCCGCATTGTACGAAAGGGCGCGTATCGGGGAACTGGTGGAATCGCTAATGGCCGGGGACCGCGATCTCGTCGCCGTTGGCTGCGCCAGAATAATCGCCAAAGACGCGGTGATCTTTAGCGCCAAGCGGCATACCTACCTTGGCGTTGACGTGCATGAAGACGGCGACACCCTGCTCGCCGCCCTCGAACAGCTTGCCGAGAAAGTGAGGGGTGCGTGATGGGAACAGGCGATCCAACAATCATCTGCACGATTTGCACAAACATGGACGTGCTTGCGGAGGCATACGAGTTTCGCTGCGAGACATGCGGAAGATCAGTACCGAACCCTGTGATTGCTCTCCGCGCCCAGCTCGCCGCACAGGCAGAGACGATTGACAACCTGAGACGTGACAACGAGAACCACAAACGCGCCGTGCTTGCGCTGACCGGGGAGAACGAGAGGCTGAAGGCCGACAACACACGGCTTTGGGCGCAATGCGAAAAGGCGATGACTAAGGAAGGCGGCGAGTTTGTGGACTTGATAAGGGCTACCGCCGAACTCGCGGCGGCGAGGGCCGAGAGCGAGAGGCTGAAGGCGGGCATTGCGGAACTGGACGGCAAGCTCCGTTCTGCATCTGCCGGTCAGATGGATTCGCAGCAGAACTTCATCTCGACATACGCAGAAGGGATGTTCGACGCATTCGATAGCGTCCAGCAATGGCTCCGCGAACGGGGGCTGCTGGCATGATCATCGCCAACTGCCGGCGGACGACGCCGCTCATCGGCTCCGTGACATGGGGCAATGTGCGGTGGTCGGGCGACCTCGAAGCCGTGCGTGGAAAGCGGGTGCTGTTGTTCGTTCACGGCATCAGAGAGACAGAGGCGCGGCTGCGCGCGGTGTACTCGGAGATCGCCAGCCGCGCGGTAGCCAGCCACGACCCCGAGGCTGCCGTCGGCTTCGTGTGGCCAGCGGGGTCGACGGTCGCGGTGACGTGGCCCTTCACCCTTGCGACCGCACTCACGCCATGTGGCCAGCGACTCCGTGACGTGATCGTCAAGCACCGCATCCACTTCGGCGCAAGTCTCGACGTGAACGCGCATAGTCTCGGTGCCGCGGTTCTCGCGAGTGCGCTCCGACAATTGGGCGCGTACAAGTGGGTGCGCCACGTCTACCTGATGGCACCCGCAATCTCGCAGTCCGACCTCGCACAGATCGCCCAGTCAATTCGAGGCACCGTACACGTCTGCTACAACCACGAAGACCCGGCGCTGATGGCATACCGCCTTTGGCCGCCGTCGAACTGGATCGAGAATGCGGTGGGGCTTGTCGGGCCGGACAAACGCCAGGGGCCGAACGTACGAGGGCACGACTTCTCGTTCCTCGGGCCGTCCCACGGCGGGTATCGAAGAATCTCAGAGTACTATCAGATTATGAGGGACGATCCGCAATGAACGATAAACCCGAGATTGAAAGCATGCGAGTCGGGGAAGTCCTCGGCATTCCAATAACCGATGCTTCATCTGACTGGTACATGAAGTTCTACCCAGACGGCCATGTCGAGATCAACCCGAGATTCACCAACGATGAGGCCGCGAAGGGCTTCTGGGATGCGGTCGAGACGATGAGGCCGCCGTGGGCGAAAGGGACAGTATGGGTATGCTTCCACGAGGACTGTGAGGGCTGTTCGCGACCGGAGAAGGTTGTCAGCACGAAAGCCGCCGCCGAAGCGTGGCGGGCCGAGGCCCCTTCGTTCAGGGATTACGACGAATTGGACATCGAAGGATGAAGGGCGCAACCGACAGCGATCGAATCTTCCACCTTCTCGTCACCGAGGCCGAAACCTGCGGCGACGTGGCGATTCACCAGGCGTACCGGAAGTTCTGCCGGCCACGAGTTCGTACGGAAGCCAAGGGTGTCAGCACCAAACGGAACACTCACATCCCGAAGGCGTGGGTCAGATCCGCAGCCGAACGCCAGAATGGCCGCTGCGGGCGCTGTGGCTGGCCCCTTGGTGCCGATATGACCGGGGACCACCGGGAACCCGTTACGAGAGGTGGGCCGCACACACGCGCGAATTGTGACGCACTTCATGGGTCGTGCAATGCGGCGAAGGGACAGCGCACGCTTTACGAAGACGCAAAGGCGATGGGCCAAACCCTCGCCGATCGATACCGACTTCTCAATCTCCCAGAGGACCACGAAAAAGAGCCCGCCGATCCGAAGACCAGCGGGCGGTAGGGCGACAGCGATGGGAGATGAGGCTACTTCTGTGTCTTCTCGTACGCGAGCTGCACACAGGTTTCCACGATGCCCCATCCGGGGATCGCGATTCCGGCACCGACGAGCTTTGTCACGAACGCTACGATGGCAAGCGTCTGCTTGAGATGCGGCACGAGCATCTGTTCGATCGCGGGGACGTTGACCGTGAACAGGTCGCCGTCAAGCGAGAACAGTCCACGCTCGGCAAGCCAGGTACGCGCTGTTTCAGGCGCGAGGCGCAGTAGCAACTCGAGCCTTTCGCGGCCGGCAACCACGCCGTCCCCGTTCCAGTCGATGTTCGTGACGGTTTCCGCCGCAGCGACGGCGTAAGGAAGCGCCTTGTTGATCCACTGTCGACGTGCGGGGGTGAACAAGTCCCGAATCCATTTCAGGGTGATGAAGTCTTTGAAGCTCATTTGTTCTCCGGTGGAATCGTTGGGAGATCGCCAGTCGGCACAGCGAACACGTCGGGGATCGGGGACTGCTTCATGTACCCGACAACCCCGTTCGCGACACCGGACACCACGGCAGCGCCCCACGCAACCCACATTGACTCAGGGGTGATGATCTTGAACGTCTCGAGGGGCGTGAGAACGAGTGCGGTCCCGAGTCCGGTCCAGAACGCTGACCAGCCGGCATGGATGAGTCCGTTGGTCCACACGAGCCACCGGACGCGAAGTTCCTGCTTTGTTGGGCTCATTGAATGATCCTCGCAGAGAGAACAATGAGATCGGGCGCAGTCTGCACGACCCTGAGTACGTACCGTCCCGCGTGCTTCATTCCACGGACAAACCAGTTTCCAGTAGGCCGATACGGCGGGGGCACCAAAACCGCCCTGTAGTGCGCCGAGACAGCCGCGGCGTCGTTCGATACCGCCTCTCCGTTCGCGGCAATCACGCTGATGTGAGATGTCGCCGTGTTGACGTTGGCGCCTGTCGCGCGAAGATCCGCAAGCAGCGGTTCGATCTCAGAAGGTGCGGTCAGAATCGCCACGTTGGCCGAAGTCTTTTGGAGGTCGGAGATCACGGTGCCGATCTGGTCGCCGCGAACCTGGACTGTCCCGTTGACTGTCCGAACTGTGGCGTCGGTATCCGTAAGGATTGCCGATACTTG
>OFQY01000505.1_pt1 | contig 15233 bp, 13 predicted proteins | sample 1542991 | NCBI WGS metagenome assembly OFQY01 (sample SAMN07774224, study PRJEB24372) | wastewater metagenome | isolation source: Exp Tend VB 10WW | collected 2016-02 | reverse complement strand
CTGCATCGTAGTCGTAGTGCGGGTTGTAGTAATACCCTGATATGGCAAAATCGATAGCACGCGCCGTGACAGTAGTGCTTGGTTTTTCTTCGGCTCTTGCTAGGCCTGCGAAGTTACTAGTCGTCCAGCCTTTTGCCTTTTGGAGCTCAAGCAGTTGCGCCCGGCTGGTGTAGAGGTTATGAGGAGCGTAGCGGCTAGTGATGCGCTGGTAATAGCTGGGGTTGTAGGCTTGGTCAAGGTCTTTGAAGCCTTCGTTACGGATTTGGGCTAGGGCTTCCCCACTGCCGCCTGCGTGGGCTACTGGTGCATCATATGGTTTGATGAAGTCTAGGTAATATGGGCGTACTGAGCGAACTGGCCCGATGTAGTCAGGGTTGGACTCTTGAAATAGCGTGAGGAATCGAGTAATACCACCCTCGGCGATGGCTTCGTATACGACGCCTGCGTCTTTGAGTCCTGCCTGTGGGCGAGCATCGGGACTATTTTCTATCATAACTGCTGTCACGGGCGTGGTGTCGTTTGTGCCGACGGGTACAGTTATGCCAGTGAGCTTTGATGCTTCGGTCGTTGCTTTGGGTACTTCTTCTTTCTTCTGCTCCACAATCATTGCGGGCTTGGTGGGTTCTTTCTGCAGTAGTTTCCACGTGAGGTATCCACCACCAATAGCTAATATACCAATGACTACCCCTGCAGTGGTCCACTGTTTTTTAGTGAGGTGGAGGCCACGACGTTTTTTTGGTGGCTTTTTGCCACTTGCAGCAGACTCTTGGTCTAATTCATTGTGGGCTGGCTTGATGGTTTCTTCCTGTTTGGCGACTTCCTCTGGTGGTACGAAGTCGCTCGCACTCAGTGTGTGCTCGGTTTTTGGTTTTTGCTCCATGCGTCAAGTATACAACGCTTATGCTAAGGAGTAAATATGCCTAATACGGTGTGATAGCGATTGGCCCAGGGTTCATCAGGCCGTCGACAGTCTGTGCTTGTTGGATTGCCTTGAATGCGATGTAAGCATCAAAGGGGCTTATTCCATGTGCCATGCCCTGCTGTATAGCGTCGGACAATGTGGGCTCGGCAGTGCGCATGGCAGCGCCGGCTTCGAGGCATGACTGTGCTGCTGTGGCCGGGACATTGTCAATTCTGCGGGGTTGCTCGCACGACCCACACATCGCTTCGACAGAGAAGCGCAGAGGGTCTGCCTCAATAACAATGACGCTTGTTGTCTCGTCGACAGTTATCCGCTGCTCTCCGCATCCGTTCCGGCAATCAAATTTCAACTCATGTTGTTGTGGTGTGTCTAGCATGTATCTTTTAATTATACCACAAGCGGTTATGATTGTAAATAGAATAACAGCGTAGGGATTTTGCAAAAACAATAAAAATGGCCTAGTATATATCTATGAGTACGGGCGACGAGCGAGAGCCAACCCTTCCTGCGGAACAGCTTCACGAAGTATCTGCATCGCTTGATTGTGCCACTGACGCCCTTGGCCAGGCGCTCGCAGGTCTTACGGTATCTGTGGGATTTGTTGAATCACTCGGCACGGCAGATACTGACTTGCTCCGAGATAAAGCTGCAAAACTCACTGATTTGCTGTCATCAGTCTCTGGCGTGCTGGGCGTATCAATTACCAAAAATGAACAATTCGAACTTCGAACGGAATCCGAGAAGCGCCTGCACGCCTGGTCGCGCGAGTCAGAGGATGCTGAGCCCTTGACTCCACGCGAAGCATTTATCTTGGGCGCGATATTTGATGCACCTTACCGGTCGATTAACACAGTACTAGATATACCAACCATGGCTCGGTTGCAGAGCCAAAAACAAAGGCACCGCGTAGCATATGAGTTATTGCAAAAGGTCCATGACGGCATGGAGGTTGATGGGCGACGTTTGTGTGTCGGACCAAAGCAGTATGGGCGTGGGAGAGATTTGTGGTTTGTTGATCCTGATAAGATTGATGACTCAATCCGTATTGAGCCACTGTTTGACCGGCCAACCCCAGCGCCCGCTGCCGCCAAGCCCAGACCGTCAGAATTGACACAGGCATCAGGCGACGAGTATTTGTGGGCAAGAATTCAAACACAATGTCAGGCCGAGGGCACGGTTAAGCTGACAGAGCGAGATGTCCGAGTGCTATTGGCAATGCATAGCCAATCGGGTAGAAGATTTAGTACGTCGTCTGGTGATTTGGCAGAGTTATTTGGGCTTGAACACGGCACTGGTACGATGTATAGCACAACACGACGATTTGTTGCGAAGCTGGAGGACGGCGCAGTAGTAGATGGCCGTCGTTTGCGAATTGGTGAAGCCCGAAGCAGGTTCGGGCGTGAACTATGGTTCGAGCCAATTGAGGGTACCGAAACACCGTCGCCGGAAACCCAGGCTGTTGGCTCTACTCAAATAGAATTCAATCCAGCTACTGAGCTAGCAGCTGGGACCTTGTCTCCTGCAAAAGCAGAAGCGCCCACTATGCCTAGCCCAGCCGTGGAGCTGGAACAGCCAGATGCGCCGGCGGCTGAGCCCGTCGAGCCTATGCGCGTACTAGAAGAGCTTGAGCCTATGCCCCACCCTCTGCGGCACCCCACAGCCTATACGCAGCTTACTGAGCCTGAGGCAATGCTCATGGCATACTTTATTGATCATGCAGGCATGAAGGTTGAAATTCATGACTTATGGACATTTGCTCAAGACACGGGGTTAGATATGGACAACATGAGGACAGTTGAGCATGTTGCAGCCAAGCTAGCCAAAGACCCCTTACTCGGTGACTTGTTCACTGTCTTGAAGGGTACCAAAGAAAAGCCACAACCCACCAGCTACATGCTCGACGCCTCGGCCGTGGCCGTTGTCAAGCAGCAGTCTACCCCCTCAGGGGTTGTGCCCCGTGGCGAGTCAAAAGGTACAGATGCAGAAACGGAAACCCCTCCAGATAAACCAGCTGGCGACAGAGCAATCGGCACAGTGAGAATTGCGCCCGGTACGTCTCGGGACGAGGCAGTTAATACCATCGTGAACAATATTTTAGATGGTGTTGATGCTTCGCCAGACTCTTCTGTGCCTCTTAGTACGATACGAAAAGCGATCAGTCAGGCAAAGACCGAGATAGAGCCGGATGATACGAATTCGGCGGAACGACTTGCCGTATGGCAGCAGTACTATGATGCTGCAATCGCGAGCGCACAGAAGTAGTAGACTATCGGATCTCTTTATGCGGCGATAGCATCAATGCTGTTTTGTAGTCGTGTTACTGCGCGGTATCTCCCAAGGACAGCGAGCGTGTCGGCGAGACCTGGGCTCGAGGCTGCCCATGTGGTGGCTATGCGGATTAGACTGAACAATACGGCTGGTTTTTGCTCTGTTGTTTCGAGCAGATTGTTGAGTCTGGTTTGCAAATCTTCTGCGGTGAAGTCACTCGCCTGAATTGTTTCAAGACTTGCTCGCAGAAAATCTAGCTGTTGTTGTTTGTCGACTTTTTTGAGTTGTTTATGGGTGGTGATGAGCTCGAGGTTCACAGGAAGGTCGTTAAAGAAAAAACTGGTAAGCTCGGGGATTTCTCCGAGGTATTTGAGCCTATCGTGGATTGTTGCAAGCACTGATTTTTTGTAGGCATCATCATAGTTTGCTGCGGCTTCTGGCCAAAACGGCGCGGCTAGCTCACATAGAATGTCGAGTGGTTTCTGGCGAATAAATGAACCATTTACCCAGTCGAACCGCCTGGTATCAAAGTGCGCACCACTGCGCCCTACTCGCTCCAGGCTGAATTTTTTGATTAGCTCGTCGGTAGTGAATACCTCCTGCTCTGTCCCGTCGTTCCAGCCAAGCGTTGCAATGAAGCTGCGGAGTGCTTCGGGCAGATAGCCGTCACGAATATAGTCCAGCACGTCTTTGGCGCCGTCACGCTTGCCGAGTTTTTTGTTGCCCTGCTCGTTAAGAATGTGTGGCATGGTTGCAAGCACCGGACGCGTCAGCCCCAGGGCTTCGTAGAGATTTAGATAGTTTGGTTGACTAGCAATGAACTCTTGACCACGAATAATATGAGTAATTTCCATTTCGGCGTCGTCAACAATATGGCAAAAGTTGTATGTCGGGTAACCGTCTGACTTAATCAGGATAAAGTCATCGATAACTTCTGGGCCGGTCTGCAAATCACCCATGACAGCATCGTGCCATTGGTAGGCTTTGGGTTCAGACTTGAACCGGAGTGGCTGGCTGCCATCCCATGTGGGCGGGTTATCGGGGCGATGATTGCGATACAGGAAAGGTTGCTTGGTTGCTCTTGCTTTGTCACGGAAGGCTTGGACCTCTTCTGCGGTGTATGGATCCGCATAGGCTCTGCCCGAATCGATGAGTTTTTGTGCCCATGATTTGTAGATATCGAGTCGTTTGCTTTGTTGGTATGGTGCAAATGGTCCGCCAATGTCTGGGCCTTCATCGTAGGTGATCCCGAGTGATGTGAGGCTTTGGATTAGGTGCTCGGCAGAGCCTTGGACCTCACGGTTTTTATCGGTATCTTCTAGGCGGAGTATGAACGCACCGTTGGTCTGCTGAGCCAAAAGCCACGCAAATAGAGCTGTGCGGATGCCACCAACATGCAAATAGCCCGTGGGGCTTGGGGCGAATCGAGTTCGGACTTTTGTGTTCATATCTGCCGTAGAGTATGACGGAGTTTGTATCTGTTGGCAAGGTGGAGCGTGCTACAGGCTATTGATAATGTTTGTGAGCTGGATGCTGCTGAGGCTGGCGTCTTTAGCCTCGACCCGATACCACACACCGGCATCTACCCAGGTGGCGTTACTGCCATATAGATAGACGGTCTTGCCATTTTGCTGAATCGTTTGATAGTCAATGCTGAGGGTTTCTAGGTAGTTTTCTCGAAGTGATTCACTTGTCCAGAATGTTTTGGTCTGGGTGACGGTGTAATTGCGAGAATCTGTATTGGAAGCAAATGTCAGTGTCACCTGGCCTGGGGCATACCCGATGTCTTTTTGAATGTGGTATCCCGCCGGTGAGTAGGCCGGAATTGCGCCACTAACGCCCGCCCGTTTTGCGGCCACATTAAAGCTAATTTTGGGCATATTCTGATGGACCACGAGCCCACCGATGGCCAAGGTTAGGATAGCAACGCTTGCGATGCTTAGAGTCCGTGGCTTTACGTGGATTTTGCGGGCGATTTTGTGGTGGGTACGATCTTTGTGCTTGTCTGATTGTTGTTCATGGCTTGTTGCTTCGGCGATAGCTGACTCGAGGCGTGTCGGTGCTGCGACTGATTCTTGCGGTGCGGTTTGGTCGGGCGCGGCCACCACGGGGGCTGCAACTATTGGTGGCGCGGCGGCAGGCATGGCTGGCGTGGCTTTGGCCTCAAACCTGCCAATGAATTTGTTCTGATGAATTGCTTTGGCACGCTGAAGACGCTGGGTGTCGATGTTGACGCGAGGATCTTGTGCGCTTAGGAAGCCAGCTGGCTGAGTATCGGTGATAATGGGCTGTGCGTGAATCGCGCCGCGCATCAATGTTTGAGAGCGCTGGGTTTTTCTTTTGGTGTGGTTTGCTGGTGCCGCAACGTGTTTTTTTGGTGCCACATGCGGCGTAACCGTACGGTGTTTTTGCCGGTGGATGCCGTCGACGGAGCCTGTACTCTTGCGTGGTTGTGGCGCAGGCTTAGCAGTTGTTTTAGTAGCTGAATCAACGAGTTTGCCTGTGGTGGTGTCGTATCGTTTGCCGTTTAGCTCGATGACATGTTGTGCGCCCATTTTTTGGTCGACCCTCTTGTTTTAATCGTAGTGTATGTATGATAGCGCCATAAGCATTGTTTCGCAAGCAATTACTAGTGGTGACAACCTATACCGTAAAGTTACAAAGTCCTATATACTTGGAATGATGGAATTCCTTGACCCAAAAAAGCGTTTGGCGCATCGCAAGAAACTATTCCTTGGATATGGCCTTATTGCTATTGCGCTTGCGATGACAACAATCATTATCGTGTTTGCTGCCTATGGGTTTGATATCGACCGCAAAACAGGCGATGTTATACAAAATGGCATGATGATTATTGACTCTCACCCCGAGTCTGCAAGAATTAGCGTCAATGGCAGAGATGAAGGTAACACTAGCAAACGCCTATCTGTTCCCGCAGGCCAATACCACATAGAGCTATCGCGCGATGGGTACCGAAACTGGAAACAAGATGTCAATTTGGCGGGGAGTAGCATTGAGCAGCTTGTGTATCCGTTTTTATTCCCCAGTACATTGAGCACTAAAAACATCCAAACGTATAGCGCACAACCTCCATTGGTGAGCCAGAGCCCTGACCGTCAGTGGCTGCTAACGCAACAACCTGGCGATGCCAGTGGTGCGTTCCAACTGATTGACCTCAATGACAAGACTAACCCATCTACGACCATAGTATTGCCTGCTGGTGTTGCCTCTGCAGGCACAACTCAGAACCTTGAAGTCGTGGAGTGGTCAACTAATAACAGTGATGTCTTGCTCAAACGTACTTATGATGGCAAGACGGAGTTTTTGGTGCTAAACCGTGAGAATGTTGCCGCTAGCCGCAACGTGACGACTGCATTCCCGGGCAGACCCTTCACGGCTGTAACACTGCGGGATAAACGTGCAGACCAGTTCTATCTATACAATAGTGCAGACAAAACCCTATACAGCGCTGATACAAAAACTGGCAGCGCTACTCAGGTGGCGAGCGGTGTATTGGACTATAAGTCGTACCAAAAGGAACTAGTACTGTACGTGACGGCTGCAAACGACACATCCAAGGCCGATGTCCACTTACTGTATAAGGGCAAAGACAAAGTGATAAAAACAGTAGCAGTGTCTCCAACATATTTGCTCGACGCAGCCGACTTTACCGGCAAGATGTATGTTGCAGTGGGAAGTTCTAATGAAGGAAAACTCTACCTATTTGCCAACCCCCTGGATTCATATGGGGGCAGTCTAGACGAGACTCCTAAAACATTCCGGGCATTGTCGCTCAATGGGGCGCAGTTTGTATCGTTCTCTAACAACGCCAGATTTGTATCTGTGCAATCTGGCAGTTCGTTTGCGGTGTATGACGCGGAGACCAACCGACAATTCAAATTCGACACAAAAGTTGCTGTAGCGCCGAGTGTGAAGGCCAGTTGGATGGATGGGCACAGACTGACATTTATTGGCACTGACAATGCTACGCGAGTGTTTGATTTCGATGGCACTAACCTGCAAAGTTTGAGTCCTGGGTTTAGCGGCACCGGTGTGTATTTCGACCGAGATTACACTGCGCTGTTTACGATGGCTCCTGGCAAGGATGAGGCTACGAAGGCTGCGTTGACTCGCACGGAACTAAAAGTTACGCAGTAAATATTGCTTATTTATCACCCCCAACTCAATTCACTCTCTAATCGATAAGAACCAAAGCTGATACCTGGGGTCAGAACAGCCAGCTGGTGATACGGTGCCAGAGGCTTGGGGAGTTGCTGGGTAGCTCTGCTGGCGACGCTGAGGTGTTGGTCGCGGTACTCGCAGCGTTGGTGCTGGGGTCCGGAGTAATCTGTTCACCGGTTACAACCAAGCGGTTGGTGCTGGTGCCCGGTGGATCGCACGTGATGAGGCTAAACGTGGCCTCCTTGCCGTGTGTGTCGTTGAGCACCCCAACTTCAGTAGGCTTGACGACCCTTTTGTCGATAACTTTGTAGACATAGCGCTTGCTGTCTTTCTGAATGATAAAGGTGTCTCCTACCTCCATTCGGTGTAGCAGCACGAATGCGAACTTGTATTTACCCTTATTGAGAATGTTGTTGGACGAGTGGCCAAATATCGCACCATTACCCTTTTCTCCAGGGTTAGACGTCGTGGAATAATGTACAACTCCCTGCTCCAGACTTGCTTGAATGGATGCTTCGTCGGTGGAGGTCTGGTCGTAGATTACGGGAAGTTCAACGTTGATTTTTGGGATGATAACTTTGGGTTCGGGGCCTGCTGATGTGTTGGACGGATCGATAATGATGGAGCTGTTACTGACGTTTTTGCTTGGGGACACGAACGGTGCAATAAACCGCTCGTTGAAAAAACTAAACATAAATAGAACCACAACGATAAGTCCTGCCGAAACCCCAAAGAGTAAGGACTTCAGGTGTTCCCTTTTGCTTAGTTTGCGTTTCCGCTGGGTGCTAGCACGGGCGACAATCTGCTTTTTGATGTCTGCACCGCTGCGCTCGTCCACATGTTTTGGTTCGTCCGGCTTGGGCTGCTGTGCTGCAGGCCTGGCCGGGGCTGCCCCCTTGGCTTTGTCGTGTTCCTGATAAAATTCTTGCCAGACTTTATGCTTTTCGGCGTCAGGCAAATCTGTATAGTATTTGTGCCACGCGGTCTGAATTTCTGCCAGTGATTTGCCGGAGTTATTGAGTTGGTGCATGAAATCTTGGTGTTTAGAGCGGTGCACGCCAGCGGCTTCTGCTTCTGCGCTCTCTTCACTTGCATTTGGTTCATCTGCGAAGAGGTCACTAAGCTTGCTACGGATGAGGTCTGCTGCAGCATTTTTGTCGTAGGGGGCGTCTGGGTTGGGGATTGGGTCGATAGTTTTCATGATTGTTATGCTAGTACTAACAGAGGCTAGTATAGTATAATCTTGCTGTTCAGCCTAACTAGCTCGCACCTTGTAGCCTAATATGTAATGCCGGAGTGGCGGAATTGGTATACGCGCACGACTCAAAATCGTGTTCCGCAAGGATTGAGGGTTCGAGTCCCTCCTCCGGCACCAAATAAAAAGCTCAGCCTTCTTGGGTTGAGTTTTTTATTTGGTGCATAACTCCATGATTGTTGCCGCAGCTGCACGAAAATCTTCTATTGAATAGGCCGCCACCTGTGTAGCCCTGCCCCGGTCTATATTTCCCGGGCCGTCTATCCCGAAAACTGCTCGATCGAGTGGGTTGTCATAGGCCCACGGCGTAATTCGCAAAGGACGCACTGCTAGCTGGGAATCCATAATAAAACTCTGCAGTTTGAAACCTTCAACACTTCGTTTAGTCGGGGGTTTATAGCACCATGATTGTTCAAGGTGAGCGCCGTTTGTCTTACGGTCGAAGCCAACTACGGTGCCCGCCGGGAGAGTTGCTGCGTCGTCAAGTCGCATATCTTCCAATATGAGACCTAGGCCGATATTATTTCGTTTGCGAAGAATCAGTGGAGTGCCATCCTCTGCATGATACGTGCTAATTGTGCGATGGAACGCTCGATTGAGCGAAGCGCGTGGGACCTTTTTGCCCTCGGCTAAGTCTGTAACTTGCTGGAGTGCACCAATGAATGTTGGCTCGGTTTGCGGGCATGTTTCTGATGAATCACCCGAGCTGGTCAATGCATAACTTTTCTTATCATCTGGTGCTGTGAGCCCGGCGAGCGGCAAACAAAAATTGTCAGAAAATGTGCCGATGGAATCTCGGACGTTTCGGTCGAGGCCTTGATCGCTGAGTGCACTGAAGGCGCTAATCAGTAGACGATGGCTTGGCCGTGGTCTTATGCTGCTTAAGTTATTGGCCAGGCTCCCGCGCGACTGAACCACCCCACCAATGCGAGGAAGATGCATCCCTGCCATGAGGAGGGGGTCCTCAGACCTCAATATTGCTTGCTCTGTGGCGACAACGTCACGGTAATAGTCTGATACTTCACGAGCACGAATCATGCGCAAAGCTCCATGATCTGAGCAGCTGCATGTTGAAAGTCTGCTAATTCAGTTTGTGCAGCAAGGTTGCCTCGCGCTGAGTCAAAATATCGGCCACCGATGGCGTCGGTGTTAACTCCCCAAAGAGCTCTGTCGAGGGGTTTGGTATATACCCAAGGGCTGAGTCGCAATGGCTGAAGCTTGAAATTGGTACCTATTTGATACGTTTCGTATCGATAATTCCCACTTTTGTAGGGAGAATACTTTCCGGTTAACTCAGACCCATCGTTGAAATTGTCCCCAAAACCTACAAACGTTCCAGCGGGTACCAGTGTGCCATCTATGCGTACATTGGCAACCAATATACCATTATGTTCACTGGTGGTTTTGCGTATGGCGACTGGTCGGCCGTGTTCGTCGTGATATGTGCTCAGCCTGGGCTGACCACGCACAGCTTCGCCCTTTGCAACTCGGTCAATCTGCTTGATACTGCGTACGAACCTGGGCTCAGTTTCCTCACAGAAACCAACGCGAGTAACGGTGGGCCTCGCTTGGATGATTGGGGTATCAGTGTCGACCTCCACTTCGGCAAGGGGATACATATGGTCGGTCAGGAACTGCTGCGCGGCTTTACTCCTTGCCTTTCCAGGCCGTGCCGCAATCTGCAGAAAAAGTTTGTGAATAATACGATGGCTTGGCCGTGGGTCAGTTGCGTCCGGGCTAAATGTAGCGAGATGAGGCGGCCAGAAGGTATCAAATGTTGCATTGTGCATTAGGGTCACGTTGGTGCCGTTGGCAAATAGGTCACTCTTGGGATGGCTTAAAGCTGCCTCTGTGGCTACGACTCTGTCTAGGTGTTCTAGTGCCTCGGTTGCCCCAATGCTCATCATTATATTTTAACATAAAAAATAGATAAATGTCAAGTATTGACTGCGGTGGTGAGCGCTTGGAATGGTTGGTCCGGGTGCTGAAGCCACCAAACTGCACTGTGTGCAGCAACTTGTATGCGCCATGCGTCGGTGTTTTCGAGCTCAAGTTTTGTTGTGCTCACCTGCCCCCCAGAGGCTACAAACAGATTATTGAGGTATTTGACGACAATATGCGTGGGATGCTTGGTCGTGAGGTCGTGGAGTGCGGCAATGAGCTGGAGCAAGTCCATAGATTGGGTGATTGCTGGGGTGAAGTGGGCTGCTGTGGCGAGCTTTTGCAGCTGAGCCATAGTGATAACCATCGTTGTGTTTGGGCGATTGAGCGGGCTCTGTGGCAGACTCACGAAGTATTCTACTGCATCTTGGGTGAGCGTGATGGCGCCCGTGTGTTTGACCATAAAGGCCTCTAGTAGTATAGACGTTTCGCTGTTATGGCCAAAGTCCCCAGCCAAGAGCACGCCATCGCTCCACATAGCCAGGTCAAGCAGTTCTCCTAAGGCGGATTTGGCAAAGCTGCCACTCGGCGTACTGGCTCCATATTCGGCTGGCGGGAACAATTTGCTAACGGTGCGCTGAAGCTTGTTGGGTAGCAACACCCTGCAAACGCCGACACCGGCATCTGTTGCTGCCGTGAACGCCTCGGCCGTGGCGGCAAAGCTGTGCTGGTTGCCTCCCACGATGAGTAATTTGCCTGCCTGATCACGACGTTCTGGCTTGCTCCACAGCATATCTGGGAACGCCGGGCTATCGCTTGTTTGTTTGACCCAATAGTTGTTCATCCGTGCAGTATATCCAATATGTGGAAAAGGATGTAAATTATGAGGAGAATAGTAGCTAAGACCCAAGGTTTTTTATGTTTTAGCCGACGGCCCTGCTCGGCAACGACGTTGGCTGTTGCGTTGGCTACACGGGCATCGCTGTAGCGGTGGGTGTTTTCTTCAAACTCGGCATGTAACCAGTTTGCCAGCTGGAGCCCACTTTGGATACCGGCCTGGTCTAATTTGAAGGGTGTTTCGCTGTAGGCGTAGATATGGTTATCGATTACTTCGATGTCGTAGTTGGTCATGTATTGCTTCAGGAGTTGCATCAGCTCTGGGGTTAGCCAGTACAGTACATCAGTACCATAACCTGGCGGGCAATGTACATTGAAATATTGGCTAAAATCTCCTTCGAGTTCGATTTTTTGGTCGTCACCAAATCCACCAAGGTTGCTAAATCGTTTCATAAAGTTGTTACTAGTGGCATCGAGGAGTACATTTGGCAGGCGTCTACTGATATCACACCGAACCACACCAAAGTCGAATACACGAGTACTCTTGCCCGAGCCAGTAACGTATTGGTAGTTCGCCATGGTTAGACGCCCTGGCCCAGGAACCACAAACCCGCCCGTAAACGTCTGGCTGTGACCGAGCTTGAATAGCACTCCCTGCTCTTGGCTCGGTCTACCATCAAGGTACTGTAGGCTGTTAGCGGTCGCGAATGCCCTGCGCCGCATGTTGTTTGCCATGAAATGAGCCAGTAGTTTCCATAAGACATAGTACATTGAGTACGCACATGCTAAGACCAGCAACAGTAGGCCGGCAATTCTGGCTGGCATTGGGGCGGATGGTAGGAAAAACCCAAAGACTGCGATGTAAGCAGTTACACCAAGTAAGACCTGAACGATAAGGATAGTCGGGAGAATCAGTGCTGCTAATACGCCAATCACAATTTTGCTAGTGGGCAGTGTTGTTTTGAAGTGGGCCCATAGCTCACGGTTGGTGTATCGTTTGTTGAGCGGACTATAGTCAAACTTTGCTGGGTCCATGACTCATAGTATAACTGGTTGCGGACTGATTGAAATGGTATTTAGTGCCTAAGCATAAGCGGGCCCAAATTGTGATATTTACAATTATCTTGATATATTATTGACGAATTTAACAATTTCTAGTATTGTAATGCAGATACAAACCCGTATTGATTAAAGAACAGGAGTTTTATTATGGGAAATACACTACGTAACTTGGCTATGGCTGGCGGTTTGCTTGCTGGCGCTGCGACATTGAACGGCAGCCTGCCGGAAGGCTATACTAATCCAAAAGCCGATACCTATGGTCCTGGCTCGATGCTTGCAACTGAAAAAGGCTGCGACCCCACTACTACTATTGTAGTGCTGGATGAAAATGGTGACCGTAAGGCGTATGCTGTTGGCGATATGTCAGTACGAAACAATCTATTCAACTCACCCGAGCAGAATATTGAAGACGAACTGCTCGTAACGGCAGTTGGCCGTGTTGGCACTACTGACATCACTGAAGTTGTATTTGCAAACGGACGCAACCACGATGGTGTTATCGAAGTTGTTGATGGCTTGCCATTTGACGAGACACTCGAAGCTGGTAATGAGTACCGTGTTGATGTTGAAGACCTCCGCGACGGCGAAGCCGGTCATCGTGACCTTACCTTCGAAGTCCGTGAAGGTGTGCGCAAAGCAACTCTCACTGTGGAGCCTGCTAGCCAGAACCCTACGGACGGCGTTGAGTTAACGCTCGTACAGGACTGCGGAACATACGCGCCAGTCGCTAACTAAACTAAGTAGATTCTACTTATCACTATAGCCCCATTGGTTTTTTGCCGAAGGGGCTATTTTGTATATGGGGCTGGTCGAAGAATGTGAGTCGTAGTACTGTGTAGCTATGACAGAAACGGTGTGGCCTGAGCAATCGTATACTTCTGCGGATAAGCGCGTCCATCATCAGTTACAGGAAGAGATGGTGGGTTCATCACACGGGATGCTTTTTACGCCGCGTGAGTTTGGACATGAGCATGATTCGTTGGGATTGATGCATTTGGAAAACGCCCATATCCCTGCCCTGCCGTTTAACGCCGAGCGGTTCGCGTGGCTCAAAAAAGAGATTCTGTGGCCGCTGATTATCACCGAGGATGCGTTCAATAACTTGGTGGATGGTATGGATGAGGCGCTACAGCGCGATGAGGTTATTGACCATTTGTCTTCGCCCGAACGCGGTTCACTTGTATGGGGCAGCAACCATATATCATATGCTGATGTCGCGGCGTTTGAGGCAGCACGCACCGAAGTGAACGTTCGCCGAGGTATTGGCGAGCCAACGCTTGGTCATCATGCGATAGCCTCGCGACTTGTGTCGATGTTTGCAATGCCTGGGTTGTTGGACGGTGTACAACAAGGCTATGTAGTTGATGATGGCTTGCTCTATTTGGGCGGATATTTGCAGACAGTACCAGCGTCTGCCTCGGGTTCTCGGCTTCGACATCTAGCCGGGAGCGATGTGAACGCGCCAGTCCGTCAGAAATTCCATCAGCTACTCAACAGAGGTTCGGAATTTTTTATTGCGCTGAGCGGCACACAAGATAAGCCAAACGACGATAAGTCGGCGCTTGTGATGGACACGGTCAGTCGTGGTACGGTTGCGCTTCTGACTGAACCAAACGAAGTAGAGGGTGCTGAGCGAGTTATGACGATTCCGGTATTCATCGATTGCAATCCGTTTACGAATGGTAGTTTTAGCGGCGCTGTGGATGCAACATTTCGGATGTTATCACCACGATTCCTGCGTGGTGAACATGACATGACGGCTACGATGGAGGACATAGCAAGAGTAGGCACGATTGAAAAGCGGTCCGGTACCTTGCCAATCGAATATCGTAAGCCAACTGTCGTTGGCCAGGCACTGGGCAAGATGGGGGTTGGCTCTAAGGACGCTGGTGTCTACAAAGACTAACAAAGACTAATCGTTGGTCTTGCCGGCGCGGTATTGTTGCTTGATTTTTTGGTAGTCATCAAGGCTGTCGTTGTCGGCATTGAATATGGTCGTGGGGTATTTCTTCTGCAGGCGTTCGAACTTAGCCATAAACGCGGTCGTGATGTCTATGTCCTGGGATGCAGCAAAGTTGAGGCAGTTAAATATCACATCTGCGAGCTCGTCAGCTACTTCGGCCTTGTCAGGTTCGCCATCACGCTCCCATACGTAGTGCTCCATCAGCTCTGCGGCCTCGATTGCTATATTCATAGCGAGGTTTTTTGGTGCGTGGTGCTTGCCCCAGTTGCGGTCTTTGCCAAACTTGGCAACGATGTCTTTGAGTTCTTGGAACGTAGTGGTTGTATCATTTACCTGCTTCATGTCGCTATTGTACCACTAGGCGGTGGACAGCTGTTTTGATTTACTCAAAAATGGTATACCATGCAATTAGCCGCATAGATAAATCAGGAGATATGAGTATGCCTATACAAGGAATGGAAATTGACCCAACACGCGACGCAGCGCTAGCTGATGGGCTAACCGGTGCCGCAGAACGATTACTCGATCAACATTTGGACGTTGCCAAAACGTGGTATCCACATGAGTTTATGGATTTTGATGTAGCGCAAAGTTTTGACCCTGATATAGCTTGGAGGCCTGAAGATTTCCCGATGCCTGATGGCTTGCGGAGTGCTTTGTTTGTGAACCTCCTTACCGAGGATAACTTACCGTACTATACTGACCTCATTTTGGGAGATTTTGATCGAAATCATCCGTTTGCTGAGTGGGGGCGTCGGTGGACCGCCGAAGAAGGTCGGCATTCTGAGGTAATCCGGGGGTGGGTTCATATATCAAGAGCGCTTGATCCACGTGAGCTCGAAGATGCTCGCATGGACCAAGTC
>OFQY01000501.1_pt1 | contig 15352 bp, 30 predicted proteins | sample 1542991 | NCBI WGS metagenome assembly OFQY01 (sample SAMN07774224, study PRJEB24372) | wastewater metagenome | isolation source: Exp Tend VB 10WW | collected 2016-02 | reverse complement strand
ATCGTATGCTGATGCAATAACATATCCTCGGTGTAACAAAGGTGATACACCTGGTGTTTTTGTGGTATCTGATGCCGTAAAGTAAGAACCTGTACGCTGGAAATAGAACTTTAGTCCTGCTGTAACAGTAGCACTAGGTTTAAAGTCTAAACGAATAATGTTATCTGCGATTTTGTCATAACAAGTAGGAGTTCCTGTTTGTGTTCCAAAAGTAGCTACATCATAATCACTATCGTTTCTATCCACTAATTTCAATGGCTCGTATTTACCATTATTCAAAAGCGATACGCCTGTAAGGGTGATAATAGAGTTTCCTTGCTCATCTGTGAGGAATGAGTAGTCTGTTACGTTTATGGTGAGGTCTGTAGTACCTTCTGGTAGCTTGGTGTGATTAGTGTCGTCCCACTGGAATCTTTTATCTGCACCGATAGCATAACCTGTAACAAAGTCATGCCAGTTGTTAGTTGAATTGACTACTTTTTGTGTAGGCCACTGTGTAGAATCGACACCAGCCAGAGAACGAGCTTGTTCACATATACCTGCGTTTGTTGCTGAAAATTGAATTGCCATTTTTATTTTAATTTACTAGTCCTGTCCGCCATTTCTGACGAACAGAGTAGGAGATTAAATCCTTGTAAACTCTACTGAACATGAACCCAACGGGCTGAATGTTCCTGCACCTGCCTCTGGAGTAGTGTCCTGCATCCCTACTACGAAGAACGTACTAGGTGAGAAGACTGCTGCACCAACTGAAAGTGAAGTTGTAGCCATTACAAATCCTTGTGCGTTTGCTGCGATTGAAACTGAACCCAAGAAGGTACTCGTTGCGAAAGCTGTTGTAGCCTTACCAAGAGTTACCACGGTTCCTGTTGTCGAAGCTGTCGTGAAGTTACATCCACCGAATGTCAGTGTTGATGTAGCCGCAGGACTTTTAAATGCGAAAGGTGTTGTAGTTGCTGAAATAAATCCGCCTGTCAATCCATACTTCTGAAGGTTGTTATTAGCAACGTATGTGAAATATGTATCTGGGCCAGATACTCCACCAAGTTTAACTGATGTACCATCCTTGCCGTCTTTAGCGTCTTTACCGTCTCTACCAGCTGGACCTTGTGGGCCTACTGGACCTTGTATACCCTGTTCACCTCGCTGACCTTGTGAGCCAACAATAGTGCTTGGAGTATTAAAGAGAGAAACTGTTGCAATTACTATCGCAATCAGTATTCCTCCCCAAATAATTGTTTTATTCATTGAGTGTTGCGATTAGATAGTAATTACTTACGCTACGTTTACATCGAATACCAATCCTACAAAAGATGTAGGTGTGAGGTGTCCAATATCAACACGAGAGTAGAATGAACGTCCTGAAAGGTATGTGTTTGTGTCTCCTGCTGGGAAGTCGATAGTGAAAGCCTTACCATAAGTACCCTTGAGAATACCTAGTCGCTCAATCTTTCGAACTCCTGCCATAACGTGTCCTGCTGTGAAGTCATTTGACCAATAGTGGTAAGCACCGAGGTATTTTAGTCCTTCTACTGTTCCTTCCTTCAAGTAGTTCTCGTTCATTGAACCTGAACCATTTGCTTGTGTGAACGCTTCGAGAATCTCGAAATCTGCTGGTCTCCATACGAATCCAACACCGTTGCGATTCATTTGAGATTGGCCATTAGCCTCTCGAATCTCACGCTTTACACCACGAATAATATCATCAATGTTAGCTGCTGAAACTGTGATGTTTCCTCCTGCACCACCGATAGAAGCATTGTCGAAATCTGTCCATGAACCATGACGAGCGAGAACTGCACCTTCGATGTACTCGTTCAAGAGTGAACCAATTCGGTCAAACAATTCTGCTGGCTTTGTCCAATCTGACTGTGCGAGGTCTGCCCAGTCTACGAATAGACCCAAATCACGACCTGTTGAGATTGTGAGGGTCTCTGCTGTCTCTACGAATGTCTGCATTGAGTGTCCTGTTCCACGAGTTACTGTCTGAACTGTAGGAGTTGTAGACATATATGAAGAAGAGATGACACGAGTGTTAGTGTAAGTAACGTCGCACATTTCTTTCCAAGTTTGTGGATGGTCTAGTCTGTCCTGAAGCACGTCCTCAAAATCTGTTGAGTACGTTACTGTGTTTGCTACTGCCATTTATTTATAAGTTTAGGTTAATAACCCAGACTCAAAACAATCTATTAGTCGTTATAGAACTTTCCTCCTCCATTTTTAGCAGTTCCCATCATAGCTCTAATTACTTTTACACGTTCTGTCCTGTTAGGGATATCAGCTGCTGTTGGCCTTGTGCCTTTAGCTTCCCAGAAAGCTGGAGTAAGTTTTGCTTGAGATGTACCTGCACTACCTCGAATGTTAGATGTAGCTGCGACATTAGCTTTAGCTGTACGATGTTTATCAAGTTTTGACTTGAAGTCTTCATCGTCAACGAGCTGGTCTACAGTTACTCCCCATTTCTTAGCAGTTGAAAGAGCTAGTTCTACTTCCTCTGAATCGGTTATTTGAGCCGAACGGAGAAATGCTTTTTGTAATAAACCGTTATCGTCTGGTTTTGAGGTAGTGTCTTTTGTCTCTTTAGTTTCCTCTTTAGACTTTCTAAGGTCTTTGAGTTCACGTTTGAGCGAGCCAAGAGTCTGATTCATTTTCTCATAGTCAGCTTTCGCTACTGAGATTGTATCAACTACTGTCTCCTCACCACCTCCTTCGTTACCATTTTCTTGAGTAGCGGTAACGTCTACTTCTTCTTCATTAGCCATAATGATATGTTTTGTTGTTTCATTCGTGGGGAATGATACCCTTTTTTAATTCCCTTTTAAGGTCGAAAGGATAACCAAAACCAACTCATGAAAGAGTTGGTTAGCATCCTGAAACAAAAAGCACAACCAAATTGTTTCAGAAGGCTAGCTAACCCTTCCAAAAGTGTTGTGCTTTATTGAATTGTAAAATAACTATCTGTATGTAATCGTATACTGTCCTACGAATGAACCTATGAAGTTAACCACAAGCCCTCTGTCGAAAGATGAATCAAACGTATAAGTATTTGTGCTTGGTGATGCTGCAAAAGTAGCAATCGTTGTCGAAGCTACGTCAGTTGATGATGTTGCATTTCTCAACTCTACAACTGTTGCTGATGTACCAGTAACAATTACAGAACCCAAGACACCATTACCGAGTTTAACTGGAACTTTCTTGTCTGCGTAAACAGAGTTTGTTGTGGTTGCTGTGTAAGCCTCTCCATCAGAAACAGAACCGAACTTTTGACCTCCAACAGTAACACCCAAAAGCCCTAGTATTCCAACCAGTAAACCTATTACTATATTCTTTAAATTAAATTGCTTCATTTTTCTTTGTTTTCTTAGCCTTCTTTGTTTTCTTTGAGTCTTTTACTTCGACCTCTTCACTTTTCTTTAATGAGGCTAGTTCTAGTGCCTCATGTTTGTCTTTTAAGCTAGACATTTTAGCTTCTTCTATTAACGACATATTTTTTATATAAAACTGATAATCTAATTATAACACATTCTAATTTCTCCTACTACACATGAGGAGTCTTCTTTGTATCACCTTCCTCCCCTATGTCTAAACGATACTTGTCTAAGTCTTTCCAAGCATCTTCTAGGAGATTTATAGCAATACGAGAAGCTGCTAACTGGTAAACATCTTGGTTAGTTTTTGCTTTGAGAAATGAACCTATGATTATTTCCTTCACAGAGTCAGACATCACCTCGTCTTCGAGGAAACGTACTACCTTTGAAACTTGTGTATCGTTTAGTTTAATCATGCTTGAGCATTAAGAGCCATTGGTTGAGGTTGAGCTTGTGTTGGTTCCTCCATCTGCATAGGTTGTTCTACTGGCTGAGGCATAGGTTTGATGAGTGATGAGAAGTCTCCGATAGACATACCACTAAACTCTAGGATGTTCTCAAAAGACTTAGCAAGAGCAGGTATCTGCATAGCCTGTTGAAAACCTTGAGGGTTCTGAAAGATGAACTGAAAGATACTTAGTACCTTATCAGAAAGGTCTGCAAGATTCTTTTGTTTATTAGCGATAGCTATACCCATCTTTACTTCCATATCTGCAAACTCTCCTTTGACAATCTCAAAGAGATGTTTATTGCCCTTCTTTAGGAAGTCTTTTTTGAACAACTCCATAAATGTTTGTTGTTTCTCTGGAGTTACATCTTCCTTGTTTTCAAGAATAAGGTCTTTAATTCTCATATTAGCCTGATTAGTAGCTAATTGTTCTGATACCCAACCTAATTCCTCTGTTGACAAAGTAGCAAGGAACTTCTTTCCTTTGGTTATTTCTTTAATCATGTCTGGAATAATCCAATCTCGATAGATTTCCTCGATGAACTTAGCTCTCTGTCCTCTCCTGCGGTCATGTGAACCTCTACCTTGAGCCACAGAGCGTTCCTGACCCTTAAATGTAGTACCAGACTTACCTTCAACTCCCATGAGAGGGTCGTTGGCTTGACCTGATGTCTGTGCGTGAACATACCACTGGTCTATATCGTTTGAATAAAGCTGAATGTTTGTAGGAGCTGCGGTTGGAGTTTGATAAATCCTTTTGCCGTCTTCAATAGTTCCAATCTCAAGGTTCTCCATGTCCTGAATCTTACTTTTCTGAGTATACGAAGGGTCATCTGTGTAAAGAGTTACTTTAGACGCTGCCTCAAGCAATGCCATCTTGTGAATAGTAAGGAAGTTAGTCCAAATCTGTGGATGTAGAAGTGTCTCACCCATTCCTCGTCCTAAAGCACGCTGGTACACCTTCTTTGAAGTGTGAAACTTGATATCCTCAATATCTGCCTTCTTTCTGTAGAGAGTTACTCCTATCCTTTTGCTTTCCTTATCAGTATAAAAAGCCACAACTTGAATCTGAGGACAGTAATACTCCATGTCATTGTTGTCCTTTAAGTAATGCTCAGGCATATTTCCTCTTACAATGTAAATCTCAATAGACTTTCCTGTTCCCTCATTTGTCTTCTCGCTCATTGTTCCAATAGGTGTCTTCTCTTGTGTGGCAAGCATACACAAATCCTCAATGGAAATAGTTGCTCCATTCTTTTCATCACCCCAACCTGCTTTAGACATTTCTCTTAGCTTTGCAGGAGAGAAGTTATGCTTAATTCCTATAACGCCTCCAAGTATGTCAGTCTGGTCGCAAAAGTTTACAGAGTTGAGTTGTAAAACTTCTGGTCGTTTAAATCCCTTCTGAACGAGTACACCACCGTAATCAATATCAGACTCAGTTATCTCATCGAATAGAGTATCTAGGTCATGTTCCCTTGTGTACACTTCATCGTGATATTTCTTTAGGAGGAATGATAGAACCTTTCCATCACCTTGTTCCAAGAAGAACACAACGTCTTTAACCTCCAAATCCTCAGTCCAATACGAAAGGTTTAGGATAGGCTCCATGATATTCTTGAAAGCCCTCATCCAGTTATTCTCACCTGTATAAAATACACCATTCTTTAAATGGAAAATCATCTGAATATGCCTTCTCATATTCCAATACCAATTCTCACCTACTTGAACATCGTCTGTTTCAAACTTTGACTCTTCTTGCGTTATATAACTAAAAATTGATGGAGGCATTATATTCCTTGAAATAAGGTAGATATCTGTTTAAGAACAATATCTTTTGTTAAACCATGGCTATTAAATAATCTAAATGTAACTAAAGGCATTAAAACTCTCTCCTTCTTAATCTCTCCACGTTCAATAACAAGTATTCCTTTACCTTTAACATTCTTAGGTTTTAGATTTGAAATAGCTTCTGCAACAGTTAATCCCACAGATTCAAACTTTCTACCAAGAACGATAATGGTAGCTTTATAATTGACCGTAACATCACTCTCTTTCTTTATGGTTTCCTTTGTAGTTTTCTTTTTCATTATAAATCTTTTACATTTAGAAATACTCCCGTGTTGTTTCCGCCTCCCCTAAATCCACCTTTAGCTTTTGCAAGCTCCTCAAAGGCTTTTAATTCATTCTTAGGCTCTTGTCCTACTGTACTGCCTATCTTTTTATCAATCTCCTTCGCTAGAGCTTGCCTAGCTTCTCTACAAGGCTCACAGAGATAAGCGTCATCCTCTTTGTCCTCATACGGAGCAAGACATTTAATACATTTAAGTTTAAACATTTGATTCTAATTATAACACAACAAATTACTTCAACCAAACAAATATCTTCTCCCAGTTTTTTATTAGTTTGTAATCTTCAGTAACTTCTTGACCTTTAGAAATGTCTTTGAGAGCTACGTCATTGATAGCATCATAATTAGGTTCGTCTGAATGATTAAGGTATGCACTCATCTTTGTAACTGGGTACATGAAGTGTGAACCCTCAATAATCAAAGGGAAATGACCGAGTAGTATTTCTCGTATTTCCTTATCTAACTTATTAAACCTAGCGTATGGTAAATCAAATTGGTGAGGAATTATATCTGTATACAATTTCTCCCCTTTCTTAATATCTCTCATAACAAACACTCCTACACCATGAATGGATGATGGAGCTAAACGAATCTTTACTATATCGTTGAGTAAAACTATCTGGTCTTTTAACTTCTTTTCTTTATGAGCTTTTGTTATCTTTATTGTTTTCATTTTAATTCAAAGTTTTTCTTTTGTGTGATAATGGTCATAATTTTAACCCACTCCATGTATTGATTTATACTTTTAAAACCTAAAGCCTTCATCAAATCCTGTTTCTTTTTCATGTTAGCCTGACACCATGCACAAGTAACAAAGGCTTTGACTGTAGTGTGCCGGTGTTCTGACTTCATCACATCTTTTAGTTGATTCTGTATACCCTCAAAACACTTAGGGTCTTTTAAATCCTTTGACAACCCTTTGAATAAAGGATTGGGCTTTAACTTCTTTGGTACTTGTTTCAAATCTAGTTTTTCCATTATAGTCCTATATTACGTTTCTTAGGTTTCTGTTTTTTAACACAATGCTTACATGAAGCCCAACCATTTTTGCAACACTCAGGTACTATCCAATTAAACACATCTACTTCCTGAATAGGAACGTTTGGGTCTAAGTTTAGTAACGTGGCTTCTTCTTTCCTTTTTTGAGTTGTTTCATTCATAAAATTATACAGCTATATTAACTCTTTGTCTTGGTTGAGTGGGGATAACTATGTCATACGATTTCTTATTAAGAGAGACTATCGCATATCTTATTGCGTCTAATGAGTGGTCAAATCCACTCTCTGCTTCATTCAAAACTTTACCATCTTTATCAGTCATCCATAGATAGTTTCGATATTCTTTAATCACATTCACACTGTTCTTAGTAACTGAAATCTTTTGTTGTTGAACAATACCAATAGACCATTTGAGATAAGAATTAGATTCTTTCAATTCAGGTCTCATTGAAGTAACTGTCTTACGTTTAATCGCTCCTACCACGTTAACACCATAGCTTCGTATCTCATCAATAGATTTAGGCTCTGCACTATCAGCTACCACGAGAGCTTTAGGTAAATCTTTGAGCATGTCTGCTATGAGTTTGTTACTCATACCCTTAGTGAAACAAATCTCATCCAAGATATATCCTCCATTGTAATAATAAACAGCAACAATAGAAGTAGGGTCATTTGTATATCCAAAGTCTAATCCATATCTTTCTAGTCGAGCTTCATGGGGTATGTCGTCAATAATCTGCCAGTCTTTATAAATCTTACCCTCTATTTCTCCTAGTTGTCCTAGACCATACACAGCCCACCAACCTTTACGATTCCTACGTTGCTCAATAGATTTCTTTGTTTGCTCATCAATCGCTTCATTACCAAGATAATTAACAACTATAAAATCAACATCATCTCTCTTTTCTTTAACCTCTGTATCAAACCAAAACTCATTTGTAGGGTTCCAGTCTAGGTATACAAACTCTCTAGTACGAACTTCCAATTCTTCAAACGCTGAAAAAGATACGTTGTTCGCTTCATTAACAAACAATCTATCTCGTCTACCTCCTCGTAGTTTGTCTGCTTGGTCTGCACCAAAGAACTCTATCTGGCTTCCAGATTCAAAGGTATAAACTTTATCAGTCTCAGCCCAGTTAGATTCTTTCCAGTAGTTATGTTCCTTTAGGATATTCTTAAAATCTCTCACACATCCTTTTTTCAAATGAGGCATAGACTCAGAGACAATCGAAGTGAGTGTTGGCTTCTTGTCCTTTTGAGCATACTCAATAAGTCCTATAAGAATTGATATAGTCTTTGAAGCAGAAGTACCACCCTGTATGGCTCTAATTCGCTTCTTTAGGCTCGCTATTTTCCTTGTGTTGGTTACTATTTTGAACATCCTCAAAGATATTAGAAATTGGTATCACTATCCTATCAGTAGCTCCACCTGAAAGGAGTTGATGGTTCTTTGTTACTTTATCTAAACCATCTATTAAGTCCTTGTACCTTTCTTTCTCTAAATCCTTATTAGCTAGAGCTTTAATTATTCTCTGTCGTTCTAATTCCAATGCTTTAACAACAGGAAACATAACTGCTTGATAAGACTTAGTTCTAGTTACTTTTGCTGGGATAGTTGAGGTTGATTTTGAATACCCTTTACTCTCGATAATATCACCTAAATTAGGCCTTTCACCATTTCGTACCTTTTCGATAACTTCTTTTGCTACCTCTTGAGCTGAGATTGATGCCATATTAAAAGTATACTACTTATTTGATGATTTCTCAATTATTCTATGACATGTCCTACAGACCCAAACTACTTCTAAAGGTTTACTATGGTCAGGATGATGTCCTTCTATTTTCTTTTCTAAACTACATCGAGAACATGTTTTAGGTTTAACTAAATGTCCTTTTCTTAAATGATAATTTAATAATCCCCTTGCGTTATGTCTCTTTTGGAACTTCTTAATTGACCTATAGACTGCGTTGAACATGTTAGCTTTACCCTTCTTTGTTTTTCTATAATTCTTCATACGTTTTGTATTGCAAGAATTACAATGATAGTATTGAAAATATCCGCCATCTGCTCTCTTTGTTTTTGAATACTTAATTAGATTTGAGTCATCAAAATACTTCTGACACTTTGAACATTTATTCATAGATTAAATGTACCATAATTTCCCTGACATTTGACCAGAAAGTTATCCACACCCTACCCTCTTGACATATAATTATGATATGCTAGACTTCTAAGTAAGGAGTCCTTGTAGCAGATTATTAAATAATCTATTACACATGGCACATATCTATTATGGCGATAAGGTTGTTGGTCAGTTGAGAGATGGTAAAGGTAAATACTCTAAGGTCGGTATAGTACGAAGATTTGTTGGTAAATGTATCAAGTTGTCAGTTATCAGTCTTTCTTTCGTTCTGGTGGCGTATATCCTGTTACAAGTGGGGTCTAATCTCTATCCTCAGACAGTTTATGCAGTTCAAGAGAAACTAACCGATTCTTTGGAAGTAAAGATTACTCAGTTGAAATCAGAATTGGTTAAAGACCTACAGAAATGTGAGTCTGCTGGTTACAACGAAAATGATGGTATTCTAATCTTTGATAGCAATAAGAAAGCTAGTATTGGTACGTTGCAATTTCAGAAAGATACTATCATTCACTACTATAAAACTCTGTACTCAAAAGATATAACTAAAAAAGAAGCTGTACTCATTGCTCTTGATAACGAAAAGGCTGAACAACTAGCGAGTGATATTATTTTTGAGACAGAAAAGGGTTATAGAAACTGGTTGAACTGTTCTAATAAGCACGGACTCGCAGAGAGAGTAAAGTTTATCAAAGGACTTTAAACATCAAACCGCTTAATTGCGGTTTTTTGTTACCAAAATAATACCTGTGGATAAACTAACTTTTGACTTTTAAGTTAACGTATTATAATTTCAGTATGCATAAAAAAGATGATGATAATTTAATAATTTATCGGCAACATAGCCAGCAGGATTTGGGCAGGGCAACTACCCAATGGGCTTCATCTCCCATGCAGTCCTTCTGGCTATTTTGCTTGGAAATTATATGAATAGCGGTTGGATAAAACTTCATAGAAAGTTGTTAGACAATCCGATGATTAAAAAACCTTCGTGGATTCATCTATGGGTAGTTCTACTGTTAATGGCAAACCATGACGATGACCATAAGTTCATTTGGAATGGCAAAGAAGCCAAGCTAGAAAAGGGTCAATTCATAACAGGTCGAAAGATATTATCAGATAAAACTGGTATACCAGAGACTACGATTGAGCGAATACTCGACTACCTACAAAACAGTGGACAAATCGGACAACAGAAAACGACAAAATACCGTTTAATTACAATAGTTAAATGGAACGAGTATCAAGAAGTGGACAACAAACGGACAACAAACGGACAACAAACGGACACATTCAAGAAGTTAAGAAGTAAAGAAGTAAAGAATAAGACTAATACTAGCGACGTACCGTCGCAGGAAGTAATAGAACTCATTGAATCCTTTAAAGAAGTTAATCCGATGTACTCAAAATGGTTCGCTAACAAAACCCAAAGAGATGCTTGTGAGAGGTTAATAAAAATAAACGGGTTGGATAGATTGAAAAAGATTGTAGCTTTTCTACCTAAAAGTAACTCAACGGAGTACATGCCAGTAGTTACTAGCCCACTCCAACTTGAAGACAAGTTCGGTCAACTCGCTTCTTCATGGCAGAAATTAAAAAACAAAGAACCCCTAATAATATAAAAATATGAAAAGATTTTTTTTAGTAAAGTTTGGCTTCGGTCAGTTAGACAAAGTATCTCTCCCTGAGGAGGAAGTAGAAAAAGCTATTTATGCTCAACTCAAAGGTTCACCTGTGAGACTCGGCAATTCTTACGTTAATGGAAAAAATATAATCTCAATAACACCTCACTATCACAAACACACTGGTTGGTATGACTCATACGAACCAAACACAGGTGATGATTGGGTTCAGATAAAAAGAGATTGCCCTAGTTATGATGGGGTACTTGAAGCCTACCAAGAAAGAGTTAAACATCTTATAAGCTCAGGAAAGGAAAGTTTACTTGGAACTCTAGGGACACTTGAACCTAAACAAATTGAAAACTCAAAAAGAATTGGCGGAGTTAAAAACATAGGAGATTTACTTAAATAGTTATCCACACCACCCTCTTGTATTCTTTCCCTTATTATTATAATATGTAGAGGTACAAGTTTAATAAACAACACAACATGTTTAACGACACAAAAACACGACACGATAGACTAGCTCGAAAAGAAGACATCAGTTTTATCAAAGCAAGTCTAATCACTCTCGCAGTATTTATCCTCAGCTATCCAGCTCTAGTATTTTTAATGTTAATGACTAACTAACATGCAACTAAAAGCACAACCAGAAGACTCACTCAGTTCAAAGTTGGAGTATCTAAAACAACTCATCAACGCTAATACAACAAAAGAAATAATTACCGTACTCAATGGCGGCACAATTCCGAAGATAAATAAAATTACTACTCCATACCATATCGCAAACATTCAAAGTAGACTCGGAGTAGACGCAGATGAGGCTTATGAGATTTACGAAGCTAACTCAAACTAAAGCACATGAAAAAGCACACAGACAAAGAGCTAGAAAACTTACTCAAGTATTGGGACGATTCGATTGTAGAAAAAGCATCACCTCTCGAAGTAATGGAAAACGAAAGACAACTTTGGAGCTTCGTAGAATACTTTGAGAAGTTAAAAGAAAAGAGAGACCCACGTTTAGAAAAGTTAGGTAAGTGGATAGAGTGGAAGTTCGGTGTTGACTTACAAGCTAATTAAAAAAATATGTACGAAAAACTTTTAGCGATTCAGAAAGAAATCGGTGCAATTAAAAAAGATAGTGAGAATCCTTTTTTCAAAAGTAAATACTTTGACATCAACTCACTGCTCGGAGTGGTAAAACCAATTCTAAATAAGCATGGAGTAATTTTACTTCAAGGACTAACAAACATTGATGACAGACTCGCTCTTGAAACAAAACTTGTGGATGTAACAAGTAAAGAAGTTGAAAGTTATGTTTGTTGCATACCAGAAGGTGCAGATGTTCAGAAAACAGGTAGTGCAATTACATACTTCAGGAGATATGCTTTGCAGTCTTTACTTGCCCTTGAGGCAGAGGATGATGACGCTAACGCTACTTCTATCGTTTCTGGCACTAAACAAGCCTCTACGGGGCGTATAGGGGCAAGCAGGCCTATGGTAGATGATAGTGAGCCACCATTTTAATCGCTAATTAGATAAACTATGAATCCAAACAAACCATTTTTTCCAATAACAGAAGATATAGGAACTGATTATCAAGGAATCTCAACAAGAGATTACATAGCTATAGAGGTTATGAAAAAACTCATACCTGACCAACAATCGTCTCATAAATATATGGGAGATTATATACCTTACATAGCTTATAAGTATGCAGATGCCTTAATAGCTGAGAGTAATAAAAAATAATATGGAAAAAATAAGAAACTTTGCGATATTTAAAAACAACGAAAAGAAAAACGATAAACAACCTGATTACACAATAAGTGTAAAGGTCGGAGAGAAGTATGTAACCGCAGGTGGAGCGTGGCTCAAGGAAGGAAAAACAGGCAAGTTCTTTTCTTGTAAGTTGAGTGAAACGTATAAAGACCGCCTAGGCTTCTACATCATGGTCGAAGAAGCTAAAGAAGGTTCACCAGAAATATACTCAGAAGAACCACCAATCTAATGAAACAAGTCCTCCTCTACGCTAAAGAAATAGACGGCTCACTTGTTTTCGATAACAAAAAACAGTTGTCTGATTTTCTTGCGGAGAATAAAAACAAAACATTTATTGTTCAGTTGAAAAGAGAAACAGGGAGAAGGACTGATAAACAAAACAATTCGCTCCACTTAGGCTTTGACTTCATAGCAAAGACACTCAATGAAAGAGGACTAGATATGAAAGCTGTACTTAAAGAAGACGTAGACATTACTTGGAATACCGATAGCGTCAAGGAATATCTTTTCAAACCAATTATGAAAGCGATGTTCCGCAAGGAGAGTACAACGGAACTCGACAAAGCAAGTGAGATAAACGAAGTGTGGGATGTACTGATGAAGTTATTAGGGGAAAAGTTTGAGATTGAATATATACCTTTTCCTAGTGAAATAAATAAATAACATGTACGAAAAAGTTTTGAAACTCTTACAAGATTTCCCCGAAGCACGAGAACGACGTTTCCGCTCTAAATACTTTATCGTGGCACTTCAGGAAAAGTATCATGAAGTAAACTGGCAAAACTTCGAAGATGTAGCTACGGAATACGCTTCACTCATAAGAAACTGGCAAGCTGTTACAAAGGACAATCCTACCATAAGAGGAAATGACTATGAGCAAGGTGAGGTGCTTAGACAGGAAAAGATTTTGTCCTTGAAGTATGAAGTAGGATTTAGTCAGTTTGGTAAACAAGGCAAATTGTTATGAGAAGAATAGATATAAAACCGATAAGTATAAATGAAGCGTATAGAGGTAGACGTTTTGCTACGAGTAAACTAAAGGACTTTAAAAAAGACATTTTTAGGTTACTACCAAAATTAGAATTAAGGACATTTAAGAAATTGTCCGTTAAGTATACATTCGGGGTTTCATCAAAAGGTTCAGATGGCGACAATCTTATAAAAGCATTTCAAGATTGTTTAGCAGAAGCCTACGGATTTAATGATAATAAAATATATAAGTGGGAGATTCAAAAAGTAGATGTTAAAAAAGGAAAGGAATATATAGAGTTTGAAGTCGGTACACTAGATTAGTTTATCCACAGGTACAGTTTGCACATAATAATTATAAGTAATAGTATATATACATGGAAAATAAAAACAGTTTCGGTTTAGCAAAGATACGTTGGAATAAGCAGGTAGAGACATTCGGTAAAACTACCGTAGTGAGAGTCTCTGCTGTAAATGGCGTGGCAAAGTTTGTGGGTCATTTAAACGGAGAGGATGTTGTGGCAATAGCGGAAGGAGCTACGAACAAAGAGGCTTTGGATAACTTGTGGAAGAAAATACTAAAATGAAAATACTAATGCTTAGCACCATAGACTGTAGAGGAGGAGCTTCTTCTATAGCTTGGGAGTTAAGAAAACAATTAAAAGAAAACGGGCACAAGGTAGATATGTTTGTGCGATATAAGCATTCAAGTGAGTCTGATGTGCATGTCATACCGAGATACCCGTGGCAAGACTGGTTGGTAAAGCTCTTTGCAAATGATTTGGCGTTTGGTGGTTCTATAAGACATACTAGGGAGTATAAAGAAGCAGATATTATTCATTGTCATAATCTCCACTCAAACTTCTTTAATCTCAAAGAGTTAATTCCTATGAGTAATGAGAAGAAAGTTGTGTGGACGTTGCATGACATGTGGGCTTTCACAGGTTTTCCATACAACAGCGTAACCCTACTCAATCCAAACCCTAAAAGATTCTTGCTTTACCTTTGGGATAGAACACATACCCTCCTTATGAAGAAGAAAAAGATATATGAAAAGTGTAATCTTCACATCGTTGCGGTATCAGATTGGCTCAAGTGGCAAGCAGAAAGAAGTATTTTAAAAAGCTTTGAGATTAGCAGAATATACAATGGAGTTGATACGGAGATATTTAAACCAATGGATAAGGAAGCGTGTAGAAAAGAGTTTGGTATTCCACTCGATAAGTACGTCATAGGCTTTGGAATAAAAGGTTGGCAAGAGTCAGAAACAATGATTGTAGATAATCCTACTACATACTTCGTTGGAATAGGACACGATGTTATCAAAACAAAGTATCCAAACTATAAATCTCTACCAAAAACAAACTCAAAGGAACAACTAGCAAAGTATCTCAATTGTCTAAGCGAGTTCTACCACCCCACTGATGAAGAAGCCTTTGGTCTTATAAGTGTAGAAGCAATGGCATGTGGAGTATATGTTAGTTCAAACCCAATAGACGCTATGCCAGAGATATTAGAGGGTCAAAATCGAGAAAAGGTTTTAGAAAAGTTTAATGCAAAAAAAATGTATGAAGAATATCTTAAACTCTATACTAGGTTGGTTAGATAGTTTACTACCAGAGGCGGGAACAGGGTTTTGTAAAAACTGTGATGGTAGTTTGAATAAGGATAAGACTTGTGGAACGTGTAGTGGTAAGGAGTAGTTCATTAAAAAGTTGGTAGGGGTCTATCCCCGCAGTTCAAGTGAACAAGTGCTGTGTCGCTTTACAGCTTAAGGAGTAGCACTCCAAATGCCTTGAGCGGGGGTACACCTCTATCAACGTGGTGGGTAATAAGAAACAATATGGAATATAAATGGATAAGATCGAAAGAGCACACGTCTGAACTCCAGTC
>OFQY01000500.1_pt1 | contig 15397 bp, 17 predicted proteins | sample 1542991 | NCBI WGS metagenome assembly OFQY01 (sample SAMN07774224, study PRJEB24372) | wastewater metagenome | isolation source: Exp Tend VB 10WW | collected 2016-02 | reverse complement strand
GCGGCGGTCAAGGCGGCTTTCGAGGCGGCGTTTGATCACCTCGGCGGGCAGAAGAACTTCAACACCTGGGCCAAGCAAAACCAGGACGTGTTTTACACGCAGCTTCTTCCCAAGCTGATCCCGGTCCAGGTCAACCACGCCGACAACGAGGGCGGCAAGCTAGAGATTACGTGGCAGACGGACGCCAAAGGGTAGTCATCCCTTATCGGCCACGCGATCCGTTCCTGCGCTTTCATCAGCGCCGGCAGCGCTGGTCGAGCATGGTCATCCACCGCCGTGGCGGGAAGACGGTGGCGAGCATCAACGAGTTGCAGAAGCGGGCGATCGAGAACACCCGCAAGTGGCCGCCACCGAAGTACGCGTACATCGCGCCGTTCTATAACCAGGCGAAGCGCATCGCCTGGGGCTACGCCAAGCACTACGCCGATCCGATACCGGGGCGTGAGTTCAACGAGAGCGAGCTGAAGATCACGTATCCGACTGGCGCTGAGTTGCGCCTGTTTGGCGCGGATAACCCCGACAGCCTGCGCGGCGATTATCTCGACGGCGTGGTGCCGGATGAGTACGCCGATTGGGCGCCGAGCGTGTGGCCGCTGGTCGTGCGCCCGATGCTCTCAGACTACCAAGGCTGGGCGGCGTTCATCGGCACGCCGAAGGGAAGGAACGGCTTCTACGATCTGCACAAGGCGGCAGAGGCGGATCCAGAGAACTGGTTCACGATGACGCTGCGGGCGAGTGAGAGTGGCCTGATTGCGCCGGACGAGCTTGCAGATCTGCGGCGCGGGATGAGCGCCGATCAGTTCGCGCAAGAGTTCGAGTGCGACTTCGACGCCGCGATCCTGGGCGCCTATTTCGGCAAGGAGATCGCCGCGGCCGAGCGGGAAGGGCGCATCTGCGATGTGCCATATGAGCCAGAGCTTCCGGTTCACACGGCATGGGACTTAGGCATCGGGGATTCGACGGCGATCTGGTTCTTCCAGGTTGGCTACAACGAGGTGAGGGTAATCGACCACTACGAGAATCACGGGCAGGCGTTGCCGCACTATGCATCGGTGCTAGCGTCCAAGCCCTATCGGTATGGCGATGACTACGTGCCGCACGATGCGCGTGTTCGCGAGCTTGGAACGGGCCGCACGCGCGTTGAGACGCTGGTCGCTCTCGGCCGCAAGCCGAAGCTGGTGCCGGACCACAAGATCGGTGATGGCATCGAAGCGGCGCGCATGACGCTGCCAAGCTGCTGGTTTGACGCCGTGAAGTGCCGCGCCGGCGTGGATGCGCTGAGGCAGTACCAGAAGGACTATGACGAGAAGAAGCGCGACTTTCGCGACGTGCCGCGCCACGACTGGACGAGCCACACGGCGGATGCGTTCCGCTACCTCAGCATGGCATGGCGTGCGCTTGCAGTGCGACCCGGCCCGCCGCCACCGCCCAAGCAGCTTGTCGTGAACGCGAAGAACAACCCCGGCTCAGTGCAGGCGACGTTCAACGACATCGTGGGGCCGCTCGGCTCGCGAACGCGTGAGGACGAGCGGGTCTGATGGCTGATGGTTAGTAACGTGGTGGCGAGGGCGCGGTGTGATGGTATTCGGGGGCATGGAAGACGACGCGCCCATACTTACCCCAGTCCCCGGCGAGCCCGGCGTATATGTGGACCAACTTGGTCGGCGTTACCGCGAGTGGAGCGGGCCAGTTGTGCTGGACCCTTTGGGTCCGAGGCCCGAAAGAGTCGAAAAGAACACACGGAAGCCTTCGGAGCAAAACTGACACCTAAGCTACCCAGACGCAGAGGCGCGTGACGATGGCTGAGATCGACCTGGTCGAATCGGCCACGACGTCAGAGACCGACGACGAGAAGGCGCACAAGAGCAAGACCGCGCTCGCCAAGTTCTGGATCGCTGAGATCGCCGCGGCAGAGAAGGGCCAGGAAAAGTGGGTCCAGCGCGCTAAGAAGATCGAGAAGATTTACAACGACGAGCGGGACGCGAGCAGCAACCGCACGCAGAAGTTCAACGTGCTGTGGTCGAACGTAGAGACGCAGCGGCCGGCGATCTTCATTCAGACGCCTGTGCCGCGCGCGGTGCGGCGCTACAGCCAGAAGGATCCCGTGGCGCGGTTCGCGGCGCTGCTGATCGAGCGCAACCTGCAAGTCAGCTGCGACCAGTACGGGTTCGAGGAAGAGGTAGACCAAGCCGTCCGTGATCGCCTCGTGCCGGGCCGCGGACAGATGTGGGTGTTCTACGACCCCACGATCGAAGGGCAGGGCGACGACGAGGTTCTGGCCTATGAGCAATGCACGGCCGAATACGTGCCGTGGCAGGACTTCCTGCACTCGATCGCGCGCACATGGCGTGAGGTGTGGTGGGTTGGCCGGCGCTTCTACAAGACGCGGCGCGAGCTGAAGGATTGGCTGAAGGAGCGCGGGCTCGACCCCAAGCTCGCAGCGCAAGTGAAGCTCGACTTCTCGGTCGAGGGTGACAAGGCGGACGAGGGCCTGAAGGATCAGCGCAACAAGGCGGTGATCTGGGAGGTGCACAACAAGCGCGACGGCGAAGTGCTCTACGTTGCGCCGGGCAGCGGGACGAGCGCGATCCTGGGCAGACAACCGCCGGCGGTGCGCTTCCGGGACTTCTTCCCGTGCCCGATGCCGATGCTGGCCACGACGACCGCGAACACGCTGATCCCGACGCCGGACTTCGTGTTCTACCAGGACCAGGCCAAGGAGTTGGACACGCTCCAGCAGCGCATTGATCTGCTGCTGAAGGCGCTGAAGGTCGCGGGCGTCTACAATGCCGCGAACAAAGAGATCGCGAGCCTGCTCAACGGCGCCGAGAACAAGATGGTGGCCGTGGATGACTGGGCCGCGTTTGCCGAGGGCGGCGGCGTCAAGGGCCAGATCGAGTGGTATCCGGTCGAGGTTGTCGCGGCCGTTCTGGAAAAGCTCTACCTCGCGTTCGAGGCGGCCAAGCAGCGGCTCTACGAGATCAGCGGCATTGGCGACATTCTGCGTGGCGCGACTGATCCAGAAGAGACAGCGACGGCGCAGGGCATCAAAGCGCGCTGGGGCTCGCTTCGTCAGCGCCGCAACCAGAAGCGCAGCACGAGCTTCCTGGATGCGATCTTCCAGCTCAAGGCTGAGGTGATCTGCGAGCGCTTCAAGTTCGAGACGATCATGGAAGCGGCCGGCGTGGATGATGCGCTGCTGGAGCAATACATCCCGGCGCCGCCACAACCACCGCCACCACAGATTCCGCCAGACGCGCCGCCCGAAGCGCAGCAGATGGCGCAGCAGCAGATGCAACAACAGCAGGCCGTCGCCAAGCAGCAGGCGCGCGCTCAGTTCCTAAGCCAAGTCGAGCAGCTTCTACGCAACGACGCGGCGCGCACGTTCCGCATCACGGTGCAGCCGGATTCGATGCTGGAGCCGGATCGCCAGGAAGAGAAGCAAACAGCGGTCGAGTTCCTGACGGCAGTCGGCACGTACATGAAGGAAGCCGGCCCGCTTGTGCAGATGGGGCCTGCGGGCGCCAAGCTCGCGGGTGAGATGCTGCTGTTCGGCGTGCGCCGCTTCGATCGCGTGGACGAGCTTGAGGAAACGGTCGAGCAGTTCGTCGAAGAGATGAGCAAGCCGCGCCCGCCTGCGCCGGATCCGGAGATGATGAAGATCAAGGCCGAAGTCGAAGGCAAGAAAGCCGAGCTTCAGATGAAGGGCGAGGCCCAGCAGCAAGAACTCGGCATGAAGCGCGAAATGCATCAGATGGACATGGCTGCGAAAGTCCAAGAGGTGCAGATTGACGGCGCGATCAAGCAGCAGGAAATGCAGCAGAGAGCGCAAGAAGGCGAGCAAAAGCTGGAACTTCAAGCCGCGCAAGGCGATCAGAAGATGCGCCAAGGCGAGCAGGCCATGAGCATCAACGAGCGCAAGGCTGAGAGCGAGCGCGCGATAGCAGAGGGGAGTCCGCCGTGAGCGCTGACGCCCACAACGACCGCTGGCTCGACCTGATCGAGCGCTTCACTGCGCGCGGCGCCACGCTTCGCCCCGGCAACATCGAGCAGGACATGATGAAGCATGTGCTCGACAGCGTGGAAGAGACGGAGACGACGCTGCGGGCCGTAGAAGACAAGCTGCGCAAGCTGAGGACCGACCTTGGCGAGTAACCTGTGCGGCCGGCCCGTGTCGGTCGTGTCTGCTGGCGGCGCTCCTTACGTGCAAGTGCTGGCGAACGCGCCGATTGCAACGCCGGTGACGGGCGGCAAGGCTCCGCCGATTACGCTGGTGTCGGCTGGCGCGCCGCCGATCGTGCTCGTGAACAGCGACGGGACGGCCTGGACGCCGTGAGGTCGCACTACCGCTTCTGCAAGTATTGCGAGGAGCTACATCAACTCGGTGCGTGGCCGCACAATTGTCTGGAGCCCGCGCCGCAGCGCAGCGACTTCCCCAGCCCTTATGTCGTGAGCGACTACCTGCCGGGCGGCGTGAACGGCCTGTTTCATCACGGCGTGGCGCGCAAGATCGACAACAAGGCAGGCTATCGCCGCGCCACGCGCGAGAGCGGCTGCGTCGAGGTCGGCAACGAGTACGTCGCCAGCAAGACGCGCAAGTTCGTCGGCATGACGGACACCCAAATCGAAAGCGCTGTGAACGACGCGATCAACGAGGTCGCGGTCGATAACGGCAAGGGCGACGACAGCATTTCAGTCACCCCGGATGTGAACATGGGACGAGGCGTATTCTCACATGGACGATGATTTCGACGACGACGCCGGCCTAGAGGCCGCACTGAACGAAGCGCTCGACGCAGGCAAACCGCAGGCTGAGCCGCCGCTCGATGAGACGCCCGCGGAGCAGGAAGCGCGCGAATATGTGCGCGAGGGGCGCCGCTTCGTTCCCAAGCCCAAAGACGAAACGCCGCCAGCAGAACAGGCCGCGCAACAGCAGCCAGTCGAGACGCCGCCGCAGCCCAAAGCATGGCGCCCGCCGTGGCTCAAAGACGAGCACGGCGTTGACTGGGACAAGACGCCCGAACAGTTCCGCAAGGCGATGGAGCAGCGCGAGCGCGACTTCGCGAAGGGCATCGAGCAGCACGCGACGCCCGCGAAGGCTTGGCGCTCGATCGAGGAGCGCTTCGCGCCGCACAAGGACGTGCTGGAGCGCGCAGGCACAAACGTGCAGGCGGAAATCGACGGGCTGCTGACGCATTACGAGCGCCTGTTGTCGCCGAACATCGGCGACCGGCTCACGGTGCTCAACGATCTCGTGCAGCGCTTCACTGGGCGCGACAGCATCGAGCAGCTCGCTTACGACATGCAGCAGGCAGGCTATCAGCCGCCGCCTCAGCCGGACCCGCACGTCCAGGCTCTGCAACAAGAGATCGCTCAGCTCAAGCAAGGGCTGAACGGCATCCAATCCTCGGCCCAGCAGCAGCAGACCGCTGCGGTGCAGGCTGAGATCGCGGCGTTCGCCAAGGACAAGCCGGACTTCGAGACCGTGAAGCCTCTGATGAAGGGTCTTCTGGAAACCGGAGCCGCGGCCACCTTGCAGGACGCCTATGAACAAGCCCGTTGGGCTCACCCGGACACACGCACGCGCATCCTCGCGGACCAGCGCAAGCAAGATGTCGCCAGGGCCAGAGCTGGCGCGCAATCGCCGCGCGGCGGTCCCGTTGCAAACGGGTCGGCGCGCATGAAGCCAACAATGTCCCTCGAAGACGAGATTGCCATGCATCTCGACGGGGGAGTGTGAAGGATTTAGGCAATGGCCGATATCAATATCGGGCAGACCCTCGCCACGACGTTGCGCAACCGGCGTCCCGAATTGCGCGACAACATGAGCGACAACGTCGCCCTCTACAATCGACTGCGGAAGAAGTCCCGCATGATGCTCGACGGCGGTCGAGACATCGTGTTCCCGCTGGAATACGCCGAAAACGGCTCGTTCCAGTTCTACTCCGGCTACGAGACGCTGGACATCAGCGTCAACGACATCATCGACGCGGCGGTGTTCGACTGGAAACAGGCGAGCTGTGCGGTCTCGATCTCGGGCCTGGAGCAGATTCGCAACTCCGGCCGGCACGCCGTCATCAAGCTGCTCTCCTCGAAGATCAAGAACGCGCAACGCACGTTCGTGAATCAGATGGGCGCGCAGGTCTATGCGGACGGCACCGGCTCAGGCGGCAAGGAAATGGGCGGGCTGGGGCTTCTTGTCCCGACCACGAATACCAACACCGCCGGCGGCATCGACGCCAACACCTACACGTTCTGGCGCAACCAGGTGCTCGACTTCTCGACCTACAACTCGGGCGCCACCACGTCATCGAACATCCAGGCCGCCATGCGCGCGCTTTGGATCGACTGCACGCGCAACAACGACCGGCCCGATCTGATCCCGATGGACGATCTCTACTACGAGATGTTCTGGGGCTCGCTCGTGTCGATCCAGCGCATCACGTCGGACGAAGACGCGAAAGCGGGCTTTGCCGGTCTGAAGTTCGTCACGGCTGATGTCGTGCTGGACGGCGGGCAGGGCGGCTCGATGGCAGCGTCGACGATGTTCATGCTCAACACCGACTTCATGGCGCACATCACGCACAGTGATCGTGACGTCGAGGTCGTCGGCGGCGAGCGTCAGAGCGTCAACCAAGACGCGACGGTGCAGCTGATGCTTTGGGCTGGCAACATGGCCAGCTCGAACCGTTCGCTGCAAGGCAAGGGTAAGGAGTAAGGGCGATGGTCTTTCGAGTCTCTAGCCCTCAACTGGGCCTCCAGCCGCTGACCGAGATTTCGGCCACGGCGCAACATCCGCTCGGCACGATCATCAAAGCTCGTGATCCGACTTACGGTGAAGGCGAGTTTATCTACCTGAAGGGCATCGGCTCGACGGTGGCGGGCTCGATCGTTCACTACAACGACTCGTTCACGACGGCGCTCACCACGACGGCGCTCGACGAACCGCGCTCTCTTGCGGTCGCGGTCGGGGCCAACGTGGCGAACAAGTACGGCTGGTACCAAATCAGCGGCTTGGCCTACGTCTACAAAGCGACGGCGCTTTGCTTGCTCAAGGGCGCCCGCATGGGCGCCACGGCAGGCGCGGCGGTCGTTGCTGCGACGGGCAACATCATCGCAGGCGCGATCGTGGCGGTTCACGCCTCGGTCACGGGCACCGCGCGCCCGTATGTCTACGTGATGCTCGGACGGCCCACCGGCCCGTCTGACCTGTCGTAAGGAGCGAAGAATGGACGATCAGCGGCGTGACATTGCGGCCGGGTATATGTGCCAAGAGGTCATAAACAACCCGGACGCAAGCGCGCCGCTGATCGTCCCCATCGCTGTGTTCCGCAACACGACGCGCGCGGTGATCAACGACAACATCCGCGCCAACAGTGCGCGGGATAATGCTTGGGTGAAGGTGCAAGAGCCGCACGGATGCGCTGCGGTGCTCTGCGGCGGCGGGCCGTCGCTGGGCGATTGCATTGACGAGATTCGTCAGCGCCAAGCGGACGGCGCGGCCGTGTACGCGCTCAACGGCGCGGCGAAATTTCTGCGTAGTCATGGCGTGATGCCTGACGCGCAGGTCATGGTGGACGCGCGCATCGAAAGCCTGCCGCTGCTGGATGCTGAAACGCCGGGCCACTTTCTGGCCTCGCAAGTCAACCCGGCGCTGTTCGACGCCGCGCCGCGCGCGATGCTGTTTCACACGCTGATGGACGACATCTGGGATTTGCTCCCGGAGCATCGCCGCGAGGAAGTGCCGCTGATTGGCGGTGGCGCGTCCGTAGGGCTCTCGGCCACGTGCTTGGCCTACGTGCTCGGCCATCGTGAGCTTCATTGCTACGGCTACGACAGCAGCCACGCGGAAGGCGCGAGCCACGCTTATGCGCAGCCGATGAACGACATCATCCCAACGCTGGCGACGGTGTGGGGTGGTCGTACTTACGTTTCGTCGGTGGCGATGAAGGCGCAAGGGGAGATGTTCCTGATCCTCGCGCGCTCGCTGATCGAGGTGGGCGCTGAGATCCATGTGCATGGCGATGGCTTGCTGCCGGCCATGTTCAACACGCCGCCCGAAGTGCTCACCGAGCGCGACAAGTACCGCGTGATGTGGGGGATCGACTCTTACCGCACAGTCGCTCCAGGCGAAGACGTTGCGCCGCTGTTTCTTGAAGTCGCCAAGCCTGATGGCGTGGTGATTGACTTCGGCTGCGGCACTGGCCGAGGCGCGCTCGCGCTTGAGCGGGCAGGTGTGAAGGTGTTCTTGACAGACTTCGCCGGCAATTGCCGCGACCCGGAAGCGAACGGCCTGCCGTTCATGGAATGGGACATGACCGAGCCGTGCCCGATGGGCCTCTCGGCGCCCCACGGCTTCTGTACGGACGTGATGGAGCACATTCCGCCGGAAGACGCGGAGAAGGTGCTGGCGAACATTTTCGCGGCGGTCCCGCGCTGCTTCTTCAGCATCGGCACGGCGCCGGACACGGGCGGGGCGCTCATTCAGCAGACGCTGCATGTCAACGTCATGGACCATGCGGCGTGGCGCGACGTGCTGTCCCGTTTTGGGCGCATCGCGTTTGAGGAGCGGCAGGAAACGCAATCAATGTTCTATGTGGTGAAGGACGTTCAATGAACGCGATCGACGGCATTCTGTTTCGCGAGCCGGGGGCGCCGCAAGGCACGCCGCCGCTCGTGCTGTTCTTTGAGGAGAAGGCGATCAAGGACGAGCGCGCGAGCCGCGACGGCCCGCCGATCTTCGACACGGTGCATCAGGTGCGTGTCGTTGTCGCTGGCAGCCGTGGCGGAGAGGGGCCGGTCTATGAGATGTGGCGCCGTAAGCATGACGGCGCGGAGAAGAACGGCGAAGGCTTCAAGCGCTTCGGCAAGCCTTATTCGGAGTGGCGTGCCGGCAAGACGCCAGCGGACACCGGCACGCCGCTCGAGCAATGGCCGCTGATGGACGTGGCGATGGTGGCGACGCTGAAGGCGTCTCACGTTTACACGGTGCAGCAGTTGGCCGATCTGCCGGACTCAGCGCTCGACACGTCGATCCGGCGCGGCGGGCGCGAGTGGCGGGCCAAGGCGCAGGCGTGGCTGGAAGAGTCGCGCTCCGCGGCTGGCGATGTTGAGGCGCGCGCGACGATTGCGCGCCAGCAAGCAGAGATTGACGAGCTCAAGGGCCAGGTGCGGCAGCTACTGCAAAAGCAGAACACGCCCGGTTACGATAAGCGCAAGGCCAACGCGCGCCGCACGACGGGCGATGACACGGTGCTTGAGATCGCTGACGCTGGCGAGCTTGCTGAGGCGCTGGACCGCCTGTGACGCTTCTCACGGCGCTCAACCGCGCTCAGCGGCGGCTCTCGCTGCCGACGACGGCGACGATCGTCACGGACGGGCAGGAGACTCAAAATCTCCTGCTCGAACTGGCGCAGGAAACCGCCGACGATCTGCTGATCAAGAAGGAATGGCCGCTGCTGACGCGCGAGCACAGCTTCACGGCTTCGCTTGCTTCGTTGCAGTCCAGCGGCAAGGCCAGCGACTATCACCGGGCGATCAAGGGCACGTTCTGGAACCGCTCGACGGATCGCTCAATCGGCGGGCCGATCACGGAGACGGAATGGGCGCTGGCCTATGGCGAGCCGTTCACGTCGTCGATCGAGCAGTATGCGCAGTTTCGCTACAACGGCCTGCACATCTTTCCGGTCCCGACCGTCGCGGACACCATCGCGTACAGCTACATCATCAACACGCCGATCCAGGCCACGGGCGCTGGCGCGTACAAGACGGCGTTCACGGCCGACAGCGACGACTTCCTGCTTGGCGATCGCATCCTCGCGCTTGGCGTACGGTGGCGCTATCTCGCGGACAAGGGCCGCGACTATGCCGAAGCGCTGCGGGACTTTGAGTGGGCCTGCACGCAAGCACTGATGGTGCAGAAGGGCGCCGGACGCGACCTGATGCTCGCGATCCCTGACGATGGCGGCCTGCCAATGCCGATTATCCCAGATGGAGACTTTCCAGGGTGAGAACGGCGCTCGCGCGCGGGCTGCGGCCACGCGATCGGCTTTCGCCCGTTCCCCAATCGCGCATCGAGTTTCTGGCTGCGCCGACGCAGGGCTGGGACACTGAGACGCCGGTCGCGGAACTGCCGCAAACGCGGGCGCGCGTGCTGGACAATTTCCTGCCGAACGGCGTCTCGATCACGATCCGCAAAGGCGTGGACGAGCATGTGACCGGAATCGGTTCTGCGGTCGAAACGCTGATGCCGTACAACGCGGGCGCGTCGCAGGTGATGTTCGCCGCGGCAGGGACAGCGATTTACAACGTAACGGCCGCCGGTGCGGTTGGCGCTGCTGTGGTGACATCGCTGACCAATGCGCGCTTTGGGCACGTCAACTTCCGCACCACTGGCGGCGCCTATCTGTGGATCTGCAACGGGGCCGACGATCCCCGGCACTGGAACGGCTCGGCCTGGGCGGTCCCGTCGCTCTCGATGACCACGTACAACGACAACGACATTTTCTACGTGTTCGAGAGCAAACAGCGGCTGTTCTTCCTGTTCAACAATGCGCTGACGTTTGGCTATCTGCCCGCCGATAGCGTTGCGGGCACGGTGGCCAATTTCGGCGTCGGCTCGGTGTTCACCTATGGCGGCCGTCTCGTCGCAGGCGGGAAGATAGCGCGCGATAGCGGCGACGGGCTCGATGATTACACCTGCTTCCTGACCAGCGAAGGCGAGCTGGTGGTGTATTCCGGCTCGAACCCGGCGGACGCCAACGATTGGGCGCGCGTCGGCACGTATTTCGTGGGCGAGCCGGTTGGCGATCGGCCGATCATCGATCTTGGCGGCGACCTTGGCGTGATCACGGTCAACGGCGTTGTGTCCGTGCTCGCGGTGATGGCTGGGCAGTTCAATGCGCCCGACGCTGGCGCTTATGTCTCCGCGCGCGTCGCGACGCCGTTCCGTGCAACGGTGGCAGTTGGGCGCGCACATGACGGCTGGGAGGGCCTGCTGGTCCCTTCGTCCGATCTGATGATCGTGAACATGCCGCTGACCGCCACGACGGCGGTGCAGTTCGTGCGTCACCGCACGACCGGCGCGTGGTGCAGATTCACGGGCTGGGACTTCGCGTGCTTCGAGGTGCTCGGGGCCACGCTCTATGCAGGCGGGTTCGATGGCACGGTCTACGAGTGCTTCACCGGCCACGACGACGCAGACGATGACATCACAGCGGCGCACTCGACGGCGTGGAGTTCACTCGGCACGCCGTTGACGAAGACGCTGCATGAAGCGCGGGCGCTGCTGACGACATCGACGCGCGCATCGTTGCGGATGGTGGCGCGCACGGACTTCCGCGATGCGCCGCCGCTCGGTTCGTGGCCGTTTTCCACGATCAGCAACGCGCTGATCTGGAACGCGAACAACTGGAACGAAGCGCTGTGGAACGGTGAAGACGCCACGACGCGGCAATGGCGGGCGGTTTCTGGCGAGGGCCACGCTGTTTCGCTTGTCGTCGAGGCGCGCTCGAATCAGGGCGAGTTCTCGACCAATGGGTATCAGGTGACGTTCAGCGTCGGAGCGGCGCGGTGAAGGTCGTGCTCGATCGCTCAGCCGAAATGCTGGCGTGGGCTTCGGAGCGGATCGCTGAGATGCACGGCCAGCCGTTCCCTGACGGCGCATCCGCGATTGGCGTCGAGAGCGAAGACGGCAAGACGATGGGCGTGGTGTGCTTCCACTCATGGGAGCCGTGGAATCGCACGATCGAGGTCAGCGCCATTGCAGAAGACCCGCGCTGGATGCGCGCACGCGCGGCGTTCGACATGATGTTCCGCTACGCGTTCTACGTTTGCGAGTGCGACAAGATTTGGAGCCGCACGCCGCGCCGCAATGAGCGCGCGTTGCGCTTTGTGTGGGGGCTTGGCTTTGAGCCCGAGGCGATCTTGTCGCGTCAGTTTGGCGACGACGACGCCGTAATTAGCCGCATGTTTCGCTGGGATTGGGAGAAGCGACGCGCTTCATCCCGTCAAGCCGCTCTCGATAAGGCTGCGTGACGTGACGCCACCACGTTCCGTAGATGATCTTCTCAATCGTCACCACGGAGACCGAAAAGGTGCGAGCGATTTCTGCGAATGGAGTGCGGTTCAATCGCATCTCGACAATCTCGCGCACCTGAGTCTCGCTGAGTTTGGACGTGCCGATCTGCTCTCCGCGAACGCGCTTCGCGGGCATGCGAGCGCTCCAGTGCTCGGGGCCGTAGTGGCGCTTGCCTACGCGCCCGCGCCCCTTCGCGCGCATGTCGTCCACGTTGCTCTGTTGCGTGCCCGCAAAGAGATGATCTGGTCGGACGCACGCCGGATTGTCGCAGTGATGACAGACGTAATGGTTCGGTGGAATCGGGCCGACGAACAATTCGTAAGCGGCGCGCGACGCGACCCGGTTGCGGCCCTTCATGAAGAATTGACCGTAGCCGTGCGGCCCATTTGTGCCAGCCCAAGTCCAGCACCCGTCCGACTTCTCGACCTTCTCCATGAAACGCTGGAGCGGGTCTCTTGTCTTGTAAGGACCGCGTTTTTGTCTCTTCCGGAGTACCGTCGTGTCCAAGCCTAAAGCTCCCCCAACACCTGATCCCATCGCGACCGCCAACGCCCAAGGGGCGGCAAACCGCGAGACGGCAATCGCTGAAAGAACACTTAACAATACCGATGTGGCGACGCCATACGGCAACGTCACGTATAACCAAATCGGCACGGAAAATGGTGTTCCGCGCTATCAACAAACCGTCACCGAAAGTCAAAACCAGCAGCGCCTGCGCGAGCTTCAAGAGCAGCAGGGCATTCAACTCGGTCAGCTTGGCCTTGAGCAAACCGGCAAAGTCGGCGGCATTCTCGGCACGCCGTATCAGTCACGCCGGCTCGACATCGCAAAAGAGCTTGGCAATTACGGCGAGGACATCGAGGGCCGCACCTACGATCTGGCCACGCGCGGCCTGGACGACATGTACGGCCGCTCGGAAGCGTCTTTGCGCACGCAGCTCGCCAATCGCGGCATCGGCGAAGACAGCGACGCTTACCGCTCAGAGATGCGCGCATTCACGGACGGCAAGGGCGACGCTTACGCCCGTGCGTTGCTCGGCGCACGCGACACGGCGCGCACGGATCGCGGCGCGGCTTTGGGCGAAGCCCTGACGCAATACGGCAGCGACACGACAGCGGACCTTGCCGATCGCCAGAACCCGATGAACGAGATCATCGCGCTCTTGAACGGCGTGCAGACGAACCCGCTCAACCCCGGCCAATCGCCGCAATCGAGCTTGTCGGCGCCGGACGTGATGGGCGCGATCTACGGTTCGGCGGGGCTGAAGAACCAGCAATATCAGACGCAGCAGTCGGGCCGTAACGCGACGATGGGCGCGCTCGCTGGCTTGGGCGGTTCGGCGCTCGGAGCCTTCCTCTAATGGCGATGCGCCCGATCGAGCTGAGCGGGGCGTTTCCCACGGTGACGCCGCTGCAAGGGCCGACGCGCATGCAGGCGCCGCCGACACTTCGTCAGCCTGTTGCGATCCGCCGCCCGCAACGCTCCGGCGCCGTGACGGATGCGATCGAGGCAGGCGCGACGCGTCCGCTCGTAGGCGGCGGCATGGTCGAAGCGCTCGCACGCGGCGGCGAGGCGTTCTTCCAGGCCCGCAACGCACGCAACGAGCGTGATGCGAGCGAAACGGAACGGCTTCAAGGCGCCGATCGCGAAAACTCGCGGCGCTATGCGCTGGCCAACGCTGTTGGCTCCTATGACCCAAGCCAGCCCGCACAGGCGCAGAACGACGCGCTGATTCGGGCGCTGAGCACGGATGCGCCGGAAGAAGCGTTCGGCTTCATGCAGTCCGGGATCCAGACCGGGATGGAGCGGGAGGGCCGACGCTCTGACTACCTGTTCGAGCAGGACGAGACAGATCGCCGTGCGCCGCTGCGCGGCCAAACCGACACCAACATCGCGGTGGATCGTGCGCGGCAGCTTGCGCCGATCCAGATGCAGGTGAGCCGGGCTGGTTCGGGCGGCAATCGTGCATTCCGCGTGCTGACGCCCGGCGAGGTCGCGGCGCAGGGTCTTCATCCCGGCAGCTATCAGATGAACGAGAGCACCGGCCAGATCATGCCGATCGGGCGTGTGCGCGGGCAGTACACGGAGTTTGCGGGGCAGAGCGCGCAGTTTGCGAGTCGCATGACGGCTGCTGATGCAACGCTGCGTTCGCTAGAGTCCACGACCGATCCTGTTGGCGTGTGGGCCGCGATGTCGGGCGGCGGCTCGACCGAACAGCGGCAAGTGCGACAAGCGCAACGGGAGTTCACCACGGCCATTCTGCGACGCGAGTCGGGCGCCGTGATTAGCCCGTCAGAGTTCCAGTCCGCAGCGCAACAATATTTCCCTCAACCCGGCGATTCGCCGGAGGTTATCGAGCAGAAGCGCCAGGCGCGGCAGCGTTCGATTCAGGGCCTCGTGAACACGTCGCAGGGCGCCTATGACGAATGGTACGGGGAAGGCAGCGGCGTTGCCGATCCAACCATGAACCAGCGCCAGGGCTATGCTTCGGGTGCGCCCGCTGGCGACGTGATCCGCTACGAGCGCGGCCCGGACGGCCGCCCAAGGCCCGTCCAATGACAAAGCGCGTGCAGTACGAGGGGCGCGTCCACGAGTTCCCCGACGACTTCACGGAAGACGAGATCGCTGCATCGTTGATGACGAGCGTGCAGGAATCTCCGGCAGCAGCGCCACAGCAGCCAGCGGCGCGCATCCAGCCGCCGCGATCAGGCGTTACGCCCACTCAGCGCGCCTCAACAATGCTGCGCGGGCTGATGTTCAACCTAAACGATGAAGCGGGCGGCGCTACGGCGGGCTTGCTAGAGGGTGGGCGGGCCGCGCTGGAGGGCGACCTTCAGAACATGGCGCCGCGCGCGCGTAGCGCTTACGATCAACAAGCGCAGCGCATTCGCGGTCTGACCGAAGATTATCAGCGCGAGCAGCCGATTGGCGCGGCTGCGGATGAAATGGCAGGCGCGGTTCCGACAATGGGGCTGGGCATGCTTCGCGCGACGCAAGCGCCGCAGATGGCAGCCCAGGCGCCAAACCTGATTTCGCAGATGGGCCGCGGTGGCGCGTTCGGAGCGGCATACGGATATGGCTACGGCGCGGCCGATCAAGGCTCGCTGGAGGAGCGCGTCCAAGCAGGAAATCGCGCTGCGCCGTTTGGCGCCGTAGCGGGCGTTGCTTCGCCGCTGGCGATCACCGGAGCATTGCGCCTTGGTCAGTGGGCTGGCCAACGTCTGCCGCGTCTCTCGGTTGACCCCAACAGGCTCGGCACGGCTGGCGGCAATGTGCGTATTCAGCCGCCGCCGCCGCGCCAGCCGCCAGCTTTGCCGC
>OFQY01000498.1_pt1 | contig 15415 bp, 26 predicted proteins | sample 1542991 | NCBI WGS metagenome assembly OFQY01 (sample SAMN07774224, study PRJEB24372) | wastewater metagenome | isolation source: Exp Tend VB 10WW | collected 2016-02 | reverse complement strand
ACGGCGTCGCACGAACTGATCTTGGCGATAAAATCAAATGGCAGCGCGATTATAAAGGCTTATTGATCAAGACTTATTGAAGATTTATACCGCTTGTTGAAATTATCCGCCCCCATGGCGCCCGAGTGCCCGAACGCCCGAACGCCCGAGCGGTCATAAAAATACCCGCGAAAAACATGGCTTCTCGCGGGTATTTTTGACTGCTAATAACGCCGTCAATTACAGACAGACTACGCTATTTTTGCGCCACGTTGCTGTTACTGGCTCACAGGTCGAATTGGTACGAACTGGGTGATATTATCACGCCGCACCAGCAAGACCACTGCTTTCTTGGTATCGAGCTTGGCCACCATCGCATTAAACTGTTTAGCATCTTTGATATCGACGTTATTCATCGTCAAAATCACGTCGCCCGCCTGCAAACCTGCCGCAGCGGCTGGACCATCGACGTAGTCAATCGCCACACCAGTGCCACCAACTTCCTTACGCTGCGCATCATTCAGGTCGCTGACATAAATCCCTAATGAATTGCTGGCTTGATCTTTCTTCGCTTTTTTATCGCCTTTTTGTGCGATTTTATTGTCGGCATCAGTTTCGGCAACCGTGACACTCAAGTCGCGTGCTGCGCCTTTGCGCCACACCGATATCGTATTTTTACTACCCGGTTTTGTTGCGCCAACCAAACGGGGCAAGTCACTCGATTTATCGACCACAACACCATTAAATTTCAGAATTACATCGCCCACTTGCAGACCCGCTTTTTCTGCCGGACTACCCGCTTCAATGCGCACTACAACTGCACCTTGCGCCGATTTTAAGCCGAGTGACTCAGCAATTTCTTTACTCAAACCGCTAATCTCGACGCCAATGCGACCACGCGATACTTTGCCCGACGCCTTTAATTGATCGGCCACGCGCATCGCTTCATCAATTGGGATCGCAAATGAAATGCCCATATAACCGCCGGAACGGCTGTAGATCTGCGAATTGATACCAATCACTTCACCGCGCATGTTGATCAATGGGCCGCCCGAATTACCTGGGTTCACCGCAACGTCGGTCTGAATCAAGGGCAAATAATCACCAGTGTCACGCGCCTTGGCTGACACGATACCGGCAGTCACGGTGTTATCTAAATCAAAAGGTGAGCCAATCGCCAGCACCCATTCACCAGCGCGGATTTTGTCCGAATCGCCAATCACCAAACGTGGCAATTTGCTGCCTTCAATTTTCAATACCGCAACATCAGTGCGCTTATCACTACCAATCACTTTGGCTTTAAATTCGCGCTTATCGGTCAGCTTGACATACACTTCCGAGGCACCTTCCACCACATGCGTGTTGGTTAAAATATAGCCGTCCTGCGAAATGATGAAGCCAGAACCGACCCCACGTGGCACTTCCTCTTCCTGTTGCTGCGGCGCTTTGCGACGGCCGCGTGGTGTAGGCGCAGGTTGTGCTTTGGGTACAGGCACGCCAAAGAAACGACGGAAAAATTCTTGCGCCGGATCATCATCTGAACCATCGGCACCACCAGTTTGTACTTTTTCAGTGGTACGGATATTGACCACCGCAGGGCTGGTTTTATCTACCAGATCAGTAAAATCCGGCAAACCAACACTATTCACACCAACCGCAACTGGTGCCGCAGTGGCACTTGGTAAGGCATTAACTGAAGCAGGTAAAACAGTAACCAAACCCGCACCGACGATGAAAGTAGCAATAATTTTTTTGGTAAAAAAATGAGATGAGATATTCATGGCATCACTATCATTTAGGTTTATATTCAATCGAATTAATGACTTCTGTAATTGCAGAGAATGGGACTTCACCAACCACCGTTAACCAATAATCACCCTGACGTTTTCCCATAATGGTAACGGCACCTTGCTGTAAGCTACCTTCGACCCGGCTTGCATTCGCTGGTTCGATAAATACAGAAAATGTCGATAAACCATCTGAAAAAATCATTTGGATCACCTGCTGCTGCCGAATCTGCTGCTGAATTTGATGCGCATTAGCGCTCTTTTTTTCATCGACAACGTTGCTACTGGAATTGGCGGCATTGGATGTATTGGATGCATTGGGAAGATCATTTTCCTGCACACGTTCTGAGATGGGGATGATGCGCTTAATTTCACGCATTTTTTTAAATCCAGCGGGCAAAAATTGCACTACCCAGCCAGAATTAACTTTGGTTTGCACGGTCATATTTTCGACCGGCCATTTTGAGGTATTTGAAAAACTGGATTGAAAAACCGCTTTATCAAAATCATTAAAACTCAATTGCGTAAAAGCAATCTGCTCAATCACTTCACGTTTTAAATTCACAGTTTGCGCTCTCAACAACAAACCTGAGTTCAAATCGACACATAAGCGATAACCAAAACGATACGTATCTTTTGGTTCAAAACTTAGCGTTTGGCAATCTGCGCCGGCGACTCGGCTGGTTTCGCCTTTTTTGATGTGATAGCCATTTAAGAGCGACGCAGGCGCACCATTGATGATCGCAGGAAACGCTTCCTGTATAACATTTTTTTCTACCTGAATGGTTTTTGTATCGGGCAAATAGCAAGTCACCACGTCATTACGGCGTATATACTCCTTTTGCTTGCCATCTAGCAATTCCAGCTTTTCCAATTCAGTATGACCATCAAAGCCATGCGCAATGCGCGCGCCGCTCTGCTGGCCGCCGAAGAGAGGGCCTAACGGTGCGTTAACCGGCCCGCCTTTGGCGGGTCTGGGTTCAACGCGGGGTTAGGCCCCGCTGGTGGAAGAAACGAAAGGACGACATGAACAACCTACCTGCTTTCAACCCCCGCAGCGACGTTACCGAGCCGCGTGACCCGCCCGGATTGGGCGACGACATACCCTGCGAAAAGTGCGGCGCCGTGGCCCTTGACACTGGCCTTGAGTGCGACGAGTGCGGACACGACAACTACCAAGCTGTGATGGGCCGGCCTTTCGGGGCCTAACGTTGCAATTAAGCCGCGCCGTCAGGCGTCGGCTTGAATTGCGGGTTAGGCAGCACGCGACCCATGTTGACAAACGACGAAAGGAACTGAAATGAGCGACAAATACATTCTCGACGGCAAGACCCCAGTTGCCGAGCCCGACCTGATGAAGTGGGGCGAGTTCATGCAGAAGGGCAATCGCGTCGTGCGCAAGGACACCGCCACTGTGAAGTTGGCCGGACAGCCGATTGGCGAGGTTCGGGTTTCGACGGTGTTCCTCGGGCTCGACCACTCTTTCGGCGAAGGCCCGCCCATGCTGTTTGAAACGATGGTCTTCGGCGGCCCGCTGGACCAGGAGCAAGACCGCTGCTCAACGTGGGAAGCGGCCGAGAAAATGCACGAGCTGATGTGCGAGCGCGTGAAGCGTGGCGCAGAGGCTGTTCGTGCTGCCTAACATGGAGGTGAGCGGATGACAACGGCCAAACAGACCCCCAAAGACACACCAGCGGCGAATGCCGTTGTCATTCCGCTCGACCACCGGGTTAGGCCGCTGACGGACAAAGAGCGACTCGACTTCTTGCAATGGTTGATAACGCGCACCGAGTTTCAAAACCAGCGGGCTGGCTCTATTGCAGTTGGTAGCGATATGCACATTGGCGGAGGCTGGTGCGGCCTGTACGTGCGCAACCTGTTCGGCAACCCTATCAAGGGCGGCATAAGCAGCGCGCGAGACGTGCGAGAAGCGATTGACGCTGTGGCGCATAAGCTGCGGCCTAACGCAAAGCTAACCGGACAAGGAGGCGCGTGATGCGCACGAGAAACGAGATGATGCCGCCCGCCGACGCAGGTCCGGTTGAGCGACCTGTTAGGCCTGGTGACTGGAGCGAGATGAGTGAAAGCCGGAAAGCCCTGTTGGCTGCGTTTGGAGCTGCATCAGCCGCACGCGAGCAAGACCTTCGGGGCCAATACCCGAAAGCCGCGATCGTGCTGGCCGAAGAAGTATTCAGCCTGCGTGCAGCGCTGCGCCAGAAACACGCCGAGTACGACGACATGAAGAGTCTGCTGCTGGGCAACGCGCGGAATCTGAACCTTGAAGGCGAGAAAGCGCGCCAGGCCCTTCGCGCCGTGCTGAGTAGCAACGTTGGCCAACAAACGCTGGCGCAGCTTGCTGATGGGCAGGGAACAGCTACCGAGGAAGGCCAAGCGTGGCTTGAGGCGGCGGCGCTGGTCTTGGGGCCTAACGTTCGAGGTAACGCGCCCGACACGGCGCTACAGACCTTGACGGAGCGAGAAGAAGCGGCCCGCCGTGGCGGGTCGCGTTGACCGAGGGGTTAGGCCTCTCACAACAGGAGCAAGCATGTCTTACACGGAAACGAAAAACAAACAGGTTGAACCGCTCGCAGTGAGCCCCGAAGGCGCTTCGGCCAGGCTGGGTATCTCCGTGCGCGCTGTTTACACGCACATCTCAACCGGCGAATTGCGCAGTTTCAAGGACGGCAAGCGCCGACTGATCCCGGTCGCTGAACTGCAGCGTTTCATTGATCGGCGCATGGCAGAGGCGCAGGGCTGAGAGGCCTAACGTGCAGTTCACCGGCTGCCCGCAGGGCAGGCCGAGTGCAACGGCGGGTTAGGCATCACTGCCGCCCGAAGTGAGGAAAACATGGCGCAACCACACGACGACTACAAACGACTTGAGCTGCAACCAGGGCAGAAACTCTACCCATGCCCCGTGTGCGCTGCTGACGCGGAACTGTGGCAGTACAGCGAAACCGAGACGACACCGACCCGGAAGCTTGTGATGTGCTCGCGCGGCGAAGCGTTCGGCCCACAGCAGGGGCTGGTGAACGAGGGATGCCTGCTGTACATGCCGCCCGGCGAGTTTTACAAGGCATCGATCCGTGACGCGGTGAAATACTGGAATGACTATGCGGTCGCGCTCGGCAAGGTGCAGCGCGCAGGCCGCTGGGCCAGAAGCAAGGTTCTGCGTGCCGACAACGGCGGGCCTGTGCAGCAAGTGCAAGAGGCCGACGAGGTGCCGCCAGTCTCGTGCTCAGACAAAGACCCGAGGGGGTGCTGGAATATTCGATGCCAGTTGGCGCGTGCATGTGTTCGTGATGCCTAACGTAGAGCTAAGCGGGCACCAGCGGCCCGCACGAAAGGACGAGAAATGAGCGAACCTGCCCAGGCCGTTGGTGCTCCGCTTGAGCGCCAGGTTAGGCGTCTTGCGGACGGCATGCCCGCTGACGCGGTGCGCTTTGCCGGCGATGTGTGTTTGCCGAATGGGCTGATGTTCGACGCCCTGGGTGCGCCGCGCACGCGGTATGTGCGTGTGAGCCTGGACGGCAGCCACTGCGTGATGCACCCCAGCGAAGGCGACACCTACTTGCAGGACGCGCGGGACCACGGTGACGAAAGCAACTACACCGTGGCCGACGTGTACCTGAGCGAACGCGAGTTTGAGGACTTGCCTGAGCACGACGGTTTCTAGACGCCTAACGCCTGAGTTAACCGGCGACCCGCAGCTTCATCGCGGGGCGTCCGGTTGGACGACGGGTTCGACAACACGGATTACGGAGAGACAAATGCTGCACATAGACGACTGGCTTGATGACCCGGCAACTGGCCCCGCCGACGTGAAGGAATGGCTTGAGCACTTCCGCAGGCCGGCGATTGAAAAGGACTACAAGTGGCTGGCAGCGCGAAAGCTGTTTTGCACCTACAAGGACGGCAAGCGTTACCGCTGCATCGGGTGCAGCCGCATGGGCGACGTGTGGCTGACGAAACACTTTGAGCGCGAGAACGGCTACGACTTGCGGATTGACATTGCGGACTGCACCGATTGGGAAGTGGTGTCGAACGTTCGAGCTAACCTGACCAAAGGGGCAGCAGATGAAGCATGAACACGAGACGGCGCAGCCTGCCCCTTTGGGTCCGGTTCAGCGAGGGGTTAGGGCGCTGGTTGAAAAACGAGAGGGACTTGGCATGCAAGAGTTGAAGTGCCCCGACTGCGGACACCTGAACCCGGACATTCGTGAGCTTGGGTATCGGCTGCCGTACACCTGCGGCAAGTGTCCGCACATATGGAGGCTGCAGGACGTGATGCCGAAGACGCGCAGCCAAAAGATGCGGGCGGCTGGCTTCACGCGCCGGCCCAGCGCCAAGAGCCTGCCGAGCGACGAATGAAGACCACGCTTGTGACGCTGGAGGCCGCTGTGCGTTCGGTGGTGGCAAAGCACGGCGGCGTGCGCGCCGCTGAACGCGCCACCGGCATAGACAAGAGCTTTATCAGCCGCCTGATGAACGGGCACAAGGTGGCGCCAAGTGCGGAAACGCTGGAATCCCTGGGGCTGCGCGCGGTCCCACTCTATGAAGTGCTGAAGCGCCCTAACGCAAAGGTAACCGGGCTGAGCCCGAAGGAGTAACGATGAACCCGACTGCTGCCGGCGAAGCTCCGGTTGACCGACCTGTTAGGCCTGGCCCAGAAGCGCACAAGCTGACAGACCGCCAGATTGCCGACATGGCGTTTGCAGTGCTGCGAGAGCACAACGACAACCGGCTTTGGCGTGCGCTGACCTACGACAGCGGCCCCTATGACGTGACCACCCCGACCTTGGCGCTATGCCACCTGGCGCGGGTTTTCTTTGCCGCCGGGGTTGCTGCCGCACTGGCGGGCTGCGTGGACATGGTGCAGCCGCCCGACATTGCTGTGGCCGAGGAACTGTGCGCCAAGCGCGGGGGCTATGCGCACGCCCAGCGCTGGGAGCGCGGGACGGTGCTGGACATTAACTGCAAGGACGGCACGCAACTGCAAGTGCGCCTGCCGAAGAAGGCCTAACGCACCGCTAACCGGACAAGGAGGCGCCTGATGCCTACGAAAGACGAGACGACGCCGGCCGCCGACGCAGGTCCGGTTGAGCAAACTGTTAGGCCGGCTGCGTGGATCGACGGCAGCGACCACCCGCGCCACCTGAGTTACGTGCAAGGGTCGCGCGAGCGGCAACTGTACGGCCCGCTGAAGCCGCTGTACCGGCGCCGGCTGCCCATGACAGACGAGCAGATTGACGAAGCCTGCCGCGCCATCTGGGGCAGCAACTATGGGTGTGTGCTAAGCGCCGAACTACAGCGCGTGATTGCACGCGCCATCGAACGGGCGCATGGCATTGGGGCCTAACGTGGGAGCTGAACGGCGGCCGTAGGCCGTCCGTTCGAGCGACGGGTTAGGCCCCTGTATACGAAGCGAGATAGTGAAACCGTACTAGGACTAAACGACGTGGATAAGCAACCTGACCTGATTTTAAGACTGCAGGACGAAGCCGACTTGTGCCGCAACGATGGCGCGGGCGACATTGCTGCGCTGCTTGACGAGGCGGTTCAGGCGATACGCGACCGCAACCACGATACGCAAGTGGGCGAGAAGTGGCGCGAGGACAGCCGGCTGGAGACGTGGTTCCCGCTGACGGCCGAGCGGAGGAAGGTCGAGCAAGTGGTGCTGGCCGAACTGGTGCTGAAGACCGGAAAGCTGATTGAGCACTTGCAGAAGACCGGCCGCCTGAAGCCTTGCTTCTACCTGCCGGCGCTGGCCGATGCGCGCAACGTGCTGGAGGCCAAGAATGGCTGACGGAAGCATCACGGTCGAAGTGAGCACCCAGGCGGCGCAGGCCGAGCTGGCCAGGTTGCGAGCGGCACTAGACCAGAAGCATGCCGAATACGAAGACCTCAAAGCGTGCGCTGCGAACAACGCTCGCAACTTGGCCCGCGAGGCGCACACCTGGAGCAAGGCTGCGGAAGCCTACGCTGCCGAGATAGAGCAGTGGCGCCGAGCGGCACAACGCTGCGTGACCGCGTGGACCGTGGTGCGCGGCGGTGTGTGGGACCCGAACGGCCTGATGGATGAGCATGTGGACGCGCTGCGCAAGGCATTGGGGCCTAACAGGTAATCGCCAACCCTTGCAAGCTCTGCACGCCATGCCATACCGCCGCACCAAGAAGTACAGCGCCGAGCGCCTGCGCGCGATGCGCGACGGCAAAGCGCGCGCGCGTATGGAGCGACCCGCGCACGACCGTGCGCCTGAACTGCCAGAGTTGCGCATGCGCATCACAGTGGAGAGGTTCGACGCCGGCCAGCCCTCGCGCCACGTCTTCGAGCTGCTGCGCTCGCGGCGCATCGACCAGTACCGCGTTGTCGTGGATGGCACGCCGTGGCGCGTGACGGGCCTTGCCGGCGTGCTTGAAGGACTGCGCAAGGCGTGCCCCCGACTATCTTCCCCAAGGGCGACCTCCTAGATGCTCACCGCCGCCGCCGTCGCCCGCCAACTCGGCATCAGCGCGCGCAAGGTCTACGACCTGCACGCCGATGGCGTGCTGCGCGGCTACCGCTTCGGGCGCGCGGTACGATTCGACCCGGCCGACGTGCAGGAGTACATCGAGCAATGCCGATCAACCGCGTCAAGGACCGTCAGGGCCGCGCTCGCTTCGAGTTTGAGTTCAGCCGTCGCCTCGGCGGACGGCGAGTGCGAACTCGAAAACTCCTTCCGCCGACTTGGACTCGCGCCCAGGCCGACGCCTTCGACCGACAGGAGAGCGCGCGCCTGTACGCCCAGGCCAGCGGCATCGAGCGCCCCCGGCACACCATCGGGCAGGCTGTCGCTCGTTACCTTGACGAGCGAGCCCCAGGGCTGAAGCACGGCAAGGGCGTGGCGCAAGAGCTGCGCCTGATGCTGCCCTGGTACACCGGCCGCCCGCTCGAGGAGCTGCCAGAGGCATGCGCCGCCTACCTGGCCGAGCACCGCGCCACACTCGCGCCGGCCACCATCCGCAACCGCCTGCGCTACCTCACGGCGGCCTGCAGGTGGGCATGGCGGCATCACGGCATGGGCGAACACGACCCCGCCGCGCGCGTCGTCATGCCGGCCGTCGCCAACGAGCGGCAGGTCTACCTGGACCGGCGCCAGATGCTCACGCTGGCGCGTGCCTGCAGATCGTGGGAAGTGCGCGCGCTCATTCGCATCGCGTTCTACTCGGGCATGCGGCTGGGCGAGATCCTCGCCGCCGAGATCGACGGCGACGCCTGGCTGCTACGCGACACCAAGAACGGCGAACCGCGCATCGTCCCCATGCATCCCCGTTGCCGCGCCTATGCCGACTACGCCTGGCCGAGCCGCTTTCTCGTGCACCACCACTTCGTGCAGGCCCGCACCGCGGCCGGCATGCCATGGCTGCGCTTCCATGATTTACGGCACTCGGCCGCCAGCGCGATGCTCAATGCCGGCGTGCCGCTTTACACCGTGGGCGCCGTGCTCGGCCACAAGAGCGCGGCCAGCACGAAAAGATATTCGCACCATGCAACCCAGTCGCTCCGCGCTGCGATCAGCAGAATCGGAAAGGCCGCGTGATGGACACCTGGCTCAAACTCTGCCTGGCCCTGGTCGGCGCGATTGGCGTCTGGTTCGCCGTCTACTGGATCTGTAACCCAGTAGAGAACGGGACGACTTTCAGGGATTGGATTCGACGCTTCAACCGCTAACAAGTGTCCAACTTCTTCCCCATCGCCCCGAAAGAAAAACGGCCCCCGACGGGGCCGTTTTCATAGGTGGAGGCGCGACCCGGAGTCGAACCGGGCTGAACGGATTTGCAATCGAGCGGGCGCTCGGTGCGCTCGGTGCGCTCATAGGTGAATGGTCGCGCGCCGCGTGCCGGGAGGGCGCGAATTGCGCCTCGGTGTCCAACTTCTTCCCCGTCATGGGGCGATGCTACCCCGCCGGAGTCGCCCTGACGTTGCGCCATAGACCCGTCAGGCTCGACCGCTGAATCCACGGCTTCGACGGGTCGGGCGCGATCCACTCCTCCACCTGCTCGGCAGGCTCCGGCCTGATCGGCGCACCGAGCGGATATGGCTCTACGTGGTCGGGCGCTTGCATTCTGCCGACGCCTCGCGCTTCCCAACATCGCGCGCCGCGCGGAGTTGACTCACAAGCGCATCGTTCGTGATGAACAGGCATCCGCCGCCGAGCCGGCATTGCAGTTTCTCGTCTTCGGTCAAGACGGCTTCCGCAGCCATCGTGCTGATAGCAAGCAGGCCGAACAGGATGAAGACGAGCACCAGCATGATTTCGGATGGCTTCACGCTACGCCCTTGACCTTCTCGAATGTCCGCAGCCCGCCCAGGCCCAGCATGCCCATCAGTAGCGGCCACATCTCGGCCAGGTTCGCCGCGCTGAACTGCACCGGATGCCCGAAGTAGGCTGCGGCAAACATCGCGGTCGGGAGTCCGATCCAGTTCCACGCGCAGGCGGTGCCGCAGACCCACCCGATGAACGGGCGCCATCCGCTCGTGAACGCGCTCGAGCTAGACGCCTCGGCCTTGTTGATGTCCAACTGGCCCTGCACAAGTTGCATAGCCGCCGCGAGTTGCGCCCGTTCCTGCTCGGACTTGTCCGGCCAAATCTTGTCAACTACCGTCTTTGCCAGGTCAATGCCTGCGGTGATTGGGTCAAGTGCCATGCTCTAGCCCCTCCACATCCCGTGCGCGATTGCATATTCACGGACGATGACAGCGACCGCCGCCAGTCCGGCCCAGATCAGCCCGATGAAGGTCTTTTCGATCACAGCCCTGCGGAACGCGATCATCTGCGCCTCACGCTGAATCGCCAGCTTGACCCAGGCGTGTTCCTCGTCCGTCATGAGAGCTTTGGGCATCGCGTCCGCGACGGCCTCACGGATCGACTCGCGCATCATCTCGTTGCGGGTGTTCACGACCGCCTCAAGACCCGTAACCCGATCGTCTACCGTGTGAACGGCCTTCCAGAACGCGGCCCGCTCATCGTCCGGGTTCATCGGTCTGCTCCGTCTCTGGCGCGACTGTCTGCGCCGTGATCTGGGCGTTGATCTTGGCAATCAACGGATGGGCCAACCGGAATGGCATTTCCTGCAACGCCTTGTCGATCACGGAGAGGTCAGCCGGCGTCAGCTTGAACAGGTATTCGTTCATCATGTCAGTGTGGCGTAATGCCAACCGCCCGAGTGATAGACGTAGAGCCTGCCGTTCGTGGAGTCAACCACCATCGGGCATTTGCCGGTGTACAAGTCTGGAACTCCGGTAGGAGCCCCGGCGCAGCGTCCGACGTGCAGAAAGCCCGCTGTCGCGGTCGTGGCGAGAACGGACTTGGTGCCGACGATTGTGTTCAAGCCCTCAAGGTACAAATGCGGCGCGATCGCGCCCGCAACCATCGCCGTGAACAGGATTCGGCCATCTTCCGACCCTGCCGCGCCGTCCACGATGTAGGTCTCGAAGTTGGCATACGTCTTCGCCACACCAGAAGAGTTGTTGCCCTTGTGGATGATCGAGCTGATCGTGCTGCCGTTCGCGTTGAGCTCGGTGCCGAGGTAGACCGTGCACTCGCCGGTCTCGTCGTTGAACCAGGCGTGATAGGTAGGCGAACCTTGCGAGGCGTAGTTGATGGTCCCGCTGTTCTTGGCGTAGAAGGCGGTGTAGACCTGATTCAGGTTCCCGTCATCCTCGCCGTTGTCCACGATGATGCCGTAGCGGTAGTACGCTGGCCTCTCGTTGCCGACGCCGTTCTCGTCTCCGTTCTTTACGATGATCCCGATGCCGATTTCAGCGCCGACGCGGCATTCCCATACTGCCGCGCCATCGGTCACCGTCGAGCCCGGAGTTGTCGCGGCGTCCAGCACGGTGTCGGTTCCACCGAGCACTCCGCCTGTCGTGCAGACAAAGTAGGTGCCGAGGTACTCCGTGGATAGGACCGCATCCTTCGGAAGACAGATGTCGTCCACCGAGACTGTGGCGCCGTTCGTGTACGGAGCAGTTCCGCGCTTGACCCAATCCGGCTGCGTCGATTGCGTCCGGGCGGTGATCCGTAGTGCCTGCCGATAGCCGTAGTTGTTGTTCCCGGTCCTGTGGTCAGGTCCGATGCCGTCAGCGTGGCACTCCATCCCGGTGACGCCGCCCATGTTGGGGTCGGTCGCGTCCTGGGGAATGCGCATGTCCATCGCGTTGCAATGGATGCCGATGGTCTGCTGATCGGAGTATCGGCGAACTGTGAACGACCCCCCGACCGTGGCCCCCTGCGTGTCGTCGGTCGAGTAGCTATCGACGGCGATGTTGATGCCCCACTCGGGGGGGTATGAGCCCTCGGTGGTGGTCACGCCATCCGTCGAACCAATGACGACATCGGCCTTGAAGGAAGACCCCCGGCCGGGGTCGGAGGACTGGATGTACCGCTGGACCTGGACGCCGTTTTCGGTGCCAGTTTCCGAGTAGGCAGTTGTGTATCGGACGAGCAGGGAGTTGTTCGCAAGTGCGCTCGCGTTGTCCGTGATGTCGCTGTCGTCATCGAACCCGACGACCAGCCGCTTTGCTCTTGCGACGGCGAAATCTGCGCTCGACAATGCCACGTTGCCAGGATCGGAAACCGTCACGTTTCCGCTGGCGTCGAAGGCGCACAGCATCCCCGCGCGGGTCACGGCGCTCGGCAGGACACCGTTGGAGTCCTCGCTCGGCGGGAACGTGATCGCGCGGTCAAGCACCTCGTTCTGCTGCTGCACGATCATCGTCAGCTTGTCCAGCGCCGCCTCGTGCGCCTCGGCCGGGAAACTGTCCGTCTCGACGTAATCGGTTTCCTGCGTCGCCGGGACGCTGCGCAGGATCGTGATCGTTCCGCCCGAGGCGTAGGCCGTGACGGTCGTCACTGATCCGCCAGCCGGGTCTCCGGCCCCGGTGACGCTGTAGTTCGTCGTCAACGCCAGCAGCGTCTCGACGCCCGCGGCGGTCGTGTAGGTGACGGAGAGGTGCGAACTCTCGAGGAAGTAGAACGGCACGGACCAGGGGCCGGTCGTGCCGTTGGTGTTGTACTGAACACGATTGGTTGAAGTGCTGACGGTCACGCGCGCCCCCCTGTGCGATCAGGGGGATTGTTCGCGCGCTGGGCGGGAGCGTTTTACCCGCTACAGGAACCGACCGAGCGCCAGGATGCCGGCCCAGACCGACCCAATGACGGCCGCCAGCATCAGTACGGCCTTGAGGTAGCCCCAGACGGGGAGATGGCCGACGATCAGCAGGGAGCCCACCATCAGCACGCCGACCAGAGCCATGAGGGCGACGTAGCCGCCCACCACGGCGAGCCAGCTAGCGACCGCCTTCAAGCGCCCTGCCCCAGTCCGGGAATCGCATCTCGTTGAACGACGCCCCAGGGGGAAGCCACCACTCCTGTCCGAACTCCTGATAGGTCCGGTCCTCCATCGCGGACAGGTAGCCCGGATTCAGGAACTCCTGCGCGGTCTGGAAGATCAGGTGATCGGTCGCCCACTTCGTCATCCACAAATTCTGACCCGGAATGTACCCCTTGGCGATGTTCACCGCCCGCGCGGCAGAACGGTTCCACGCGTCTGGGTCGGTCGCCATCTGGTTGCCGGCCTGCACGGCGAACTTGAGGATGTCGGCCGCACCGCCGATCACCGGGCCGGCGATGGCTTCGAGCGGCCCCGTACCGTAGCGTGTCGTCGCCTGTTGGCTGTAGAGGAAGTCCCCATACAGGCCCAGGCTCCCGCCCTTCATGGACGCCGCCGCCCAGAACTTCCAGTCGCCCATCGGCCTCGGGTCTTTGCCGGAGAGCAGGTCTTGCGTCTGCAACATCATCGCGCCTGCAATGGTGCCCATGACGGGGATCGCGGCCATGTAGCCGATCTTCCCGCCGAGTGATGGACGCGACAGGCTGATGTCCAGCATCCGCTCGAACTGAGCGAACGGGAACGCCTTGAACTGCCAGAACGAGCGGGTCAGCTCGTCGCGGATGTTCCCGCGCTGCAGCCCACCGTACATCTTCGCCCGGTCGTTCCATCCGGGCTCGATGACGGCCAGGTGCGACTCGCTGGTCAGCGCGCCGAGCAGCTTCGTCGTCGCGTCCCTGCGCACCGCGTGCGCCTCGGCAGGCGTGGCCGTCTGCGCGATGATGTTCGCCGCCTTGAGGTCAGCGTCGCTGATGTTGCCCACGGCGTCAGGGGTCAGCGCCGAGTCGTTGCCGTGACCCACGTCCTCCAGCTTGGCGAGCTTCCAGACCTTCCAGTCGGTTTCGCTGATGCCGTAGGAGTTCATCAGGCGCATGTCGTCCGGCCCGATCTTGGCGAAGTCCTTGGCCTTGACCATGCCGCCGAGTGTGTCCATCGCGGTCAGCGCCCAGGCCCCGCGGCGCCACTCGTTCACCGCCGCCATGCCAGAAGTGCGGATAACGCCCGTCGCGAGTTTGCCGGTCAGCGATGAGCTGCCCAGCTCGTCCCCGAAGCGGTTCATCGCGTCGCTCATGTACTCAAGCATCAAACCCTGCTGCCGCAGAATCTGCCGCTCCTTCGCGTTGGCCGGATTCAGCAGCCGGATTTCGTTGTACCAGCGTTGAAAGGCGGGCAAGTTGTTGACGTGCCCAATCGCCTCGAACATCACCTTGTCGCCGTACAGCGACGCGAAGAACGCCGAGCCGAGCTTGCCGGCGACGTTGAGCGAGTGCAGCGCGTTGAAGCCCTGCGCCAGTCCCTTGTTCATCACGGGCGCCGTCTTGCCCGAGGCGTAGTCATACAGACGGTCCAGTTTGGCGACTTCCTTCTCGGCCTTCGCCATCGCCTTCACGCGCGCCTTGCCGTCCGTGAGCTTGCCTGCGGCATCGGTCTGCGCCTTCATTGCCTCGTCGCGCAGCATGCGATAGGTTGCGTCCGGGTTCGGGCCGAAGTGCTCGACGAACGCGATGTTCTTGGCGATCGAACCGAGGTGCCCCATGAGGATGTCCGGCATCGTCTTCTCGCCGTAGTCCTGCCAATAGGCCATGAGGTCGTCGGCGCCCTTGAAGTGAATCTGCCGTTCCTCGGCCATGCGGTTCGAGCGCGCTCCGGTTCCCTTGAACGCGCCGGGCTCCTGCTTCGAGACGCCGTTCGTGGCGATCGTCTCCCACGCCTTGCCCAGAAAGTCCCTGACCTGCGCATCCGTCATTGGCGTGCCGTCGATCTCCACGTACTTCGAGCGGTCGATCCGCGGTAGGATGTCGGCGATCCACTTGTCACGGCCGGCGCGCAGCACGCGCTCCTGCGAGTGATGCTGCGGCATCCCCCAGTCATCCAGCTTACCGACCTTTCCGCCGATCTCGTTGAACCACTGGCGGGCATCCTCGGCAGTCTTGAGCCACGCCTGCGCGCCCTTTTTCGCCAGCGCGTCGCCGCTGTCGCCGCCCTTGATCTCGGTCAGCAGGGCGCGCACCTTGTCTTTGTCTTGCAGGAACCCGGCGAAGTCGTCGCCGAGCGCAAGCCAGGTGTCCTGCACCTTGCGCTGCAGTTCCTTGGTGACGCCGTGCGTGCGCGCTTCGAGCGAGAAGGCGTTCGCCCGGCCGTCCGCGTCGTTGGCGATGAGCCGGCGCACGGCCTCCAGCGGCCCGCTGCCCTTGGCACCGCCGATCAGGGAGACG
>OFQY01000497.1_pt1 | contig 15465 bp, 14 predicted proteins | sample 1542991 | NCBI WGS metagenome assembly OFQY01 (sample SAMN07774224, study PRJEB24372) | wastewater metagenome | isolation source: Exp Tend VB 10WW | collected 2016-02 | reverse complement strand
ATATCGAGACGCTGAACCCGGATGAGCCACTTGTGCAGCGGGCACTCCAAGAGATCAGCGACCGCAACACCGACCCGAACGCGGATGATGAGGGCGATGGAGAGGACGACGCCCCAAACGTGCTGACCATGACGGCGACGACAATCTAGCCGAGCTGCTGCACGAGCTCGGGATCGAACCGACCGAGATGAGCCGGCTCGACTGGGTTCGCCACCACTGGGAGCGCAAGCTCGACGGAAAAACGATCGAGGCCGGGGAGTTTGACTTCGAGATCGTGGTGCTCGAGCGCTTTGGGGTATTGCCCCACGAGGGCGCGCTCTACGATCAAGACCCGGCATTTGTGGACGAGTTGCGCCAGTATGTGAGCGCAGTCGCGGCCCACGAGAAGAAAAACCGCCCGAAGAAATAGCCACCCGGCAACAGTCGAGCGGCACGCTTTCCTCACGCATCTATGTGAGGAGCGTGCCGCTCGTGTGTTCCCCCCTGTGTGAGCTGCGATGAACGCCAAACTGCTTCAACTTATCATCCAGCTCAAGGACGAAGCCAGCGCTGCCCTTGGCAAGCTTCAAGGCACCCTCAGCAGTGTTGGCGGCTTCCTCTCTGGCGCATTCACCGCAGCAGTTGTCGGGGCTGGCATCGCCATCGCCGGCCTGGCGGCGGGATCCCTCACCGCCGCAGCCGACTTCGAAACCGCCACCGCAAACTTTGCCTCAGTCGCTGGCGGCTCCCTCGCAGAGGCGGGCTTCGCGCTCGACGATGTGAAATCCAAGGCGCTCGAGCTGGGCGCGGTAACGCAATTCTCAGCTGGCCAGGCACAAGATGCCATGATCGCCCTCGCAAAAGGCGGGGTGCCGGTTGTCGACATTATGGGCGATGCCACCGCCGCCGCGCTCGATCTGGCGGCCGCTGGCTCGCTCGAGCTTGGGCCGGCTGCGGACATCGTGGCCAAACAACTGGGGGTCTGGGCTAATACGGGCGTGAATGCGGCACAGGTTGCGAATCTGATGGCCCAGGCGGCAAACGCATCCACGATTGATGTGGATGAATTGGCACTGGGCCTGGCCAACGTCGGCGGAGTCGCCAAGGTCTCCGGCGTCTCGTTCCAGGATCTCAATCAAACTATGGCCCTTATCGCGCCGGGCTTTGCATCGGCGGCAGATGCGGGCACCTCACTGAAGACATTTTTGCTCTCGTTGGGAGGGAGCTCAACCAGTGCGATTGATGCCATGAAGTCGCTCGGGCTTGTCTCGATCGACTATGCGGCAATCGCAGACGACCTTGGCATTGCATTCGATGGTACCCAGAAGTCAGCGGCTGCGCTCGATGAGGCCATTCTCCGAACAATCGATGCGCAGGCGGGCGCGAATCGCAGTACCAAGGAATGGAAAGACGCCTATGCGGCGTTTCTGCAAGACTTCACCACCAATGCCTTTTATGACCAAGCAGGTCAGATGAAAGACATGGGTGCGGTAGCCCAGATTCTCCAAGATAGTCTTGCAGGCCTCTCTGAGGAGGAAAAAACGGCAGCGCTCAATGCCATTTTTGGGAGTGATGCGTATCGAGCTGCCGCATTTATCGCTGAGGCCGGGGCGAGCGGCTTCGACGCAATGGGCCAGGCGATGACAGCCGCCGGCACCGCTGCCGAGCAGGCGGCCGTCAAGAACAAAACCTTCGCGTTCGCCTGGGACTCGCTCAAGGGATCGATCGAGACGGTGCGGCTCATTATTGGGAGCGCCCCGCTCCCGCTGCTCACCGATCTCACCAACACTGTGCTCATCCCAGCGGTCAATGGCGTGATGGCGCTGGCGAGCGCGCTCACAACCTCAAACGACCCGTGGGCCACCTTCGTCGGCATGCTCAATAGTGCCCTGCCCGGTCTGGGGTCATTCGTTGACTTTGTCGCCACTAACGTCCTCCCCATCCTCTCCGCGATCGGGGCCATGATCCTGGCCGCCATCGTCCCAGCGTTCTGGGCCTGGGCGGCGGCGGCGATCCCTGCCGCTGCGGCGACCATTGCGGCCACCCTGCCGCTCATCGCCATCATCAGCGCGATCGGGCTTGCCGTGGGCTTGCTCGTGGCGGCGTGGCAAAACAACTGGTTCGGTATCCGCGATGCGGTGGCAGGTGCCTGGGCCTATCTCCAACCTGTCTTTCAACAAGTATGGGCCTGGCTCACCACGAACATTCCAATTGCGATTACGGCAGCAGTCGCCACGTTCTGGACGATCGTCGCCGTGGTTCAGGCGGTGGCCAGTGCGATTCAGACCGGCTTTGGCATGGCGGTCGCGTGGCTCAGTGGCGCGTGGCTGAGTATCAGCACGAGCGCCGCTGCCGCATGGGGGGCAATCGTCGGTTGGGTCGTCGGGGCCGCGACCGCAATACAAGCGACATGGGCCGCAACCGTAGCGTGGTTCAGCGGCATCTGGATAAGTGTCTCCACCACGGCGCTTGCGGCGTGGACGGCGATTACGACAGCGGTCAGCAGTGCTATTGCGATCGTCGGGACGATTATCCAAACCGGCATGAGCATTGTCACCACGATCGCGCTTGCGGCGTGGAATACGCTGGTGTTCCTCACCGGCCTTGCCCTCCAAGGACTCCTTGCGGTCGTCATGCCCCCGATTCAGGCCATTGCGGCGGTGATCGGCCCGCCCATCATGCTTGCGGTCCAGGCGGTTGTCTTGGCCTGGCAGTGGCTGGCAAGCGTTGCTAGCGGCATCTGGGCAAGCATTCAAGCGGCAGTCGGGGCGGCAGCCGCTGGGATTAGTGCCGGGCTTGCAGCTGTTGGTGGTGCCATCAATGGAGCGGTCGCCGTGGTTAGCGCGGGGGCCGCTGGGTTAGTCAGCACGCTTGCGGCCGCGGGGGCGCAGATCAGTGGCGTGCTCACGACGGCTTGGAGTACGGTGCAAGCCGGAGCGGCCAGTGCGTGGGCCGCCATTACCAGCGCAATTAGTAGCGGCGTTGCCGCCATCACCAGTGTTGTTGCCAGTGGCTGGGCCACGGTACAGAGCAGCACGAGTGGGGTGTGGGCAAGTATTCAGAGTGCGGTCACAACCGCGATTGCCGCCGTAAAAACGGTCATTGAGACCGGGGTGAATCTTGCCAAAACCGTGGTGCTCGCCGCCTGGGCCGTTATTGTTGCGGCGAGCCAGAATAATTTCAGTGCCATCCCCACCATCATCAGCACCGCCTGGGGCCGCATCAAGAGTCTGTTTGCAGACGGAGTCGCCGGGGTACGCGACGCCTTGCTCGGTCTCGCGGCGGATGCGGGCAATATCGCAAGCGCGATTGTCAGTGGTCTGGTACGCGGCATTTCCAATGGCATCGGGTCGGTCATCAACGCCGCCAAAAATCTCGCGCAGTCCGCCTATAAAGCGGCAATGGGGGCGCTTGACGCCCACTCGCCGTCGCGACTCTTCGAGGGTGTCGGCGATACGGTTCCGGCAGGTATGGCGCTTGGTATCGATGCGGGCATGCCGAAGGTTGGCGCGAGTTTAAGCGATGGCATTGCCGACATCACAAAGGATGCGCGGTCAAAAGCAGGCAACGCAGGCAAGCATATTACGGCAGGGCTTGCGGCGGGCATGACCGCAGGACTGCCCGCAGTTAACCAAAACCTTATCGATGGCATTGCAGGCTTGAGCGAAAGCGCGGCCAAGGCCATCGAATCCGGCAGCCAGGCGATTGCGGCAGCCAATGCCTATGGCGGTGGCGGTGGATCGGGTCTGAGCGCGTTTCTGGGAGACTTCGCCCGGCTCGCCGTGCAGTTCAACTACGCGGCGGTTGCGCTTGGTGGGCAAATCCTCGGCACTGCCACGCGGTTTGCCGACACCATCGGCAAGATAAGCGAGCCGGTCAGCAAAGCGGTTACGGCACTACAAGGGCTAAACGACCTCGTCACGCCCAGCGTCAGCGCCATCAGCGCCTTTACCGCGACCCTGGCCGTGCTCCTGAGTATGTTGACCGCGACCGCGACCAGCATGGACGTGCGCGGCTTGGCTGCTGCCGTGCAGTTCGCTGACGCGTCGGGCAAAATCCTGGCGGTGGTCAAAACGGGCGTCGATGCATTCGCGGCGCTGAACACGTATGTGCAGCCGGTGCCGGGGCAAGTGACCGCGTTCACGGGCAAGCTCGCCTGGCTCATTCAGCAGTTTGTACAAGCTGGGGCGTGGCTGCAAGGGGCAGGCCTCGCGGCGGGCGTCGTACTGGCTGCTGCGGCTGACAAAATCCTGGCCGTGGTCAAAACCGGGGTCGAGTCGTTTGCCGCGCTGAACACGTATGTGCAGCCGGTGCCGGGGCAGGTCACGGCCTTTACGGGGAAGCTCAACTGGCTCATTCAGCAATTTGTTGACGCGGGCGCGTGGCTGCGTGGGCCAGGGCTAGCCGCTGGAGTTGCGCTCGCCGATGCGGCAGGGAAAATCCTGGGCATCATCGGCAGTGGCGTGGATGCGTTCGCGAAACTCGCCATCTTCGCCCCCATCCCCCAGTGGGCGATCACCGCCTTTGGGCAAGCGCTCCAAGCCACGCTCGTTGTGTTAATCGCCATTGCGACAACCTGGGCGCAGGCCGCCATTGACCGGGCGGCCGTGTTTGCGGACGGGGCTGGGAAATCGATTGCCATCATTGGGAGTGGCGTCGAGGGCTTTACCAAACTGGCGACCTTCCAGGGCGTGCCGCAGGCCGCGATTGATGCCTTCGGACAGGCGCTCAATGCGGCGCTGACGGTGATTGAGTACATAAGCGCGACTTGGATACAAGCTGCTATCGACCGGGCAGCGGTATTTGCCGAAGGGGCAGGTAAAACGATCGCCATCATCGGCGGCGGGGTCGATGGCTTTATCAAGCTGGCGAGTTTCCAGGGGGTGCCCGAGGCGGCGTTTACGGCGCTCGGGCAAGCGTTGAATCAGGCGCTCGTCGTCATTGACGATCTCAGTGCGACGTGGGCGTCCACCGGCCTCGAACGGGCAGTGGCCTGGGCACAGGCCGTGGACACGATCGCCAAAACTATCACCGGGGCGATCGATACCATTAGCAAACTCGGACAGCTTCAGAACGGGGCGGCGGGCTTACTGGATACATTTGCTGCGACGCTCACTGGCATGTTGGCCGAAATGCAGCGGATTGCGGTGCCAGCAACCCAGACGCTCGGCCAGCAAATGTCGTGGGGAATCGCGCAAGGCATTGAGGCTGGCACGCCTGCGATCGTGCAAGCGGTGTATGCGGCTATGAACGCCGCGCTCGCGGCTGCACGCGCGGCCCTGGGCATCGCCTCGCCTTCGACGGTGTTCGACGAGGATATTGGCCAGATGGGCGGCGCCGGCATGGCGCGCGGCTTCGATCGGAGCGCGCCCATGGTTGCGGCAGCAGCAAGCCGGATGGCGGGCGCCGCAGTCGTACCGGCCCAGGCAGCGCTGCGCCCGGTTGCCGCCCCGGTCGGTGGTGGTGGCGCTGCTGCGCCGGCACCGGCAGCAGCAAGCCAGATCTCTGTGATCTTCCAGAGCGGGGCAATTGTGCAGCAGCCTGGAGAGAGTGGCGAAGCCCTTGCAAATCGCGTCGTCACGCTGCTTGAGGAGCGAATACGTCTGAGGGGCCTATGACTTGGATACTAAGCGTTGCTGGCGTTCATCTTGTGAATCAAGCGGGAACTGGCGTTGCAGGCGGCTCTCCCGTAACGTGGGCGACCACACCATTTGGCGTGCGCACGGGATGGACGCCTACCGTCGCGCGTCCCAAGACCGTCTACAGCGGCGCGGCGAACTCGCTGCGCCCGGTGCAAACCCTCTACGAACCTGTGGAAGAAACGATCCCGATTACCGTGCATGGCAACGACGCCAACGATGTGGCCACCGCACTCGAGAAGTTGAAGAGTGCGCTGAGCACGTCTGCCTACACCAAGCCGGCCATCTGGCGGCACCGTCCCTATGGAGCGATCACGGAGCTGTACGCCGAGATCTACGAGGGGACGGTGCAGGAGCGCACCAACAATGCGATTGGGCCAATTGAGGGCGGGAATGACATTGACGCCGAAATTCGGCTGGTTCGGTCGCCCTTCTTCGGCGCGGATGAACTGATCGCGCTAATCAGCGCCCAGACGGTTACGAACACGCATACCGGCAATGTGCTGGCCCTTGGGGTCTATTTTGGCGAGATGAAGGCCGAGGGCCAGCCACTGAACATTCGCGTTGCAAAGCCCACCGCACAAGTGGCAGAGACGCTGTTCCTCGCCTCGGTGCTCAGCCGAACGGCCAGGACGGTCGCGAACGCACAGTCCACGGCGTCCACCTCCACCGGTGTGAGTTTTACCGCAACGTCGGCGATTGATGTGGCCGCACTCCGCACGAACAATGCTGCTGTGCTCCACCTGCTGGCGCGCTTCAGTGCGCTGACGCTGCCCGCGCAGGGACAGGTACAGGCCACCGTCAAAACGGCGGCCGGGAACACGCTCTGGCAGTCGACGTGGAAGCCGCTGGGCAGCAACACCAGCGGCCAGCTGATCGACCTCGGCGAAGCGCCGCTCACGATGCTGCGCCTGCCTGTGCCGAGCGCGGCGGCGGCGAACATCACGATCACGGTCGCCATCCGCTCGGTCACTGGGGCGACCGTAGGCGCCACGCTCGACTATATCGAGGCGCTGCTCGCGCTTGACTTCTGCCGTGTGGAGTCGACCGGCGGACTGGCGGCCGGCCAGCGCTATGACATCTTCGCCGCGCAGAATCTAAGCGGCGGCGGCTGGCTGCCGATGGCCGAAGATGACGGCGCTGCGTTTGACGGGAGCGATGTGCCTACCAACACGATCCGCGTCAAGGGACAGTTTCCACGCGCATTCGAGGGCGCCTCGCTCTATGTCGCCTGGGTGGATAGCGGGAACGCCCACACCCCCACCGACACTGCGGCGCTGACGGTAACGATGGCGCCGCTCTGGCGCTCGCTGCGAGGCGTACTGTAATGGCGATTCCTCTCACTGTCATCATTGGGCAGCGTGGCCCGAATGGCGTGCCATCGATGACGGGGCGGTGTGACTCGCTGCGTAACCGCCTGCGGTTCTATGATCACTCCATCGCGGAGCGGTATGGATATGAGGGCATGCGCTGCGGCTGGGCGGCTGCGCCGGATGAGGCGCAGTCCTGGGCGCGCTACGACCAACTACTGCGACCGTGCGAGGTCTACAACCCGGCTGGCCAGCGGGTATGGGAAGGATTCCTATACGAGATCAAGGTGATGCTCGGGCGGATCACGGTCGTCTACTCGCTCAAGGATCTGGCCAACCGGCTGATGGTGCGCTACGCAACGGCGGCGGGGGATGCCGGCGCGACCGCCACGTTCAGCAACGCCGAGAGCATCGCGCTGTTCGGCACGCGCGATCGGGTGGTTCATCTCTCGGGCGTGCTGGCCACCAGCGCGGCCGCCCAGGCGCAGACGCGGCTAAACGATCTCGCCTTCCCGCAGAGCGCCTATCCAAGCGGAGGCGGGAGCAGCAAGGGCACGCTTAGCTACGCGGTTGAGCTGACCTTCAAGGGCTGGGGCGAGACACTCGAGTGGCTGGTCACCAGCAACACCAGCACGGCGACGGTGGCGATCGGCACGCAGCTGGCGAACCTCATCGCGAGCTACAACGCCACAAACAACTGGATCGCGACCGACCTGAGCGGCGTTGAGTCTGGGCTGCCAAGCGACGCCGAGGCGATCGAGGCGGATACCACCTATCGTGAGAAGTTCGACAAATTGCTCGCGCAGGGAAACAGTAGCAACCGGCGTCTGCATTGGGGCTTCTACGATGATCGGCAGCTGGTTGTGCGCACGGCCGCGAGCGCTAGCCCCAGCACGATCGGCTATTACGAGAACGTGCGCGCCGCCGAGGTGCGCGACCGCTACGGCAACGTCGTCGATGCCTGGGATTTGCGCCCGGATGTAATGGTGCAGATTGACGAGGCGATCGATACGGACCTTCCAGGCGGCGCCATCGACGGGCCGTTCCGCAAGTACGTCACGCGCGTGACGTGCAAGGTCGGTGAGGACGGTCGGGCGAGTTATTCGCTTGAGCCGGGCAACGCAGAAACGCTTGATAGCCTGCTCAAGGCGCCGACCGGCACCGGGCCAGCAGGTAACTCGGCCCGGCAAGCAGCGATCGAGCGGCTTGCCGTGCATGCAACGCGGTCGCGGTTTGCCGCGACAACCCTGGGCGCTATAGCGGCGGGGTCTGGCAGCCGCGCGCGGGCGGCACAGGGGTACCAAACACCGGAATCATTGACACCGGCGGGGGGGATATCACCAACACTGGTGGGGGAAATGTTGACCTTGGCACTGGCGTTGGGATCGGTGGGACGGGATCATCCGGCGTTACGACGGTGGGCGGAACTGCAGGCGCGCTGGCGAAATGGACGGGGCCACGGCAGTTGGGCAACGCGGTAGCGGGCACTGACTATGTGGCACCCGGCAATCTGAGCGAGTCGATCGATGATCGTGTTGCGGCGTTGCTCGTGGCCGGCTCCGGCATCGGTCTGAGCTATAACGACGCCGGCGGCGCACTCACCATTACCAACACCGCAGGCGGCACCGTTGGCGGCAGCGGCACGGCTGGGCGTCTCGTGCAGTGGGCCACGGGCGGGGCTGATCTGCAAGACAGCACGCTGATCAAAACTGGCGCGGGCCTGCTGACGCTCTCGGCTGCGGGGGCGGCAACGCTCACGATCGATAGTAATACGCGGCTCGACGGAACTGGCGCGACCAGCGGCCAGGTACTGGCCTGGGATGGCACGGCGTTCGCGCCGACCACGCTCACGCCGGCCGCGATCGGCGCGATCGATGGCAGCGGCACGGCTGGGCGTCTCGTGCAGTGGTTGGACGGCGACACGCTCGCGGCTTCGACGCTGATCAAAAGTGGGGCGGGCGTGCTCACGCTCAGCGCCGCCGGCGCATACACGCTGACGATCCCGGCGACGGGTACGGCGGCGCTCGGCAGCGGCGCAGCCAATCAGATCGCGTATTGGAGCGACGCCTTCACCTTGGCGTCGGATACTGATCTCCGCTATGACGGGACACGCATGGCGCTCGGCGCGACGATCAACGCCAGTTATCGCCTCCTGATTCGCGGGACCGGAACCACCGGCAGTTCGTTTGGGCTGGTGGTTCAAAGTTCGGCGGGAACGAATAATTTTTATGTGGACGATAGCGGCGGAGTCCAGGTTCGGACGTCGCTTAATGCCGGCTCGGATGTATCGGCGGGCAACGCGGTGCGCACGGCGCTCGGCGTGGGCTGGGATTTTGGTGGCTTCACCGCATCGGGAGATGCATCGGCAAACGGCTATGTCACGGTGATCGTAAACGGAACCAGCTACAAGCTCATGACACGCGCATAAGGAGTAACTATGGCATTCGATACAGCCGTGAATCGGATTCGCGCTGTCGAGCGGGCAGGCCGGGCGCTCGGCATGTTCAAAACAATTTATTTTCAAGCCAATGATCTACGGTCGGCGCTGGCGCTCTACCAGGGCGGCACCGACCCGGTATTCAATGCCGCGTTCAATACGCTGTTTACGAACGCCGAGCGGGCCGAACTGGCCCTGATGATTGGGCAACTCGATACCTTGTTAACCGATTGGGCAGCCAATCACGCATGGGTCACAACCGGATTCTAGGAGGCAGCATGGATGGAATCTCGCTCGCAGAATTGCGGCAGCGGCATGCCGAATGCATGGAGGCGCGGGCAACGTTACAGCGCCTTTTCCACGATCAAGATACGGGCTTCGCCTATGTCCTCGGGGAATTGGAGCAGATGATCAAACGAGTCGAGGGGCGACAGCAGGAGCGCGACATGCAAACCGCGCGCGGCATGGAGGCACCATGAATTTGCCAGGCACGCTCACGCGCTATGTTGGCGCAAACGTCTTCTCATGTCAGGACGCCGCAGGGAACGTGTTCTATGTCTTTCAAGGCCCGAACAATAGCGGGCGCTGTGTGCTCCTTGCGGGAGATGGCATGGTGCGCGAATTGGTGCTTCCTGCACCCATTCAGGGACGGCCTTCCGTAGACGTTAATCCGTTCGTTGGCATGTGGGTCATCGGGAATCAGGAAGTGAGTTCGCGGCAATTGCCGCCGCGCTACCGCATCGCCGAGTACGTGCCATTCGTGCTCGGCCCGCCGGGCAGTGGTGGGCCAGTGGCGGCCGAGGATGCCGCGCCGATCGCTCCGCTCGGCGCCGAGGCCTGGCCGAATTACGGCCAGTCGTATCCCGACGAGCGCGTGATTCAGGACGGCCGCTGGTATGTGCGCGCAAATAAAATCATCGCCCTGCTCGTGCAGCTCGCGCGGGCCGTGGCGCAGTTGCAGCGGCTGGCGCGGCAGCGGGGCGAGCTGCGGTAGCAATGTGACACCACAATGCCCGGCTCTCGTAGTGAGAGCCGGGCATTGTGGTGGTTGTCTTCATCTAATCCCAGCGATCGATCTGGTACTCAACGGTTGATCCGGCCATCGCTACGCGCACATGCGCATTCCAGGCGACCGCATTGGATTTTTGGAGGATGAGTCCGCAGGCTGACGCTTGCTCGGCGTCGGCGATCGTGGCGCGCTTCGAGTAAGCCTCGATGGTCGCGCGCACGCCGTGGAACTCGGCCTTCAGGCACTCGGGGAAAAGCCCCGCGCCGGCGCTTGCCGGGCGCATGTCGCGCGCGCCCTCAAGCACGAACAGTACGCCCTGCCCCTGATGATTCAGTGGCTGCTCACCCCAGAGGTTTGGCTGCAGCGCGACCGCCGTTACCGATACCCAGCTCCCCTCGTGGAGATTCCACGCCGACCCAGGCGATCCATTGTGATAGAGATACCAGCTGAACGGGTTGCGCTGCTCCTCGCGATCCCATTGCAGGATGGGCGGCGCGTTCGGGTCGGCAGCCGTTACCAACGCGGCGTAGGTGTTGTGCCCGTGGACGATCTTGCACTCGATCCGCTCGGCCTGCGAGAGCACCGTGTCGCGGAACTTCACCCAGGTGATGGTGGTGGGTGGGATCGACACGCCAGCAGGCTGCTTCGCCGCAGGGAGCAGGTGTGAGAACACGCCATCTGCTGCGCCAGCGGCCGGCCTGCGCGGCGGAGTTGGCCGCCACAGCGCCTGAATCTCCTCGACTCGCGCGAACCGCCGCGCAAGTGCGCCGGCCGCATCGAGCTGGGCGACCACCTTCTCGGCTTGGGCGATGTTGCCCGCCTTCGGCGCCGCCTGCGGTCGTTGGTACTGGAGCGGGTGCATCTTGGCCTTGAAGCGGCCGGCGATGTCGTCGTAGGGCATGCCCGCCGCGATGTCGTCGAGCAAGGTGCCAATCATCGAGCTGCGCGGATGGCAGTAGCCGGCCGGGGCGGTGGCCACCGCGCGCCACGTCAGGGTGTCGCGCAGAATCTGGTGCTTGGTATCAGCCCGGCGCGCGTGCAACTGCTGGAGCCACTCGGCCACCCCAAGCACCTTCTCAGAGCGGTAGAGCGACTCGGAGCGCAGGAGCGTCACCGCTGTCTGGAGCATCTCCGGCGTGAAGTCGGCCAGGGCGCGGCAGAGCGTGCGATAATCTTCGGCCTTCTCGGCCCACGCCTGGTTTGGCGTCTGGGTGGCGCGCGTGAACACCAGCGCTGCGGGCGGCTGCGCCGCCAGGTGGCGCCACGGGCCGGTAACTGGCTGGCCCCAGGCCGTAGCCTTGTCGTAGAACACGCCATCGACCGGCGCGTTCTCAACCAGCAGGCGCAGCGTGGTCACCGGCTCCTTGTAGATGCCCGGCGCGTCATCCTCGTGCCACAGCGCCGATTGGATCGTCCCATCCTCGGCGATCGTCACCAGGTTGCCATACCGGCGCACGAACTGCCGGCAGGCGCTACAGGTGTTGTACTGCACCTGATCATCTGGTAGATGGGCTAGGAAGATATCGTAGAGGCCAGGTCGATGCACGGTGAACAGCGGCCCTTGGAGCGCATCAACGCGGCGCTGGAGGTTGGCCAGCAGCGTCTCATAGTCGGTATCGCGATTCGGCTCGATTTGAGATGTGATCGAAGCAGAAGTCATAAGCACTCCTTATGCATATGTGTATATGATACCATCACCATCACCACCACGGCCTTGATTCAGACACCAGAATAGTGCTACATCCTCCCCGCCTGATTCTTGGAATCCACGGCGCGCTTCGCCTCTTCGGCATCGTAGTCACCCCTGGCGTTCCAGCCAAGCCGATAGACAACCATCAGGCCGAGTGCAACGCCGACCACGAACCCGGCAAGTGATGGCGCCGCGCCGCTCGACGAGAGCAGCGCGGCCAGCAGGATGACGACGATGATCCACATAGATCAGGCCTCCACCACCACCGTGCGCATAATGAGTGAATAGCGATGCGGGACAAGCATGCGCACCTGATCAGCAAATGTCGTGTCGTATGCGATCCGCTTCCGCACGCGGCCAATGTGGTAATGCACCGTCGTATGATCGCGGTAGCCCAGCAACGCCGCGATCTGCTGCATAGTCAGTCCACGATACGTCTCGCGTAATGCCCATGCCGCGAGTCCACGCGCTGTCGCATGCTCGCGTAGTCCCGAGCGCAGCGCTGGTATGGACGTGTTCAGTCGGCGCGCAAGAAACGCCAGCGTCTCGTCGAAGGTCGGTGGATCAATGATCGTCATCACATCCTCCATCAAAACGATAACATGTCGAGCTGCGCTGGCGTGGCAATCAGCCGCGCGATCTGCGCGCGTAGCTCGGCCAGCTGGCGCTGCAACTCGGCCACGGTCGGCTGCTCCAGCGCGGCCGCCAGCGCGTTCGTGGTGAACTCCTGGCGGCTCAGCAGCCCCCGCCGCGCGTCGATCGCGGCGGCCAACTCGTCGCTAATGGTCTGGCGCCATACAACAGATTTACCAGGTACGCGCTCGGGCGAACTTTTGCCGCCATAGCCGATAGCCACGTACTTCCCGTTATACTCTGGCTGCAGCTCATTCATCCAGTAAACTTCACGGTCTGGGATCAGGTCTTTGTCGTCAACGACCTCCAGGATACGAAAGTTAAATACATCAGCACCATAAATGTTCCAGTCGGACTGCAGTGCTGGCGAGTGGTGATTGTTATGCGCCAGAGTTGACAGGTGATTCTTGTGCCGCTTTTTGAACGATGTGATCGTTCCTCCGACATAGCGATACTGGTTTACCCGACACTCGATCGCGTATATGCCGCGCTGTTCCATATCCATATTATGCCTTCGCATTCTTGGGGTGCTTCGAGCACGTGCGGAAGTGGCTATACTCAGCCGCCTGGTTCTTGCACTCGGCGCCACAGTAGCGGCACTCAACGATATCGCGCAGGCGCTGGGCCTCGGTCTCGTCGGCCTGCAATGCCTCACTCATGACACCGTGATAATAGAGCGAGTAGAGCAGGCCAAACACCGCGAACAGCGCGCCATGGGTTATGCTCTCGGCGGTGATGCTAGCGTAGGTGCCGCCGCTATAGTAGAGCGTGTTCATCAGTGCCGCGACTGCGGCCGCGCCGACGTTCAGCGCCCAGTACAGCACATGTGTCGAGCGCTTCACAGTCAGCTGCTGATCGGCCAGCGCGATCACACCCAAAAAGACCAGGTCGAACGCGCCGGCGCCCACGATAGCAACAGCACTGTTTGCCTTGCCACTCTGCAGGATGAAACCACCGACGCCCCAGCTGCTGAGCAGCGCCAGCGCGACCATGGGCACGCGCTGGAGCAGCCACTTCCAATTGATCTTGCGCATGCCGCTCGCAGGAAGAACGAGAAACGGCTTATAGGTCGCGCTTAGTGCCATAGTCATTTCTCCGCATTACAAAAAGATACGTAGCCTGTCGGCATCCTGTCTGTTACCTGTCGGTTGCTTATATTCCATCAACTTCTTGGCACAGATCGATCAATCGGCTCTGCGCGATGGTCAACCCAGCCCGTGTCAACTGATCGCGTATAAAATCCTGACTCAGTGGCTTGCCTTGCGCGTTCTTACGGCGACGCAGGATACGCACCAACTCATCACGTTGCGCGTTTGAAAGCGGCGCTACGGGCGTAGCGCTACGTAGCGCTACTTGCGGATCGGCCACTTTTGCCCCAAAATCGGCCGGTACACTGGCCGTAGCGTGAAGCGTAGCGCTCGGATGGCTGTGCGCCACCGTGGCGCGCTGGGCGGGCATCGTAAGCGAGCGCCGGCGCTGCGTAGCCTCTACCCGATCGTAGCCCTCTGTCCAGAGCGCGTGGCTTGGGTTGTGCGGTGCTGGATAGCGATCCAGCCCAGTGCGATCCAGCAATACGACGCGCCCGCGCTGCACGGAGGTGGCGGGGTACTCAACGCCTTGCAATGCCGCCAGGATCTCTTTCTTCCGCTGAGGATCGGTCTCCTCGCGCGTGGTCATCAGGCGGGTGGTCGCCGCGTCCAGTGCGATGCGCGTAAAGTTTTGGCGCATCGGGCCGCTCAGTCCAATATCCTCCACATTCGGCGACTGGGCCAGCATGAGGATGCTGATATTAACCTTCCGCGCCCCGCTGCCGAGTGTCTCGACAAAGCGCTCCCAGGGGGTATGGTCACCGCGCTTGGCCGTAACGTCCAACTTGTGACAAGCCAGATTTGCCTCATCAAGCAGCACCGTGATGCGCGGGAAGTGCGCCGGCTCAAGCTCCTGGCCAAAGCGGCGCATATGCGCATCGCGCTCGGTGAGGCGGCGGCGATACTCTTGGATAACGACCTGCATGCCAACCCACACCGCGCCCCAATCCTCGCCCCCGCCAATGCCTGGCAGTCCAAACCAATCCGAGCTATGCGGGTCGAGGATAAACACCAGCTCGCCGCAGGCGATGCGCGAGCCAAGCACGGCTTTTGCTGTGGTGCTCTTCCCGCCGCCCGTTTCTGCGGCCAGCAGGCCATGCGGGCGCGTGTCAAACCAGGCCAGCCACTCGCTGGGCGGCAGCGCCTGCACGCTCGACCCGGACAGCTGGGACTGCTCGACCACCTGGCCCTCGATCACCTCGCCACGCCGTGCGGGCAGCTGCTGCATCGTCGGGCTGTAGCTCGATACATTCGGCAGTGGTCGCCGCGCGTGCTCGATCGCGGCTTGGCCGAGCGGCGCCACAATGTCGCGCCCGCGCACATCGTTGCGCCACGTGCGGACTTCAATCCCGCCGATTCGATCCGTCAGCACCCAGCGCTTGAGTACGTAGGCCGCCGCGATAGCCAGCGCCGTGCCGCTGATCGCCGGCGGCAGCAGCCACCAGGCCACGCTGAACGCCAGAACCAGCAGGCCCAGCAATGCCAGAACCAGGGCAATACGCTTGTTGCGCCGATGGCGTTTCAGCAACTGCTGCTTGCGCGCACTCATCGCATCACACCTGATAGACCGGCTGGCGGTTGCACCAGCGGTCTTTGTATTCACGGTCAGCGCGACCGAAGGACTAACGCAGCGGCTTGCCCAGCGCACGCGCATCGCTCCAGGCGTTTTGCGTGTTTACG
>OFQY01000496.1_pt1 | contig 15474 bp, 19 predicted proteins | sample 1542991 | NCBI WGS metagenome assembly OFQY01 (sample SAMN07774224, study PRJEB24372) | wastewater metagenome | isolation source: Exp Tend VB 10WW | collected 2016-02 | reverse complement strand
TTGGTTAACAAGTGCTGTAGAAGTGGGGGCAAAGTTCGGTACTGTGCAGTCTTACGATGGCGCAGGTATTTCTTGTGGTATCGACCAGAAGATTGCTCTGTTTCCAAAGACGATGCTTCAAGGTGAGCTTTGGAAGTTCTTGCTAAAGATTGAAGAAGGCATTCCAGCCTCCAATCCAAATCTCAAGGCTGTGCTTGACGGGCTTGATAAGGCTGGTTGGTATCTTGATACCAAGGGCGTACTTCGTCAGAAATCAAATGGTGCCCCCGTGAATGGTCAACAGCTCAGAGCTGAGTTTAGTCCTCCAAATGGTGTAGTCCCAGCTTCTGGTCCTGATTTTGACAAAGCTGTGCATTGGGCTCAGACCATGAGCCGCCTTATGTCGGACCCTGTTACATTTAACATTCAAACAAGACAAACCAAAAATGACTTGTTGACCTCACAGAAAGACCTTGAGAGTCAAGTGTATAGTAGATATTGTCACATCGTTGACGCTTCGGCTGCTGTCCTTGGAACGAACATCACACCTGAACTTGATCTTGCGATGTGCGTCTATCACTCATTCTCTGTGAATGCTCCTGGAAAGGCAAGAACTGTTTTGCAGGAGGTGTTGAACCAAGGTCATGGCGTGCTTGATTTCTCCAAAGCTTTGGTCAAAGCTCTTGGTACAAACACCTATGCAAATTGGAAGGAACGCTATACAAGAACACGTGCCAATATTATTTCTTCTGGTCTGTTCGACGCTGCGGTCATTACAAATATCACACCAGCCAATCTATGAAACCATTTTTGAAGTGGGTAGGTGGTAAACAGAGGCTACTTCCCGAGCTTCAAAAATACATTCCCGAAACCTATAATACGTATTTTGAACCTTTTGTGGGTGCAGGTGCTCTCTTTTTCCATCTTAAGCCTCAAAAGGCTTATGTTAGCGACCTTAACCAAAATCTTGTGGACACTTATCTTGGGATCAAAAATGACCCGGAAAAGGTCATAGAAATTATTAACACCTATCCCAATGAGCCAGAAGCTTTTTGTAAAATCCGAGATTCCTCTCCAGTGACTCAGGAAGAGCGGGCTGCTTGGATGCTATACGTCAACAAGTGTGGCTTTAACGGGCTCTATAGAGTTAACAAAAATGGCAAATGTAACGTAGCTTTTGGTAAGCGTAAACGTCCGACATATGACTTCGATAACCTCCGTGAAGTCTCGAAGTTCCTACAAAATAGTCCCGGGATTGACATTTCTCAGGGAAACTATAAAAAAATATTGCCGTTGGTGAAATCGGGAGATTTTGTTTATTTGGATCCGCCGTATTATGGAACCTTTACTGGTTATACTGCTGAAACCTTCAAAGATTCTGACTTACAAGATTTGGTGGCTTTTGTAGATGATTTGGTGGCTAAAGGAGCCAAGGTATTGGTTTCCAACTCGAATCATGAACACGTCAGAGAAGCTTTTCAACACTACCAGATAATTCAAGTTCACTTGACTTGGGTTGTTTCTGGAAAATCAAAGGGTATCAAAAAGGGAGACACAGAGCTTCTAATTAAGACATGGTGAAAAAGCGACTCTTTCAGAAGTTGTTTCTTTTCTTTATGTGTCTTCCTATGAGGACTAGCGCACAAACACACACAGTGTGTGCAATCGGAGATTCTCAAGTTGAGCCAGGTGCCATGTTCGTAGCTGACCTTCAACAAGAACTAGGTCCGGAATATCATGTTATTGCCAGAGGTAGAAGATCCTGGACTACACAACAATGGATTGAAGCCGGAGATTTTGCACATGTATGTGGAAACGCAGAAGTCATTTTGATTTCGCTTGGTGGAAATGATATAAATCATGGTGTTACCCAGGAAGAAATCAACCGTAACATTGATTTGCTTCTTACTTTGTTTCCAACAAGACCACGACTTGTCTATCATATGGAAATACCAAGATTTTATCGTCCGAGACTAGATTTAACAGAGGATGGTGTTCACCTTACTCAACACGGTGCTCGCGCATACGCAAGAATAGTTGCTCCACATCTTCGGCTTGAATGACATTTAACTGTCTTGGACAATGGGTAGACTTGGGTCATGAACATTAAGTCTTGTCCGGTTGAATCCTCAAAAGAAATTCACATTGTTGGAAAAACGTTTACTTTCCGCCATCATCCACGCTTGTTAAATAACTTTCTAGATGACATGCTTAGAAAGCATAACGGATTTTTAGCTGGGTCATTTGCTGTGTATCATTTTCGTGAGTTGGCAAATGCAAAACTTGAGTGGCGTCCTAATGACATTGATGTTTATTTCCGCACTGAGGAAGATTTCAACAGTGGTGTTGAACAAGTAAAGAAAATGCTTGGCATTAGTGACACAACATCACTTGAAACAAAGCCATATATGGGTGAAAGTATTCGAGCTTTGACTTTCAATCTTGGTGGGATGGCTATTCAGCTTATCAAGGCAATGTTCGGTCCTATTGAGGAAATTCTGGGAACCTTTGATTTTACTAATTCTAAGTGTGCCATTAGCATCAATGCCGACGGACAACCAATCTTCACTTATGAAGAGGAACTTCCAAGATTGCTTTCTGGTGAAATGGTGAAGTATCGCAGACAGACGAATCTCAAGTTTGAGACAGAAGAAGAAAGAAAAGTATACGCAACAGCAAACCTGAAACGTCTTGAAAAATATTTCGATCGTTTCCCGAAAGGTTTTGTTGATGAAACCAGTCGAGAACATGTGATTCATCAATATGCTTGGGACTTGAACTATCAAACACAATATAGTCGTTGGTCCCTTGGACATCTTGTGTCTATGCTTGCAGAAGGCGACCTTGAAGAGCTTATCTTGTTTTATCCTCTCGGTGGCGATTGGAAGAAAGCATTTGATACAAAAGGTGAATCTCTGAAAAGTTCTGGAAATAACGTATGGCATCACAAAATTGCAGTTGTTGATATTCCCTTTTGACTTGGAGTGGATTGGTGCTATACTTACCTTCTACATCATTCCACGCTGCATAGATGACAATCCCTCCAAAGAAATTCGTAGGTCTTCACTCGCACAGCACCTTCTCAATTGGTGACGCGATTGGAACCCCCGCCGACCATATTAAGTTCGCCATCAAAAATGGCATGGACGCTCTAGCTTTGACTGACCATGGAAACATGAATGGCGTCAGTCATCAGCTTCTTGCTGCTGAGAAACTCAAGAAAGAGGGAATCAACTTCAAGGCAATTCCAGGTGTTGAGGCGTATTTCTTGCCGTCTCTGTCGGATTGGGCTGCACTCAAGGAAAAGCGTGCTCAAGATAAACTTGAGGAAAAGAAAAAGGCTGCTCCAAAGACTGAGCAGGAACAACTTGAACTCATTGGAGATCCGCTTGCAAGCACCAAAGAAGAACTTGATGCCATTGTTACGACTGACGAAGAAGAGTCTGGAACGGTTGTTGAAAACGAAGAAGAGTCGAAAAACAACAAGATGAAGGATCCTCTGTATCAGAGGAATCATCTTGTTTTGCTTCCAAAAAACTCGCAAGGACTCAAGGCTCTTTATCGTCTAGTGTCAACGAGTTACATTGATGGTTTTTATCGTTATCCACGTATGGATTTCGACATGCTCAAGCGTGAATGTCAGGGAAACATCATTGCTTCTAGTGCGTGTATTGCTGGTTATCCTGCCAAACTTATTTTCGACTGCCAGAAAGAACCAGATTGGACCAAGTGGGGTCCAAACCAGGAAAACTTCGAAGACATTCAGAAGTCCTTGGCAGAGTCGATTGCAAAGTTTAAGGACGCACTTGGAGAAGAGAACTATTATCTCGAAATCCAGTTTAACAAGCTTGGCGCCCAGCATCTCGTCAACTATCACTTGATGGAGGCAGCAAAACGCACCAACACCAAGCTGGTTGCTACGGCTGACGCTCATTACTCTGATCCAAATCACTGGCGTGAACGTGAGCTTTACAAGCTCATGGCTTGGATGAACAAGACCAAGGGCGACCTTGACTCTTCCAAAATCCCTCAGAAGATTGAAGACCTCAAGTGCGAGCTTTATCCCAAGAATGCCCAGCAGATGTGGGATTCCTACAAGCACTACTCGCAGGGATATGATTTTTATGATGACCAGACGGTTGCTGACGCAATCGAACGCACGTGGACAATCGCTCACGAGCAGATTGGTGAAATCAAGCCAGACAAGACCGTGAAGCTTCCCGTTCTGGAAAAGCTTGTTCCTTTGGAAGAGAACACGCGTCTATTGAAGGAATTCCCTGAGGCAACAGAAGATGAGCTTGCCTACAAAGAGCTTGTACGTCTCGCTAAGGCTGGACTCATCACGAAAAAGCTTCATGAGGACCAGAAATATATTGAACGTCTCAAGCATGAGCTTCTGGTTATCAAGGAACTCAAGTTCGCCAAGTATTTCTTGACCTACGCAAAAATCATGGAGATTGTGTCCAGTCACATGTTGATTGGAAATGCTCGTGGTTCTGCTGGTGGTTCGTTGTTGTCTTACTGTCTTGGTATTACACAGCTTGACCCACTCAGATTTGGCACACTCTTTGAACGTTTCCTTGTTCGTGGCAAGAAGGGTTTCCCTGACATTGACTCCGATTTCGGCGACAGAGAACTTGCAACCGAGTTGATCGCGCAGTATTTTGGTGAGAATAACGTTCTCTCGGTCAGCAACTTCGCACAGCTTCAAGTAGCAAGTCTCATTAAGGACTTGGCAAAGGTGTTTTCTGTTCCTTTCGAGGAAGTCAACGCCTACACGAATAAAATGCGCAATGAAGCCATGGCTAAGGCAAAGCAAGAGCCAGGCTTTGACGCTCAGGTTTGGCAGTTTACGGTTGAAGTAGCTCAACGTGATTCACCGTCTTTCCGTGAGTTCATGGTAAAGATGCAAAAGTACCCTGAGTTTAAGACCGCACTCGACGTGCTTTTCAAGCAGATGAGAAACGTGTCTCGTCACGCTGGTGGTCTGATCATCACCAATAATCCTCGTGAGAACATGCCGATCATCAAGTCGGGTGGAAAGCTTCAGACTCCATGGCCGGAAGGTTTAAACTTCCGTCATCTTGAAGAGTTTGGATTTCTCAAGTTCGACATTCTTGGTCTTGGTACCCTTAGAATGTTCGAAAACTGTATCCGCAAGATCATCAAGAAAGAACAGGGAATCAAGCACGTTCCATTTAGCATGATTCGTGAGTGGTTCTTCAAAAAGCTTCATCCTGACAATAACAAACTCGATGATATGAAAGTCTACGAGAACGTCTACTGGAACAATAGCTATGCTGGTGTGTTCCAGTTCGTCAAGAAGAACGTTCAGAACTTCATGGCAGAAATGAAGCCAGTAAATGTCGTGGACATTGCTATTGCCACATCATTGTTCCGTCCAGGTCCAATGGGTATTTCTGCTCACGAACTTTACTTGGAGAATCGTCTTAATCCGCATCGTGTCAAATACAAGCATCCACTTCTAAAGGAAGTGCTTGCAGATACTTCTGGTCTTATTGTCTTCCAAGAACAGTTGCAGCTTATTTACCACAAGCTCGCTGGAATTCCTCTTGAGGAGACTGATGCAGTCCGTAAGGCATTCACAAAGAAGGATATCTCTAACAAAGAGAAGGCTGCGAAGGATCGTGAAGTCATGCGTGAGGACTTTGCTGACCGCTGTCTCAAGGTGAACCAAATCGAAAAGCGTACGTCCTATGAGATTTTCGATGAAATGGAAAAGTTCGTCGCTTATTCCTTCAACAAGAGTCACGCAGTTGCCTACGCTATTACGAGTTATCAGTGCGCCTGGTTCCTCACGTATTATCCAGATGAATGGATTACCACGTACATCGACTACTCGGCAACAGAAAAAGGTAAGGTTGCAGGCAAGGAAGACCCGAAGGTTATCGCCCTCAATGAAGCCAAGGCTCTTGGATATTCCGTTGGTAAGCCTGACATTAACTTGTCCACCAACGAATACATTCTCAAGGGCAAGAAACTCATTCCTTCGTTCGCAAGTCTCAAATATGTTGGTGCAACTGTTGTCAGGGAAATCGACGACTTCCGTCCTTATAGGTCACTTGAAGACCTTATGTGGACAAAGAATCTCTTGCACACCGTGTGGCGTCACAGTAAGTTCAACAAACGCGCCCTGAGTACGCTCATCAAGATGGAAGCCTTTGACAGTCTTGGCCTTGTAGGGCCGGATAAGACCTTTAAAAACTATCGTCAGATGTACGAAGTGTTGGTCGAAAAGGGCGACACTTTCAAGAAGGCACTTGCACGCAAGAAAAACAGAAACAACGAAGAGCTTCTTGCTCAGGCAATCAAGGACGTTCAGATTCTGGCCGACTGGACAACAGAAGAGAAACTGAAGTTCCAGGCAGAGCTTTCCGGCTCTATTGACCTTGGTCTGATTTGCACACCTGAGATTGAAACCTTCCTGGCAAAGAATCAAGTAGACGCAATCGAAACTTGGGAATCTGAGAATCAGAACTATTGGGCCATTGTCCAGAGTGCTGCTGTTGTCACAGCAAAGACAGGTCGCAAGTATCTCAAAATGTCTCTAATGGGCTCTGATGGTAGCGTTCATACTTGCAACGTGTGGGCGTATGGCAATACTATGGAAGAGAACGAGAAAATCCAGAAGCACAGTATCATCATTGCTCCCTTCCAAAAGAACGACTTTGGTCTGAGTACAAATCTTCGTCGCGTTTATCGCGTGAAGGAAGACAAAGAAGATAAAACGACAAAGGCGATTAATGACTACGAGGGGTGATAAACGACAAGCAACACGTCACGTCACGCGAATCAAGAATAAGTTAGTCGAGTTATATCACAGCAAAAAACTCGACTTCTTTTTCAGGGAGAGCGGGAAACTTGACGTGGGAACTGGACTGTCGATTGTTATTGCAGCAGATGTTTTGTTGTTGACTTTCACGACGATTGCGGTACCATGGGTACTTGCGGGTCACTTCTTACTTACACTTCTCGTAGCATTTGTACCGTTTAGAAACCTAGTACCAAAAATCGATGTCAAATAAAATCGCATATTCAGCCATCGTGTTGACTCCTGAGTCGCACAATCAACTGGTGGCACAATTCAAGCACAATATTCCTACGGGCTGGGAAATGCTCGCCCATCACGTGACCATTAACATGGGTCCACTGCCACAGGAACTCAAGAACAACATCGGACTTCCGGTGAAGTTTCAGGTTATTACCTTTGACATGGACGACAAGGTTGCAGCCGTGCAGGTTGTTGTTCCCAAGGATCTACAGCCTTTCATGAAAAACGCCTATCCTCATGTGACCATTGCTGTTAATCGTGCGGGTGGCGGAAAGCCTGTCATGTCCAACGACATGATCGCAAAGGCAATTAAACGAGACGAAGAAGACGGCACCATCGGGCGTGTGTTTTCTCCTATCCACTTAACCGGCATTGTCCAGGAAGTCCCACAGAAATGAAAATCCGCTCCGGTAACATTCCTAAAGAGTTGACCTACATTTTCAGTTCGCCACAGAGTCTCAAGATTTCTTGGGAAGACGTGGAAGAGGAAGAGGGCGACACAGTAAAGATGGAAACGGTCCATCCGACCTTCGTTAGCGACTCTACCAATGAAGGCACGCATTCAACAGGGCGCAATTGGGCAAAACATCGTGGAAATGCTCAAACGTGGGATCCGGCAACGGGCAAGTGGACAAAGGCACAAAATCATCCTGTTCAAGAGGTTACTCGCAAGAATGAGCCTATCACCAAGTTGCGTATTTTCGGTATTGACTACCGATACAACGGTGGACGTGCCTGGAAGTGCGCAGACAAGGACGGATATTATTTCGACCTTCGTGAAGACGTTCTTCTTGACCTTATGAGAACCGCTGGTGTTTCTGAGGGCGGTTATCTCAATGGTGAGTACATTTGGGCAAAGGTTGCTCAAGAAATGAAGCTTGTCCGTGTTGGGTCTGAGCTTCACGCAGCTTTGATTGAGTCCACGGAACGTCGTGAGATGAAACTCATTTCCAAGAAGGAATATGAGCCTTTCCACGTGTACCAGAAAAAGACTGGTGAGCGTTACCTCTACATCGGGCACTGTCAGCATTTTGCTACGAACCTTCCCAAGTACGCTAAAGATGACGAACGTACCGACCGTTGGTATCGTTGGTCGAATGGCATGAACGACAAAAATAGTTGGATCGGTCAGGATTACTTCCGCAAGTATCGTAGTTGGGATGAACCTCAGCGTCCCGTAAGAATGGAAGTTGCCTTCAAGGCTGAACGTGAACACGTGTTCATCCCGCTTGATGGCGTGTGGAATGACAAAAAATCTGCTGAGGAAAACGTCAAGGCTCTTCAAGCAAAGGGCAAAAAATTTCTTGAATCTGTTATTTCCAAGAACAGGTATGGCAACATTGGCGCGAATAATGCTCCGTCGAGCTATGCGCTCACCTCAAGCGTAGATTTCTCTTCCTCCCTTAAGTTCGTTAATGACCTTGGAGTGATTAACATCCCAAGCATTTATGAACAAATTCGTGAAGAAACGCTTGAATATATCTTGAAGTGGCAGGCTTGGATGGCTACTGCTCCAAAGCAGCCAGGTCAGAATAGCAACCATATCATGGCAGAGCGTTCTCGTGTCCGTGGGGTGGCAAACATGATTTCTTGGGGCACAATTCATCCGAAAACTGACGATTTCGACCCAAGTCACGATGATTGGGTTACGATGTTGATTTCCAAAGAACCTACGTGATGTTTACTCGGTTCTAGTCTAATTACCTTCAGATTTCCGCACTTTTGCGTGGCTTGAAGGTAATACATGACAAAATCATATTCTGAACTCGAAAAACTGGTAGCAACGTCGGTTAAGAGCACATTCGACAAAGCCAAGCTTACTCGTCCAATGGCTCCTAACCACCCGCTCCAAAAATTGGTTGAGTCCAAAGCTCCCGTAAAAAAGCTTCTCAAGGAAGCTCTCATTCTACTTCCCAAGTCCTTCTTGATGAAGACAGAGTTTTTGTCCTCCAAGACAAAGCAAGCTCACGAGGCACTTTACAAGTCATACGTCGAAGCCTTTAACAAGGTTTCTTCACTTTTGGATGCCGTAAATCCAGAAGAGGCTCTTGCTAATCACTCGCCATTTAGATCACTGAAAATAGACGAACAGTACAACATGAATGGAGTAAAGCTTCACGAGCTTTACTTCACGAATATCTCAGACATGGCAAGTCAGATTTCTGTGGACTCTGTTCCATACATGAGACTCGCCAGGGATTTCGGTACGTTCGACAAGTGGCAGTTTGACTTCCGTGCTTGCGCAATGTCGGCACGTGAGGGTTGGGCTGTTACCTATTATGAGCCTTTGAAGAACTGTTACCTGAACTGCGTGATTGATGGTCACTCAAACAACATCCCTCTTGGTGGTATTCCAATCGTTGTTTTGGACATGTGGTCACATGCTTATTACAGAGACTACACGGACGACAAGAAAAGCTACATCAACTCCATGATGAAAGAACTCAACTGGAACGTTGTTGAGGCTCGTATGGCTGTTGCTGAAAGAGCAAACGTAGACGCAGTGTTCAAGATTCAACCAATCGTTAACACAGTACCAGATCGTATTCTACAGACGGTCAGCGCAGACAATGTCGCACCTATTCAAAAAGACCAGATTCAGACTTCTGAGGTCACAGGTAATCAGCCTGGCCCACAGGTCGGAGATCAGGGCAAGCAAGGAATGCCATGATTCCTGGGATTTACATTCTTAGAAATTTAAATAATGGCCGACTTTATGTCGGAAGTAGTATCAATTTATCAAAAAGGGAAAGAGAGCACTTTAGAGCACTTATTAGAGGTGCTCATAAAAACCCTTATTTGCAAGCCGACTTTAATAAATGTGGCTCCGATGCTTTTAAATTTGAAATCGTTTCTGAAAGGCCAAATGAAGAATTGCTTGAGGTGGAACAATTATTTTTAAATTGTTTGTTCGATCGTCAAAATAATTGTTACAACATTTCTCCAACAGCAGGTAACACTCTTGGCAAAAAGCATAAAAATTCAACCAAAGAAAAAATATCTCAAAAAGCAAGAGGCAATCAACGTTGGTTGGGTAAAAAACATAATGAAGTTACTAAACTCTTAATTGGACAGAAATCAAAAGGTCGAATCTTTTCTGAAGAAACAAAGCAACTCTTGTCTAAAATTAATTCAGAACGTGCAAACACAAACGAATTTAAAGAGATGATTTCTAATCTTCACAAAGGTAAACCTAAATCAGTTGAACAAAAACAAAAGATGGCAGCCGCAAGAAAAGCCTGGTGGGAAAGAAAAAGGTCGCAAAATGATTGAATTGCCATCAATGGGCCAGGTAAACTATTACCGTGCTCAAAAGGAAATTCCTGTTGGTAATCCACCTGTTGTCATTACCAACAACACTTTGTACGCTCTGTACAAGACAGCTAAAAACAAGTTCATGTTGATTACGCCAAAAACCCAAACCAACATCGACGGACTTGCAGCACAACATTTAGCACAAAGCGGACAACTAGTTAAGAAAGAGATGGCAGAGGGCAAAATGGTAAAGAAGGGCATTCTAGAGTCATTGTTGTTTGAGGCAGAGAGTGCTATTCAGCCGTCTGAAACAGACCCTGTTGTCGTTGCAGATGTTTCTCTTGACCAAAAAGTAGATAAGTATCTCGTTCGCTATGAGAGAGAAGCTATTCCGTCAAGTGCTGTTTATGACACTGACATGGCTGGTCAAGCTGATATCAATGCAGCTAACTCCACAATGGGTGGCGCAGGTGCAGGTGGACCACAGGCTCCTCTTCCTCCTTACGAGAGCAAACAACGTAAGACCGGCTTACTTGAAAACCTTTTGTTTGAAGCTGATGACGACGCTGGTGGAGATCCAGGCGGTGGACTTGGTGGCGGTGGTTTTGGTGGAGGTACAGGCGCAGGCGGTGGAGATGACCTTGGAGGCGGACTTGACGACTCAGGTGCAGATGCAGCTCCTCAAGAACCAAAGAGCCCACCAGTTATTGACACACCAAAAATGAACATGAACAGCTATTGTCGTGCAGTAGCAAGATTGATTGAAAATTACGAGGCTTTGATGGATCCTAAGACGACCATCTTCAACAGAGCCAAGGAATATGTCAGAGTCAACTATGACGAGGCAACTGCTAAGATGTTCGAAGAGGTTATGACAGAACAGTTTGGTGTGCAGCCAAAACCACCAGAACGTGATCAACGTCAAGCACCTCCTGCAAGTAACGCCATTTATTCCGGAGGCTGAAGGTTATGACAAAACAGGACGGAAAGAAAAACGTCCTTCTTGCTTTTGAAGATGGATTAATGATTGACACCAAAAAGGTGCTCTTTAAGCATAATCTCACTTTTCAACAGTACATTACCTTTGTTATTCATAGACTTGTACTAGAAGACCCTTCTGCGAGAGACTTATTGAAGAGAGCGGTCGAGTTTAATGAAAATGCCCTGGATGCCGCACAAAAAGATGAGATCAAGAAAGTTAACACTCAAAATCTCTACTCTTTGTTCGAGCGTCTAGATCAGGAAAAAAACAAGTGAGGTGTTTATGGACTTTCTCAAGAAGCTGGGTGTCTTTTTCGGTTTTCAGCAGTCTGTTCCGCCCGCACCTCTTCCTCCACCAAAGTTGACCTTGCCAGAAGAGTCGCTTGAACTCATGAAGAAAATTGAGAATCAGAGACTTGATGAAATTAATCTCAAGCTCGACAATCTCAATGAGAACATGATTTTGATGACCAAGAACATGTTCAACCTCATTCGTGCCTACAAGATCGTAGAAGAGAAGCTTAACGGGTCTGAGGAAACGATGATTGCCATGATGACCATTCACGAAGAAATCCTCAATCAGTTTGAGCAAGGTAAAATCATGGTGGTTAAACCACAAATGGCACCTCAGCCTAAACCAGAAGAAAATATTCTTGGTAAGGGCAAAAAGAAAGATGACGAGTGGAACTAAATGAATCCTGTAGTAACGCTTCTTAACAAAGTTTGGGACTGGTCCAAGAGCAACTGGATCATTTATGTTGTTGTCATTATTGTTGGTGTAGCTGTGTGGCAACACATGATTCAATCTGACCTGATCCAAAATCTAGCCAAGCAAAATCAAGAAGAGTTTGCTCGTCACACCCAAGACCTTGCAGAGCTTCGTCAGACTTATGAGCACGAACATGCTGCTCAAGAAGCCATCAATCAACAATATAACCAAACGCTTCAACAGCTACAGACAGATTACAATACCCGTCTAACTCAACTAGAAACACAAACCACCCAAAGGCGTCAAAGATTTGTTACTGAGACAAGTGGTCATCCAGATGAGATGGCAAGTCGTCTAAGACAAAGACTTGGATGGGGGACTCCATAATGAAACAACTCGTAGCTGTATTTTGTATTTTTCTGACGCTTACGGCAGGTTGTGGCGGCTTGCAGCTTCCAGGAAGCACAACTCCTCACCTAGACACACAAGTCGAGCCAGAGGCTCCAGCTTCGACAGAACAGCCTCCAGTTGTAGCTGGTGACCCAAGCCCTCCAGACGACCCAGCTTTGGACACAGCTCCTACTCTTATGAGTCCACCATCCGGTTCTGAAAGAATCGAAGGTATTGCACAAGGAACCCCTGCTCCGTTTGAGGGTGTTATTTTAAATGCCGACGCTGCCGCGTGGCTTGAGGCTGAACCTGACGCAGTGCAGCAAAGATGTCAGTTGTTCGTGACCCGAAGAGTTGGCGAAATTAGGGCTCGTCTCACAGCCGACACAGATCGTTTACAGCTTAGAATTGACACACTTACACAGGTTCACGCTATTGAACTTCGTGCAAGAGATCAACAAATTCAAACACTTCTGCAAACAAACGAGGAACTTAGAAATCGTGGTGGACAGTGGTGGGAGCAAGCTTTGTGGATTGGTGGAGCTTTGATTTTAGGTGTCGCCATTGGCATAATCGTTGCTGTTGTTGCTAATTAACAACATCATGACTCAGTGGTACTTACTCAAAGATTCTGACGGCAAGAAGTCTGTTTCCTACACGATGATGGTTACAACCTTTTGCGTTCTCACGCTTTGGCTTACGTTGTCGATGTTCACCAAGGTAATGCACCTTGATATTAGGGAGTTTGACCCATCGGGTGCTTCTATTTGGTTCGCTCCCATTGCAACATTGTACTTCTCTAGAAAATGGCACCAGGCTCAGGTTGATGCTAACCGTCAACTTGGCGTAAATCTCAATCCTCCTACGCCCGCAGAATCAGAAGAAGAATCGGCAGAGGAACCTAAAAGCTGACTTGACTCTTGTTTGACACGTGCTAGTGTCAAGGCAATGGAACTTAACTCCTCTTGGACGCTCAGTCCGCTATTTGAAGACATTCGTGATGAACAAGGTTTGAGAGCATGGATTATGAGGGTGTATTTTAACCCTGCCAAGCACTCCCAAGAACGCTACTTCCGCTCGACCGTGACCAAAGAAAATGTCCTTGAGTACATTTCTCACACAGAAAATAGGTTTCCTCAGACGCCTACGGCAATCCGAGAAGTCTGGTATGTTATCCCGTCGTTGCGAGAGGGACTCAAGTCAGTAAACACCGATGACGTGCCCGAGAAGGCTGGAAACTACATTAAGGGCGAAAAGACCCTTGCAGAAATCGGTCAGGTTCTCGGACCCGTACCAATTACGGCTGCCATGGTAAACAAGATTTCTGACGGAGCTTCTCTCAAGGTTCAGGCTCTTCTCAAGGCTTTGACCAGCGACAATAAGTGGCTTGCCAAAGAAGCCGAAGAGAAGATCGACAACGCAGTCGTGAACACTGCAAGCATTTTTGCGCACGCTGTGATGACCTCAGAGACTGTCCATGACATTTTCGACAAGATCACCTATGGTAAGCTCGTAACTTGGGCTGACATTACGCAGATGGTAGACGAAACCGAGAAAGAAGGTTATTCGAACCTTTTGCTACTTAAGACTGAGGAAGGCATTTCCGAAGATTACTTGGTGAACATTTTCGAGGAAGACCTTCAAAAGTCTGTGAATGTGTTTAACTTGGCTCAGTTATTTGTGAGCCGCCAGGTTTTCCCTCAGGGACGCCGTGGACGCAAGAAGGGTTCTGTCAATGCCGAGCAAGAAGATTGAAACTCCCGCTGGAACGATGTTCGTGGATGCAGATTTTGACGAATCATCTATTGACCCATTTTCGATGGTAGACACACCTGGGGATAAAGTCGATATTGATGAGTCTGGCTTTTTCGGATTTGGTGGTGAAGGACCTTATCGCGAACAAGAGTTGGACACCATCACAATCAACGGGGAAACCTTCAAAGGCAAAATAAAAAGATATTCTGTCTGGTTGGACAAGAAAACTAACGAGCGAGTCGTAAAGGTGGTTCTAATCGCCTAATTACTGGTATGTCAAAGAGTGAAATTCGCACATTAAAGCTTGAGAATCTGATTAAAGAAGCAGTCACTTTGGCGCTTTATGAGCAGGATCAACAGCCTGTGACAAATGCAGGTCCAGTTCCGCCACCAGCGCCTGCACCTCCACCTGAACAAAATCAGCCTCCACAGCCACCTCCTGGCTCACCAGATCAACAGGCTCAGCAACAGCAGCCAATGACGATTGACTCAATGATTGAACGTCTCAACGTTATTAGAGGCGGTAAGTCTTTCACAGATCCAGAAGTTTACGGTCAAATTGTGACCTATTTCAAAAAGATTACACCTGATCAAAATCAGGTTATTGACCAGTATCTACAGGACATTTCCAGAATCATGGTTAACGTCCGTACTGGTAATGACGAGGCTCAGGCACCAGATCAAGCCGCAGGACAAGCTCCACCGGCACAGAGTGGCGCACCTCAAGCACCTATTTCTCCTGGCGGTGGCGCAGTTGCACCGGCCGGAGGAGCACCTACCTCCCCCGGTATGTAAAAAAGATACACTTGTCGGGATGAGCGTAGTATGCTAAGAATTGACTGGCATATCATGTACGAAGAACCCGAGGAACACTTTTTTGACGGTGAAGTTTGTATCGTAAAGGCGAAGCCTAAAGGTTATGAATTTCTTCCGTGTTTCCCCGCAAGATTTGGCGACGACACAATTGAACTAAAAGACGGTATATTGCTTAACTGTCTCGGGCTTGTGGAAGTTCAGCCTGGATCGTGGTTTTACAAGATGGAAGTCATTACAGGAAATCAAGCAGGGGATCTCATTTTCGTGGGACACAGACTTGCCGAGCTATTGGAGAAAGTACCTACTCATCGACGAATAAGATGACGACGTACTTTCATGAAAATAGACAGTAAAAAAATCGGTCGCTTGGTTAGGGTAATTGGAATTAAGGACTTAGACGGAGACGTTGAGTTTCCGTATGCGTTCCCGTCTACTTGTTTGGACTGGCTAGATTATGCTAGTCACAACGAGTATTGGCATTGTGGGAACTTGAGCTTTATTCCACACCAGACAGTGG
>OFQY01000494.1_pt1 | contig 15497 bp, 34 predicted proteins | sample 1542991 | NCBI WGS metagenome assembly OFQY01 (sample SAMN07774224, study PRJEB24372) | wastewater metagenome | isolation source: Exp Tend VB 10WW | collected 2016-02 | reverse complement strand
GGGCGAATTGTCATAGAATTCGCCATTCTCCCACTTGATAAATATCAAGGGTTTTTTGCTAAAAATTCCGCTACTCGAAAAAGCCTTGCGATTTGACGTTTCCGGTCCACCCAAAACTGTTTGAGCGCAGGGAGGGATTCGGTTGGAATTCAAAATGTAAGGCTTTTTCGAGTTGCTTTTCGCCGACGAGCAACAATAAAAATAAGGTGATTTCTGTTTTGTGAAAAACGAAAAAAGCCTTATGAAAGTGAGGGTATCATGATTTGGGCAATGTGGGGAGCAACTCTCGGAGTGGCAATCGCTCTGATGATGTGATTCGCGCCAATCCATAATCAGTAAATATCTATGAAAGGAGGATAAATCAATTGTCCAATCGTAGAGGAATCGAGCAAACATTCAATGGTGGATGTGCTCCAACCAGTAAGGGATACAAGAAGTTCCTGAAGAAGGAGCTTCACAAGCTTCGTCGTAGAGAGGAGAAGCTTCTAGGGGATGATGCTCGAAAGCAAAATCGAGCATTCATTCGGGGATATTCCACCTAAAGAAAGGAATAAAAACCATGTTCAATTGGGCTTCAGAGTATAAGGATCTTCCCAAAGAGGAGAAGATTGAGATACTCAAGGTCATGATTGGCGATGAGTGGCCCAGAAGGAGTCTCAAGGAAGTTCATGATTTCCTGGTGGAGATTTGTGAGGATCTAAGAGACGAAATTAAAGTCAATAATTCCTTGAACTTTAATTCATTAGTTTGAATTAAATAGAATAAGGGGAGAATTTTAATTTCAAGACCCTCACCTTCCGACGCTTTCTTCCTTGGCACTTTTTGCCATTTCTTACCACCTTCAACCACAACTCCAGGAGGCATCCATGTTCTTCAATCCAATTGCAATCGTATACCTTCTCTGGACAGCCTGTCTGGGCTTTCTTTGGGACCAGACTCTATACTCCACCATCTGGGGAGTCATGATTGGTTGCGGTTCTCTCATGGGCGCTTATTTGTCAGAAAGGTGGAGGTGACTCCAATGCCCAAGACCTTCACCAAGAAGAATGAGAATTTCTGGCGAGATCTTTTCACGGAATTCGCCAATGAAATGAACTTCGATGATCGCACGATCGGTCGAAGGAATCCCTTTCCTTCCAACTGGTTGGATCTTTCTGTAAATCCCATCGTGAAGATCGAGTCTCTATACGATGGTGATCTCATGTGGGAATCTGCTTCCGTTCATCTGAAGGATGGCGCGATTTGGAAGTGGGATTCCTTTCATGGTGGAGGAGGGTGGCGACATTTTCAGGATGGTGCCATTTTCGCACTCCATCTTCATTGGTCTTGTGCTGTCAACAATCTGCACTCTTCCAAGATCTATGCCAAGAATTGCCTGGAGCTTGCCGAGAGTTCTCCCGAGCATGAGGGAGTCATCGATTCTTGGAATTCTGCAGATCGTTCTGCGGAGCATGGAGCACTTCATGCTCTTCAATTCTTGTTGTATTGGCTGAATTCCTGAAAGGAGGCATCACCATGCATTGACCCCTACTTTTGCGACAAGATTCGAAAGATCGAAGTGGAATTCGTTCGAAAGGCTCTCTGAAAGGAGGAAATCATGGATGGCCCGAAAAGCTTTCCGGAAAATAAACTGAACAGAGAAACCAGGATTGCGCTTCATTACTATGTGGTTTGGAGCACGGCTGGCTTCTTTTGCAAGGGAGAATTCACATTCAATATGTGTCCCTTGTTTGGGGCAAGAGCCTATCATCGTCTGAGGGAATCCAAGAATTCATAGGAGATTCATCATGATCAATGGCTCGGAAATGTTTGCTTGGATCATGGAGCAAGAAGATTTGTGGGTGGCAGAAATGCAATGCTTCCATGTATCAAATCTTCTGGAACGCTGGCTCAAGGAAAATCCAAACAACAAGCTGGATCGAGAGTTTGTTGCCAGGACGATTGCTTTCGAGTCCAGACTGGCTGCAATGGAGCGAATCGCCAAGTCCTGAAAGGAGAAATCATGGAAAAGCTTTTTGGTGAGGTTTTTGCGGCGGCTTATGCTGCAAATGTGCATGTTGACACCGATCATTCCGACCACAAGGAGGCAATGCGTAGAGCTTCTGAGGCTGCCTTTATGGCTGCAACCAAGTTTCGTGAATTCCAGAATCATGAAGCTTCTCTCATCGATGAGAAGGCAGAGGAATATTCGGCTCTGGCCGATCTCATTCCTGGCACTGAAGTGGTGATCAGTATGAATGCCCCTTTTCATAAGGGAAGGCGCGGATGGATTCATACTTCAGGTGCTGGAAACGTGGCGATTCACGACTACCGAGATCGAAGTGTGATTTTCGTTGTTGCTCCAGAGCACGTCCTTCGTCCCTGAAAGGAGATTCATCATGAAGCTCGTTCGAAATGGCTCCAATGAGCCTGTAAATGTTGGTGATTCTGTCCAGACCTTCCGGGGAGAGACTGCGATTCTTCTCTCTTTTTCTCCTCCAAGGCACTCCGGCTCTTCTGGTGGCCGAGTGGAGATTCAGATTGGCGAGGAAATTCGGGAGTTCTATCCAAGCGTGATCGATTGTCACATTCAGGAGGGTTGAAATGGAAATCTTCTTGGCTTGGTTTGAAGTGTACGATGAGATGGGTCTACCCCTCTATCTTGGGGCTTATAGCACCAGAGAGCTTGCAGAAGAGGCGATCCAGCGTCATGAGGCGAAGTATCTCCTCATTTCTCACGACTCGAATCTCCCCTCTAATGAGGGAGAATATTCCATCGATGTGTCTACCGTCGATGTTGATGGTTTTTAGCTTTCTCGAATCGAGTTGGCCTGAAAAAGGGCTGCTTGGATGATGGTTCAAATCCATCCTCGATTCATTTCGACTGAACCTGTTGTTTTGTTGGCGCGGAAATTAAAAAACCCCAAACAACCGCAGGCCCTACCGGACGAGTCCAGAAATGGATTCTCCGGTAGGGCTTTTCGCCGACGAGCAACAAAATGTTTTTCTTTTTGCCCCCAGCACATCACATTAAGAGATGGTGTTTTGCGGCCAGCAAGAAAAATTGCTTGTTGTAGTGGCACGACTAGAATGGTGTATGCCCAAGTGGCGGAATGGCAGACGGGCGGTTTCAAGAACCCACTCCCAGCACTTTGTTTACTTGAAGTTTGGCCCAATAGCCTCTGGGCGGTTTGTCAATGCCAAGTTTTTTGCATCTTTTCTCTATAGCTTTACCTGAAACTCCAAGCTTTAATCCAAGTTGTTGACTTGGGATCGACCAAACTAAAGAGTGAAGCTCTTCTTTGGAAGGCCAAACAATCTTCGTTGGTGTGAGTGACGGAGGCTTCTTTAGTGGGGATTGTCTTTTAGGTTTTGCAATGTGTTCTTTTTCAACTTTTGGCGTCGATTTTTTGTGACCCCTGTTATTCTTTCCGGCATAACTGAAAGTTTGAGAGTGGCAGTTTGGGCAAAGAAGGCGCAAGTTTTCGAGTCGGTTATCATCATTAACGCCATTAATGTGGTCTAAATGAAGGGTGATTGGCCGATCTAACCAAGTTGTCGAAACACCACACTCAGACACATAGCACTTTAATTCTAACATTTTCAGCTTGATAAGTCTTTCTTTTAGATTTGCACGATTGTAAGTTGAATCCACAACTAAAACATCTTTCAGCGGCCTAACTTTGTTAAATGTATGAGTTTTCCCTTTCAGCCATCCAGCACCCAAAAAGTGTTCAGTATTCAAGTTGTATAACTTGATATATTTTTTGATAGTGGCATAATTGCCGCCTGCAATGGCAGTCCAGCCTAAAGCACGAATCACTCCAGCAATAGAGGTGGACGACTTTACAGCTTGAGTCATCATCTCCTTTGTTATCTTTCTTGTCATAACATATATAGGTGGACACCTAAGAATGGTAGACAAATCTTTCGCCAGCGTACGCTAATCGGCAAAGCGGAAATACTTAAAATATTTTGATTGGTGGTTCAAATCCACTCGCTGGTACTACTTAGTATGGGTTCGAGTCCCACCTTGGGTATCTTAGATTTGAAAAAGGGGTTGTAGCCAAGCGGTTTAAGGCAGCGGATTTATGCTCCGCGTTATTCCCTGATAAGGATAAGATCGTGGGTTCGAATCCCACCAACCCCATTTCAACAATTCACAAAAGAGGTTCAAATGGAACTTCCGATCTCAAGATATGAAATGGAGTGCGTTCTTGAACTGGCATATGAGGGCGCATATCGAATCTATCAAGAAACAAAGAAGTGCAGCGACTCCATCGAAAATGCCAAATTCCAGGCATACTGGAGAGGCGTCACTTTCAGAAATCTGGAGCTTTTGACAGATTTCCTTCATGAGACTCGGGAATATAGTCCAATTTACTTTAACAAGTATGACAGCAACAACAAGGTGATTCGATGAATGAGCGTGAAGTTGCAGAAGAGTTCGCACTGATGTGCGTTTGCATCTTTTGTTTGATGGCGCTTTGGTCCTGTGCGGCCATTCTTTCGCCCTGAAAGGAAGCATCATGGAAATGCAGGTTTGCAAATGTTGTTTGCGGCCGATGCAAATGACGGAAACGAAGAAATATCGCACCTCTGAGAGCAAGTCTCAGATTTGTCGAGCGAAGGACAAGGAAGAGTGTGAGAAGCTTTTCCTGGACCGATTCAAGAATCTTCCTGACAATCTGAAGATCTACGCAGACAGAATGCTCAAGTCATGGGCGAAGGATAGGCCAGAGATTTAGGCTCCCTGGGACTTTAGCTCAGTTGGTAGAGCAGGTGGCTTTTAACCACTCGGTCACGGGTTCAAATCCCGTAGGTCCCAATCAATTTCAACTGGAAATCTTGAAGGAGAAATAAAATGCTAATTGTTCATTCAAAGAATCGTGAACTCAAGAGACTGGATAGTATCGCTGCTGGTTCCTGTTTTCGGCTGCAACACACAGAGATTCCTTTCTTGGTTGTCAAGATTTCGACGCCGATCGCGATCTCAAATAGATTTTACATAAATCTGGATAGTGGCGAAAATTATACACTGCCCGATGATGATGTGTCAGACAGAATCATCGCATCTCTAAGCGAGGCGCAGACTGATCGGTTCTTTCGAGCAGAGAAGACATACTTCAATTTCAGAACTGAGGAAGTCTATTTCGATGATCGAGAGGTTTTCAGGTCTCCTAAGGATTTTGAAGATCAGGAGGTTGTATGAGATTTGTTGAAGGTCAGTTGATTGGGTTTGCAGCAAGGGTACTTTACCAGCACGTCCGAATTGTTTCGGAGTTCTACAAGACTCGAAATGTACAACGAGGCGTGGAGGAGAAGGACTTCGCCAAATACATCAGTCTTGGCCTCTTGACCCAGGAAGAGGTTGATGCAACCCGTATTACACCATTTGGTGGCAAGGCAACAGTCTATCGCCGCCTGAGCGATCAGGAAAAGTTGGCCGACGAGATTGGTATAATGGAAAGACACATTCAGTACATGCAGGAATGTATTGAAGTGCTTGGCGACAAGGAGGTTTGAAATGGGTCATGGAATTGAAGTTTGTGAATGTGCTCTCAATGTGGCGCTATATTCGAAGCAGATAAAGCAGGCGAAGTGGCCTGCACACGTCCTGTTCTCTGAGGATTTGTGGTGACGTATGAAATAGCGAAAGATCGTCGTCGGCTCACAGTAAACTCACGAGTTATTGACGGATGGCCAAGAGGGAGTAGACTACACGCTCCCAATGAGGGAAACATGGAGTACCGAGTTCGCGGAGTTGTAAAGGTTTATTTCTCCACTGTTGTGGATGCAGAGTCCGCAGAGGAGGCGAGGGAAAAGGTTGAGACGGAGTATTCTCCAGAGGAATTGCTGGAAAGCCAAGATGGACCAAGTGAATTTTCAGTTTGGGACGTTCAGAACGAGTCTTGATTAAACGAGTAGGCAGCCAATTTGGCAATCACCGAAACTTGAATTGAGGCAGAAAATGAAGTCTAAGAAGAACAAGAAACTCTATGTTGTTGTAGACCAGTATTGAAGTCAATACTCGGTCCGTGTCAAGGTTCCTAAATAACTTTCTTATTTCCGAGTAGATCAATTGGTAGATCGCTTGACTTTGGTTCAAGTGGTTGTAGGTTCGAACCCTACCTCGGAAACATGGGCCGATATCTCAACTGGTTAGAGATCCCCGCTCATAACGGGGCTTGTCTCGGTTCGAATCCGAGTCGGCCTAATAATAGCTTAGCCGTAGTGTCGAATGCGATGGCAGTTGCTGCAATTCTAATCTATTTGAAGTTGTAGTCGAGGGAGCCTTCTAAGCTCTTATCCGTAATTGGAACTGAAAATGTGGGTTCGACTCCCACCAACTTCGCTCACCTTCTCTTTCAGAGTTCGCAATCAAATAAAGGAAAAAAGTAATGTCAAAGAAGAAGGGTCTTGTTGAAGTTCCGTCTCTAAAGAATCTGCCCCACTCGCTGGATGGGGACGGATACAGCATTGTCAACCTTGCATCAATCGAAAGGGCTGAACTACAGATTAAGACAGCAAAGGTCGCTCGAACGTTGTACGAGTGGGATTGCGACGTTGTTGATTACAGTGCAATTGCATATGTTGAGCGTGGAAGTACATTTCGAGTGATGATTTCTTCGGTATTGTCTTCGGATTGTCTTGGTCAGCTTGCAGAGAGTCTTCCGGTGCTCTACGCTCAGTTGAGCGAATCAATCATTGCACGTCGCAATGTGATTGATCGGATGATGTCCGAGGGGCTTCCAATTCCCTTTGAGTTGCTTGTTGAGGCGGCAAATAGGCATCTTGGAAAGCTTGTCGTTTTTAATGAGAATGGCGTGGAGTTTTGCGGAAAGCTTGAGGGGGTTGTACTTCGACAGTCCATGTTTGGAAGCTACATTGTCGTCACATACAATGGCAAGATCTGGAACAAGGGAGCCCTAGTAACAACTCAGAAGTCGATTAGGATTGCTCTAAGCGATCCAAAGTCGATAGAACAGTGGGGTTTCAATTTTGATCCAACCAAGGAGAAGCTGGACGCACTTCTTGCTCGTGGTCGAAGGGTATTTGATCTGAACGAGAAGTGTGGATACATCAACATCAACGGAACCATGTCCTATCAATGGATGTGGGGTTATCGTGAAGCCCAAGCAACTGGAAGAGCAATTGTTGATTTGGCTGGATGTGGAATTTTCAATCCGGATTTCTCAAATGAGGATAGTGGAGAGGAGTCGATTCCAGTTTCCGATGCTTCCGAGGATGATCTTCGATGTCTCGACCCAAATCTCACCATCTTCTCTTTCGTTACAAAGAGGTGGGGAAAGGTCTATATCAACAAGGTCTCGGATATTTCCTTCCGAACGGACGCTTTCGAGAAGCTTGTTCTTGCTGATGATGACAAGAAGCTCGTTTTTTCTCTCGTGCGAAATTCCGACAATTCGATGGTGTCGGATCTGATTGACAACAAGGGAGGCGGATGCGTTCTTCTTCTTCATGGAAAGCCGGGTCTCGGAAAGACTCTTACGGCAGAAGCTGTTGCGGAGGTTTTGAAGCGACCTCTTTATGCTGCTTCTGTTGGAGAGCTTGGAACGGATCCTACTTCTCTGGAGGAGAATCTTCAAAAGGTTCTTCAGACCGCACAGCGATGGAATGCAGTTCTTTTGCTTGATGAGGCTGATATCTTTCTTGAGTCGAGAAAGGGTGGCGATATTCATAGGAACGCCATGGTGGGTACATTCCTTCGTCTGATGGAATACTACAATGGAGTTCTGATTCTCACCACCAACCGAGTCACTGACATTGATTCGGCTTTCTATTCTCGAATCTCTCTGGCGCTCAAGTATAAGGACTTCGATGATGCTTCGAGGCTACAGGTTATCGAGAATCTTCTTCATACCAATGGAGTGATTCTTGAGGATGGCGCGATTCGAAAGATTGCCAAGATGTCCGTAAATGGCAGACAGATCAAGAACGCAATTCGCCTTGGTCGATTTATGGCCAAGGATGAGGCGCGATCGGTTCGAAGCGATGATATCATCATGGTTCTTGAGAGGCTTCAGAACTTCCAGGATTCGTTTGATCCTCTAACGCCAGAGGATTTTCCTGCATAGTAATTAAGTTTTCGTGGGTCCCGAGCGAATCAAAATAAATCGGGCAATAAGCCTAGATGGCGGAACTGGTATACGCGACGCATTCAAAATGCGTTGCCCGAAAGGGCGTGTGGGTTCAAATCCCACTCTAGGCAATCAATATTGGGACGGAGACATCAGTCTCCGTCCCTTTGGCGACGAACAACAACCCACATATTGGGTATCAACCAAAATACAATCAAAAAAGGTATTCAAAATGAGCACGCTAATGGATTTGTCTGGACATAGAAATCCTGATCTCATCGTGAAAGAGGAGCTTTTCATTGTTGGTGTGGATAGAGTTGAAATGGAATTCGCTCAGAGCGGTCCAGTCAACACCAAAATCATGGGCGTGATCAATTGGTCTGCAACCAGCGAAGCAAATAAAATCTTCCTATTCAGAGATTTTAGATGCTGGATTGCCAAGGGAGAGGTTCCGATTTACCATGCAGAGAGGCTAAGGAATGCAAGGTATGGAGATCATTGCCTTCCTGGTGGTCTTGATCGGGATTGCAAATTGTCATCTGTCGCCGTCCATAAAAATGGACAAGGGAAAATGATTTGCGTCAAGAGCGAAGAAGACAAGAGATTGTTTTTTCGCTATCACAATGGGGAGTTGGATGACTCTCCGTCTCTAAAGAAGGTTGTGGCTGAATGTATTAGAGACCATGTGTATGTTGATACCGAGGAGCAGCGGGATGCTATGACTACGAGTGTCTCAATTCCTCTTTATCACATCACGTCTCTGGCTGGGCTGAAAGTTTTTGTGGAGATTCTGAACTTTCGCGAGGTGTGAAATAAGTGAGGCTTCTAATGTCTAAAATACAGAAGATATGTAGAGGCGGTTTTGCTGGATTTAAACTAGGAAAGAGCAAAAGTTCACGCCTAACCAGAGCCCTGAAGAGAATTCTAAATAGGGCTCGTAGACGGTCCGAACAAAAAGATCCAGAGAACGCAGGTAAAAGGGTTCGTGATTTTACTGGTGGATGGTCCGATTGAGAGGTGTGAAATGGACGCCACAGAGATGGCCACGTTTGTTCTAAACAATCATGGCGCTCTCGACACTGATGAGTTGGATTTTCTCATTGATTGCAAAGAAAGATTTTATTGGGGAAGCCCAACTTGTGTGCAGGATTTGCACGAGTTGACGATTCTATATCATGAGGCTGTTGGATTTCAGAAATGTCTCAAGAAATATAAGGGCACGAAATGATCAATGTTTATGAATCCCATTTTCAATAGAGGGCCAAATGACTGAATTCAAGCAGGCGCAGTTTGAGTATGACAATGCCGAACCTGACGAGTTCAATTATGACATCGATGAGATTGAGTGCGATTGTTCTGAGTGTCGTGGCGAAACGGATGAGGATGAGGATTGCGGTCCCGATGTTTGGGATGAGCCGAGACAATGACGATGACTTCTACAACGAATTCTCTGCGTAGGAGTGACTCATGAATACCTGGGAAAAGTTCTACATTCTTTTTTGGCGAACTTCCCTGAGTCAGCCTTGGGAATTTCTGGCCAAAGACTACAACAAGGATGAGTTGCAGAGAATCATCGATCACATCGATCAATTCGATGATGAGTGGCCCGATAAGGAATTTTCGATTCATGAAATCGAAATGAATTTGGGGCCAAACTTTCACAAAACTAAGAAGTCTTAATTGACTTCGGGCTGTTAGCTCAGTTGGTAGAGCAGTAGATTCTTAATCTATTGGTCGCGGGTTCGACTCCCGCACAGCCCAATAATTCTTTCCGAAGAATAAAATGGATGATCATCAGGTTGCTCTTATTATTACAGAAAACATGAAATATGGCCTCATTTTGACTCAATTGATAGCGATTAGTTGGGGAATTGGCTCGCTAACCATTGCTGTCAAGGAAATTGTTGTGGAACTCAAGAAGGGGAACAGTAAATGAAAAAGACAATCACAACCAATAACCACAAGACAATTGAGATTGAAATTAATCACGACGAGCTAATCAATTTTCTGTGTCCCGAATTCAAGGGAATAAACTCAGTAATAACTCAAGCTCTTTTAGATGATGATAGTAGAGGAATTTTTATTGTTATTGAAGTAGATGAAACCAATTCAACATCCGAAGAGGTGTGAAATGAAGTACGCAATTGTTGCACTGGTGCTCGTTGGGGCATGGTTTGTTTTCAACCCTGCGATGCGATTTCTGTACAACCTTCGCTTCGATGTTCCAGGAATTGAGATTGGTCTATCGACTGCGGTAGCAATCTCTGTTTTGTTTGCTGGATTCGTGGCATATCAAAAGCTGGGGAAGTGAAAATGGCAATTCCGAGCAATGATCTCGATCAATGCATCATGTATGCTTTGGTCATCATTCACGAGGGAGAAAAGAATTCTAATTCTCATCCAATCGGAGTTTTCACGAATCTCGAAGTGGCAAAATCTGCTGTGTATAATGTTGATGACGAGTATTACTACACGCATATGGTAATTGAGCCATTTCGAGCCAATTCAACGTTTTCGTATATCACCAAAAATTGTGAACGTTTTTGGTATGAGTTTGATCGTGGAAATTTCTCTCCGGGAAAAGAGGTTCTTGCCGTCAAGGAAATTCCCGAGCCAGAGTGGGCCAAATTGAGTTTTGGCTGGGGAGTTGGATGAGAAATGTCCAAGAACCTCAATTCCAAAAAGCTTTTAATGATTGTCGAAAAAAAGGGTGGAGATCTTAGAAAGTATTCATACAAGCAGATTCGAATTGCAATAGCCGAAAGCATAGTCGTTTTCCTTAGAAACCTACAGAAAGATAACTAAAATGAGAAACCTTCTAATTGCTACTGCTCTGTTAACTGGTTGTGGCTCTCCTCCCGTAATGACCCAGGAGTCATGCACAACGGATGAGGATTGCCGAAATGGATTTCATTGCAACACCAACTTCGATCTCTGCGAAGTCAATCAGGAAGTTGATGCGTCCAGGCTGCGAGACGACGCTGCAATTTCCGTTCTTGAGGATGACGCATCCATGTTGCCCGATGCTGGCAGCGAAATTGTAGACGCCTTCACGGCTCCCGGAAGTGATGCTCCCACGTCTGGTCGATTTGCAATTGACATGAATGGAATCGCTGGTGGAGCCGAGCTTCCCACAAGTCTTGGTCGTTTCGATCAGGAGTTTGTAATTGAGGCAATTGTTCGTCCGACCACCACGGTATTTGATACTGACATTGGTGCGATTGTTGTTGGTCGCCGAGCAAATGACAACGACCTCAATGTGATCTATTCACGAAATGGTCGTGGTCGCTTCTCTTTCGAGGTGAATGGCCGAATTCTCATGGCCGATCATGATTCACCAATTAATGAATGGTATCATGTTGCCGGAGTTTTCAGTAATGGCACGATGATGCTGTATGTGAATGGAATTCTTGACGGAACCATGATGACTGACCAGTCTGTTCGCTGGGATGTTAGCCCGGTTGGTTGGTTTATTGGTCGAGAAGGTTGGGGACCTCGTGGAGTTTTCGAGGGACAGATTGACGAGGTTCGAATTCATTCTGGTTTGTTCGAGGAAATTCCGACTGGAACTTTTGCGGGCCACTCTGGAGTTGTTTTCATGATGGACGAGGGATATGGAAGCGATATTCGTTCTTCTGACAGCTTGTATTCTGGTACTGTATCTGGTGTCACCTGGACCCGGAGGTAGAAATGAGGATTGAAACCGAGTGTGCAGCCGACAAGATTTTCGATTTGATTGTCAATCACATTGATGAGTCTCTTCCTTCTTCGATTGGTCTTGAAGTGGGCGGGTTTTATTGGGTAATGGCGGAGGAGCTTGAAAGTGCAGAGAGGGATGGATATGAAGTGTTTCATTGTCGCGACTACACTTCGCGACTGGTAAAGGGCGACAAGGTTTGTGTTTACTACGAGCCAGATGATTATTCTTGTGGATTGCATTCTTGGGTAGAATATCGACATCGAAGATACTACAAGGGAAAGCCCACCACTGAATTTGATCTTCATCGAGATGATGATCGGCCAGCTTATATTGGACAGCGCGCTGTTTCGTGGTGCAAGAATGGCGAATACTCAAGGGACAACGGACCATCCCACATCAGCATGAACGAGGTGATTTACTGCAAGGATGGAAAGTGGCACAGGGCGGATGGTCCGGCAAAGATTTCCAAGTTTTTCGGTCTGAGTTGGTTTGAGAATCACAAAAGGATCAAGAAGAGTTGTTCTGTTTGCAGCTCCGAAGAAAATTGTATTGTAACTTACGGAATGGTTTGCGAGAAGTGCGACAAGAATGGGATTGTTTTTGAGTTTGATGTGGTTTCGACTCAAGTGTGAGATAGCTTTGGATGCGTCCACAAAAATTGTGGAGGAAAGACGGGTTCGATTCCCGTCCGCATCCGTTTTTGGTTCCTCAAATCAAATGGAGTGTGAAATGAACGATGATTTTCCGGATCTTGTGTATGCAATTGTTGGCTTGTCAATCATGATTGGCGAAGTAATCCTTTTGGTTCTGGAGTAGAGATGATTGCAGTAATTGGCTTTGGCTGCTATTGACCCGACGAACACCCAATTTTCAAAGGAAAAACCAATGTCGGCAATTATTGATTTTTTTAGCGGAGATGGCTACGATGATAAAGGAAGGCATATCTACGAAATCTTAGAAGATTTCAATGATGAACAGTTGGAAAGCTGCCACGATTACATTCAGTGGCTTTTTCCAATTCCTGAACCGAGCAGGTTCAATCCAACTGCGCCACTTCTATCAAAGGAAGACATTGAAGTTTTTCGTGGCAGCAACATGCAGTATACAACGTATGTCGTTCGAACCAATATGGGGGACGCATTCAATAAAATGATGTGTTTCTTTGACGACAATGATCATTGGGTCTCCCCCGGAAATCACAACTTCCTGAGAATCACTCGAATGTTGCGTTGCCTTCGACTTGTTGGATTTGACAGGGAAGCAAAGATGCTCTTTGATTTTCTTTGTTCGCACTCCGATGAGGAAAAAAAGATTTTTGGCGACTCGATGGAGTTTTGGAAGAAGGTGATGAATGAGACATATTACAATTGGTGAATCAAGTGTTGACCCCATTTGACATAAAATCCAAAGCTTTTGGTCAATCTTTTTTTGGAATAGGATTAGTTATGTTGTTGGCCGATTTGCTTTTCGAGTTAGAAACTTTTCGGTATTTAATTACCAGTTTCTCTTGGTTGCTAATTGTTGTTGGCGGAATGGTTCAGATCATCTACATCTCAGAAAGGAGAAATTAAAAATGGAAAAGATTCTTTCGTATCACGATCTGGATGTGGATGGCAACCTTATTGCCGAAACTCGCAGCGATTTTCGAAAGATTCGCAGGAATCGAGCAGCGGCAGGATATGTCGATCCCATCTATCTGGTTGTCCAGGAGATTTCTCGGTGCTATGGTGGCCCAGAAGAGGGTGGATGGTGGTATGATGTAGCTGTCAATGTTGCGGTGCGAAAGTGTTACACTTGGCAGTCTGCGCTGCGAATCATGAGGGAATTGAAGGAGGAATATCCCCAGCCGAAATACAGCAGAGGTTCCGTTCTTGGCTCGGGAGATTACGAATTCTTCATCTGTCATTGCGAGGAGAATTTCCCCACAGAAACCACAGAGAGACCTCATTATGAGTGATGCATGCCCCAAGTGTGGAAGTATTCCCCTTGATTTGATTCAATACATGAAGGAGAATGGCGTATGATGAAAATCATCTTCCTGCGTGGAGTTCCCGGTTCTGGAAAGTCCACATATGCTGAGAAGTTGATCTGCGACAGCGGATTCAAAAAGAATTGGTGTCGAGTCGTTTCTGCCGACAATTTCTTCATCAGCAATGGCGAGTACAAATTCAAGCCAGAGCTTCTTGGTGATGCACACAAGGCTTGCTTTCGAGCATTTCACGATTACGTCATGGGTGATGACACCGACTATCTTGACTTGCTCATTGTTGACAACACAAACGTGAAGCTCTGGGAGCTTAGTCCCTACGTTGCTGTTGCAAACATGGTCGGCTTGGGCTTTGAGATTCACAGAATGGAGTGCAAGCTAAAGGAATGTGCCAAGCGAAACATTCATGGAGTTCCGTCTGGAAAGATTGAATCAATGCACTCAATGATGGACAAGATTCCATATCATTGGGGAAAAGAAATTGTCATCAACACGGAGGGCGAAAATGTCGAGTAAGTTCAGCGAAACCATAGATAGAATTATTACAATCAGCAATGTCGTGATTGATTCACTTGAGAATTTGCTTGCAATCAATGAGATTGACATGCCCTCCATTGTGGCCGGCGTTGCTTTGTCTATGTGTCGAATTGCAAGAGTCGCAGGCATCGCAGATAAAGACGTTAGAATAATTGTGGAGCTTGCACTCAAAGATGCGGCTGAAAACATTGACCCTTCTGCGGGAGCGCCAAATTGACTACCTATATTGTTGAAGTTGCCATTGAAGTTGAGGCCGAGTCGAGAGAGTATGCCGAATCTTTAATCTCGGATACCCTTAATGAGTATAACGCCAACACAACAATCACTTGTGTAACCGAAAAGGGCGACCATCAGCCAAATCATGGCGGATACAGAGAGCCAGCCAAGACCAGCAAAACGTCCGCTCAAGTTTGGCTAGATAGAGCAAAGATTCGTCTAGAAGAGGCTCGTTTAAGAGAAATCGAGGATGCCAAAGAAGCAATCTTGAATAGGATTTTCCTACAGATCAAGGACGCCGAACTAATTCATGAATCTGTAGAGTTTCCAATTCAAATAAAGATTGGCCTATCTTCAAATGGAGAGCGAGCCATTTCGGAATTGAATTCCGAGGGTTGGGACATTCAAAAGATTCTCAACACTTGTTCATATACAGTGAACTTGAAGGAGTGACAAATGGAAGATCCCAGATTCATTCATGATTGTGAGACGTGTGTATATCTCGGCCACTATAAACACGCCGATCTATACATCTGCAATATCCGTCCAGTCTGTATTGCTCCGAGTCTAATTGCTCGACTTGGAGATGAAGATTCGGACTATTGTGCCTCACATCCAGCTTGGTGTTTTGCGGAAGGATTCAAGCAAGCAGATTGGGAACAGGAAGTGATTGACCGAGCAAAGAAGCTCGGAATTTCTTGCGACAAAGAAAATTACCGAAAGGAGATTTGAAATGGCGGCCTTTTATGCTGACTACATCAAGTCCGAAGACAAGCAGTTCATCAAGGACACTCTGGCCGAGCTTCGCAATCCAGTTGAAGTTGCCGTATTTGGAATCAAGAACTACCACAATCTTGGTGCGATCATTCGTACCGGGCATTCCTATTTGATTTCGGGCTATTGGGGAATTGACTGCCCGGAATATTATCCCAAGGCGTCCATGACTGCCCGCACTTGGGACAAGGGACTTGTGAAG
>OFQY01000493.1_pt1 | contig 15506 bp, 9 predicted proteins | sample 1542991 | NCBI WGS metagenome assembly OFQY01 (sample SAMN07774224, study PRJEB24372) | wastewater metagenome | isolation source: Exp Tend VB 10WW | collected 2016-02 | reverse complement strand
CCCCCCCACCGCGCTATAATTAAATTCATTACACGCCCGGAAACATTCTTTAATAAACCACTCCTGATACGTGGGATGATAAAAGCTCCATGTTCCGCCGATGATAATCATTTCGATTTTTTCCACCGGATGGCCGTTGGTAATGAGCGACTCGAGGCGCGAAAAGATTTGTCGGCGCGGATCAAAATCGTTTGCAAGCGCTCGTGCCGCCGCGGGCTCTTTGGAGAGATAGCTCTTCGGCATGTTTTCTTCCGTTGGGCAATACGTACATCGGCCGGGGCAAGGGTACGGCATCGTGAGAAGCGATATTACCGCCACACCCGAATTGCTCTTCGTTTTTATTTTTCGCAAAAGAAGCTCGACGGTGCGGTTTGGCTCTTCCTCTCCCTTTTCCACCATATCGCGATACAGTGCGGCGAGCTCCGCGTGGGTAGACATGGCACCGGCCACTCCCCTCCGGGCATACTTCATATTCTTGCGGATTTTAAGAATGCGCGCCTGAAGAACCTCGTCGCGGGTCAGGCGTTTTTTCAATTTCTCGAGGTCTTCCTCGGTCTTGATGTTGGTGAAAAGCATGGGAGTACGATAACAAGAAAATACCTACTCGCCAAGCACGGCGGCTTCCCACATTTTTTGGTATTTCAAAAGATATGATTCTTTTGTTTCTCTCGGGATATTTTTTACCGCTCCTCGAGCAGAGATTCGCAGGCTGTCGGCGAGCCCAGGCTCATCAGCCCATTGTGAAATATTGCGCTTCATACACTCCTCATCTCCTGCCGGACATACAGAGCCATTCCAGTAGTTTAGTATTTCTCGCGCGACACCAACGTCGAAAGAAAGTACCGGGCACCCTGCGGCGGCGGCTTCGATGAGCGTACGCCCATAGCCTTCATAATCTGAAGTAAGCAAGAAAAGATCGGCGGTTTTATAATACGAAACCAAATCACTCTGCGGGCCTTCGAAAATCACACGGTCACTGACACCGAATTTTTTTGCCTCGGCCTCAAGTTTCTTCCTCTCTCCCCCATCACCCACGATGACCATCCCGCACACAGAGCCTGGCGAAGAAGGGGTACGAGCGAGGAGATGAAGAGCGAATGAAATATTTTTTTCTGGCTCAAGCCGAGAGACCATCAGTATGGTGTGGTTGAATTGCGGATATTTTTCATGAAGATCAAAAGAAGGCATTCCGTTTTGAAACTTCTCCGTATCGACAAAGACAGGCAGTACGTCGATACGCGGGAATACCGAAAAAGGAAATTGGAAGTTATCGTGAATAGAACTCTTGATACGCTCGGAAACCACACGGATTCCCCCACGAGCTTTGGGCAACAAAAACTTTGCTATACGAATTCTTACTACATTAAGAAAAGAATGCTTGGTAAAATATGGATCAAGAAAGTCTGTGTGTATTTGGAGATGGAGTGGGGCAACAATTTTCTTCGATACAAAATATCCGGCAAGACCGGTTTCAAACGGATCTTGTGTGGTAACAATATCTACCCCAAGTTTCTGCCTTTGCACTATTTTTATGGCATCTTGTATGTAGCCCATACGACTGCGAGAATTGGTCGGGTAGAGAAAAATATTTTCGCCCATGCTCATCTCTTTCAAGCCGAGAGAGTGCTTTGCAAAAATAATAATGTGAAGTTCTTTTACCAAAGTACCGTACTCAAGCATCCGTGTATGCGCCTCACTCCCCTCTACGAAAATATTTCGATCGGTAGAGATCATAAGGACTTTTAAAATATTTTTTTGGATGCTCACAATAATATTTTAATAAGCTCATTAAACATTCTTTCTTTTGAAAATCCTGCCACCGTTTCTTTTCCTGCTCGGGAAAACTTCTGAGATACGTCGGAAATAGCGAGCAAAGCAAGGATCCTCTCTTTCAATACCGCTTTATCATTATGCTCCACCAAAAAGCCATTCTCTCCGTCTGCGAGAAGCTCAGTATTGCCGCCCGCACTTGAGGCGACAATAGGCGTACCGATACTCATCACCTCAAGAAGCTGGTGCGAAAAACCTTCGTACGAAGAGTTGAGGGCGAAAGCATCTGCCGCTTTTATGTATCGGTACAATTCTGCTTGTGAGAGCCGCCCCGTAAAGAGCACATTTCGCGGTGGAGGGAGAGAGGCAAGATCACGCAGTCTTTTTTCTTCAGGCCCTTCTCCCACAATGACCAGCTTCGTCTCCGGACGAGAATTGAGAATACCCGGCATGATATCGATGAGCGCATCAATCCCCTTCCACGGCACGAGGCGCCCGGCTGTGAGGATGACAGAGCCCGAGAGCCCCAGCTGTCTCTTTATCTCTGCCTTTCCTTCCAAAATTTCTACAGGATCGAATGCATTGTAGATAACAGTAATTTTTTCTGGCGGAATCCTTCCCGCAACTCCGCGCGGGACAAGCCACATTGAAACAATTTTTTTGAGATATTCGCTCGGTACGATAATTTTTTCGGCTGAGTTCGCGACCCATCTCTCCACTTTTTTTCGTAGATTTGTCTTTCTATCAAACTCTCGTGTCTGGAATTCTTCAAGAGAAATGAAGTCGTTGTTGATCTGGTGTTGCTCCCAAGCGAAATCCCCCACCACTTTCAGGAAAAATCTTTTTCGAAGAATTCTTGCCGCCCAAGCAGAAGGAAGCCCCACCGATACCGGGTCTTGTGCGTACACAATATCACAGCCACGTGAGCGCCAAAGCGTGAGAAAAAAATATGCGAGATGGGACAAGCCCTTAGGGAGTTTCCGCACCTCACCATAAGAAACCAGGCGAGTCTCTACTCCCCGCTTTGGCAATTCATCCACAAGGAGCTTGGAATACGTGGCTGGGCCACCAATATCGGGCGGAAAAAGCGGTGTGGCGATGAGGATTCTCATGCTGTCATTCTAGCCTGTCTTGAGCACTTTCTCAAATACCTTTTCGCGCATATCCTGTGCAATCAGATCCCAGTCATACTTCTCAAACGCAAGCGCTTTGGCGTTCTCCACTATCTCGCGAGTCTTCTCAGGGTTGCCGAGGATCTTCTTCACCGCTTGTGCGATCTGCTCCGGCGCATTTTTCTCTACCGCAAAACCCGTTGGTGCTTTATCGGGATTACGCTCGGCATCAAAAAGAAAGTCCGCAATACCACCTTCTTGGGTAGCGATGACCGGAATCCCTGCCACAAACGCTTCGACAAAAGAATTACCCATTCCCTCCGAGCGAGATGGCCTGATAAAAATATCACTCGCCTGCAGATACTTTGGCATCTCTGTATGATTTACTTGCCCCAAGAATTTTACTCGCGCCTCTACACCCTCGCTCTTTGCGAGATTCCTAAGCATCCCTTCATCGGGACCAATGCCCAGTACGAGGAATTTTATATTTGAAGGCAAGTGTTTGAGTGCGCGAACGACATCATCTACCGCGTTTTTATGCACAAGCCGCGAGGTAGTAATCATAAAAATATCACCCTCCTCTTTTCCAAATTTTTCTTGCAATGCGTGAATCTCTTCTCCCGAATATTCTTGCGCAAAGTGTTTTGTATCTACGGCATTCGGAATAATCACTAACTCTCCCCGAAAACCCATTCGTTTTGCCCACTGTGCAAGAAATGTTGAAAGAGACTGGACAACGTCCGCAGTTGTAAACGCGCGTTTGAAAAGTGGCCACACGGGGCGAGCAATTTTTTCAATATACTCTGGTGGATCACCCTCTTGAAGATTGAGAATGTATTTCACTTCCGGATGAAAAGATTTAAAGATACCCGCGGGGATACCACATGAATGCGCCATCATCGCCCACGTTGCATCATAGTGATATTTCCTATGAAGCGCGAGCGCCTTGAGAGTGGCAGAAAATTGAAAAAGATACTTGTTGAGAATGAGAGGAAATTTTCTGAGATCTCCCATACTAGCATTCTTTTTTGCAAACCCGATACGGTGCACGAGAACATTGCCAATCTTTTCTACCTTGGGCAAGGTCGAATCGAAACGCAAACACACCATATGAAATTCAAAATCTTCCGGGCTCATCCGATCCGTAATTTCTTTTATTGCCACTTCTGCCCCGCCGACATGTTTCGGGTAATAAGCGAGCGAAAAAATAAGAATTTTTTTCATAAGTTTACCTGTGCGAGAGGCTTAAGTATTTCCCTGTCTCACGTCTTTACCCGCAAGTGGCGGGCTCCGACGCCGCTTCGCCATGAAAATACTTAAGCCTCCCGCGCCACAATCTCCCTGATATAATCTTTAATGCTCCGTTCCGCCTTCCAACCAAATTCACTGTGCGCCCGAGAAGTATCTACCTTGCCATTCATGCGGTTGCCTTTTCGTTCGGGAAGCATCTCTATTTTCCCCCCGAACATTTCTGCGATTTCAAGTACAGAATATGCTTTTTCACTTCCGAGTCCGTATTCATCGCCTTCTCCCCTCTCACCGATAAACAAAAGTCCACGAACGATGTCATCCACATGCGTAAAGTTGCGTCGCTGTGTACCCGGAAGTCGCACGGTGAGTGACTCGCCCCGAAGATACTTCTGGCGAAAAATTTCAATCAGGGTGCCGTATTTATCTGAGCGTTCGCGCGGCCCATATACATTATAGAAATAACTGATGGCGTATGGAAGTCCGTACCAGTCGCCATAGTTGCGCACGAGCTCGGTGTTGGATGCTTTCGTCCACGCATAGGGGCTCTGGTCGCGCCCGAGTCCTCCATCGGCAAATTTCGTACTCGAGCCGGCGTACACGAGCTTCGACCCTCGCGATCTTGCAAACTCAAGCACCGCAAACGTGCCCGCCACATTGAAATCCCACACAAGCGGAATATCATCGAAACTCTCCTCTACTCGCGCGTACTCCCCGAGGTGATAGATGAGATCGGGCTTTACCATGACAAGTTTCTCTATGTTTTTCGTATGTCCTTGGAGATACTCTACGCCAGGGATGTGATTTTCTTTCGTACCCGTAAAGTAATTGTCGAGTGAGATTATCCTATTACCTTCATCCTTCACCAAAGCTTCGCAAAGATTGGAGCCAATGAACCCGGCGCCGCCCGTGACCAAGATAATCTTTTTTTCGTTCTCCGAATTGTTCGCACTATTCATGTGTAGGGATTATATACCACTTGGCACTCCATTTCCAATGATCATCCCTGGGAACCCTGCACGAGATGCTCGATGTCCAAAATCTCTTTCCCGATTCGCTCTTCTATAATTTGAAGATCTCGCAGGAGCTCGCCCTCGCGCAACTCTTCTTCTTGAGAAATTTCTCGCGAGAGTTTTGCTTTTTTTACCAGAGCGATCTCGGCTTCCACATCTCGACGAAGTACCGCAAAGCCCCGGCGGACAGACTCTTCTGCTTGGCGTGTCTCTGCAAGCCAAAGTTTCCTTTCTTTTCTTCCACGATATCCGTGATGTATAGCTCGTGCCGTGAGAGCAACGACCGCCAGAGAGAGGAGGAGTGTAAGCACCAGATAGAGAAACTCATACGAAAGGCGCGTGGAGCCAATTTGAAGAGCTGTCTCTGTGACCTTGATTCGATTTTGAGGAGAGGGAGGAGAGGCACTTTCTCCGAGCTTTGTCTGGGCCCAGAGCATATAATCCCCCGGTGGGAGAAAAGTATTGTGTCTATAAAACCATTCTCCGTCATCTTTTGGAATAATATTCTCAGTAAAGACTTCACCGGTGTACAAATTTTGGAGATAGAGCACCACCTCGGCATGAGAAACCACCACCTTTCCTCCAACATAGAAAATATCTTGGTTGGAAATATTTGAAGAGAAGGTGTCCATAATAGGGGGCGGAAGAACATTTGAAGCTTCTTGCGCTCTTCCAGAAAAAGGCACAGTGAATGAGAAAAGAACACAAAAAGCAACCACAGCAAGTTTTCCATATTTTTCGCGATATTTTTTCAACTCTTCGATCTGTGCCTGTGTTTCCTCTGGGAATATTCTCTGTGTACGCTTGTCCTGGTGAGCATACCGCCAACGCTTTACTCCATATACCACAAGCGATAAGAGGAGGACGAGTACCACAAGAAGCGTGATGAAAAGAAGCCATGGCAAGTACTCTCCAAACGCATGTACCCCACTACTATCAAAATACCGAAAAAGCGGAAGAACTATAGAGACCCGCTCCTTCACATCTCTATAGTTCCCTGCCTTGTCGTACGCACGAACAAGGACATCGTAATCACCCAAAGCAAGCTCCGGAGCAACAAACGGACTCGTGGCCTCCACAAATATCGGCTGATCGAATGCTGTTTCAGGAGAAAGTGGGATAATCTTTAACTCATAGTGGTCGAGCCCCGAGAGATTATCCGTAGTAAGAAATTCAAATACCGGAGTATGAGAATTTGTCCGTGCAGCAGGAAGGATACGAAGCGGGAATTCAGCGGGAGAGGACGTATCTACATTCACTGCAAAATTTGTTGTACCGCCCCAAGAAGAACTCTGCAAAGATTTTATGTGGAAATAGTGCGTTCCGTCAGGAAGATTACTGTACGAAACAGATTGAGCTGTACCTTCAGAAATGTTGTCTGGAATATCTACCGGGTTATCATTTAAAAGATAACTAAATCCCGTAACATCAGAGAGAATACTCGTCCATTTAAATAATGCGGTCTTCGTAGGATACCAGCGAGTCTCGTCAGGGTGTGTAGGTGAAGCCACAACTGGTCCGAGTGGGGGCGGAAGCTTGAGTGAAAATACCGCATTCTGTGTGTTGTGAAGGGCATCTGTCCCATTGCCATCGTTTCTCAGGACCCGAGTCTTTTCTCCGTTAAACTGAAGGAAAGCTTCTCCGGGAGCCTTCACACGGAAACGAAGCGTGGCTACCAAGCCACGCGAAATATTGGTACCTCCGAGTATGACTCCTTGCAAATGTAGAGTCCCTTTTTCATTGTTTACCGTAGGCTGACTGGTCCAAAGAGAGATGATGGAGTTGCCGGCCGTGGGAGTAACAAGCTGAAGTCTCTCTGGGGGAAAACGAAGAGATGCCTCTACAGCATTTACCGACTCTCCTTCTGAGTTGAGTAGAATCGAAGTCTCCAAAATTCCACCCACCTCAAACTCACCCGTCGAAGGCGAGAGGGAAAGCGTCGCAGCTGAAACTACTGCCGGGAAGAGCGTCGCGAAGAGAAGAAAAATGTAATTCCTCCAATGAAAGCGAATACGCATAATAATAGAATTATACCCCAATTATCAAAAAAATCGGAATACCGAAAGTGAAAAAGTCCACTTTCGGGAGAGATTACTCCGACACGCTCATTCCCAGAAGCATCGACTGCTTTGATGTAGGCAAAACTCTTGCGCTCCTGATCAACAAGCACAAAGGGACTTGTCGCCGTAGCCCATTCAAGACTTGAGTAGTCGGAAAGAAGAGCACCTCTCTGCTCAGCGACAAAATACCCCTGCACTCCCGATTGTCTGTCTTGTGCCGAAAAAACAATATAATATTTCCCTTCAAACATGCCTGGGTCATTGGACACGTAAAAGTGAAAATTATAAGGGGCCTCTATATCTGTTTGGGGTGTCAATTTTACACGAGAGCTTATCGCACTAAGTTTTTTCTGAAAATCAACGACAGAAGCCACCGGGAGAGGATCCGTGCGCGGACTCACAGTGCTCGACCCGGGGGTATTCTCGTATAAAATTGTTTCTTCTTTCACAAAAGAAAAATCACCCGCTTTTGCACTACCAGAAACAAAGAAAGTAAGTACGGGTAAATTCTCACCGGAAAATCCCCCTGGGATCATCCCCGAAAAAGAGAGGGTGCGCTGGGTCGCGTCATATTCAGGCTTATCCACCCAAACAGGCACAATTGAACCACCATCATTCGTACGAAGAAAGGTGTATCCATTCGGAATTTTTACTGATGCCTGGAGAACATTAACCGGAGTATCTGAGTCGACCATGACTCGAAGTGCACTCTCCTTCGGATTATCGCTCGGGACCATCTCAAAGAAAAATCTTGCCGTAGCCAAAGCCTGATTTACAGAAAGAAGGAAGAAAAAACTTGTGAAGAAAAATATGGTGCTACTCTTTTTCATAATTATCTTTTTTATTGAGAGATGCCTTCTGTCCAATAATACGCCATAATACTAAAATCTTCCAAATTTACTTTCCCGTCTCCGCTTAATTTTTCCTTCTCGGTCTCTAAAAATTGATCTGAAAGCGGAATTTTGTACCAATAAGCCAAGATAGAGAAGTCTACCAAGTCGACTCGACAGTCACCATTCAAATCCCCTTTTGCTGGGCATGAGCCTGGTAAGAAGATGTCTTTTATTTTATCCACAATCGTCTTTGTGGGTTTAGAATTTTTTGAATCCTTTGTTGTAAAAAATCCAGTGAAAGGCACCCCATTGTTTCCGGTCGTATCTTTCGCCGTAATCGAAAAATAATATGTGGTATTCTCTTTAAGATTCGGAAGAATTAATACATGCGCAAGCGAATACCCCGGGTCCAAGCTACTCCCCGAGGTATAAGAGGTAGTCGTCCCGAAAAGAAAAAGGGAGACCGCCGATTCATCAGTATTCCAAGAAAGCACAGCGGAATGAGTGTCTGGAGATACTGCAACATTTTCTATTTTTGGAGGGGTAACGTCTCGTGTAGTAAACGACCAAACATTTTTTCCAGAAAAAACAGCATTCAAATGCCCATCGGTGTCTTTTACAACCCCAGCATCAATGCTTACATAATAACCAACACCTTCTTCAAGCGGGATATTTGAAGAGACAGTCAACCTTTGACCAAGAGAGAAAACTACTTCGGGGGAAGTAATCGGTATAACAAGAAAGATCGAATCATCCAGCTCTCTTCGTATTATGATGTTTCCGTTTTGAATAGTTACAATCTTGTCCCAGTTAATCGTAAGAGAAGTGGTCGCTGAAACACCAGAAGAATTATTTATTGGATAGACATCCGCAATAACAGGTGGATTAAGCGCATACGAGGAGCCACCTCCTCCAGGGACAACGTCTGTCTCGTTATCGTCTTCAAGGGAAGAACACCCGGGATCGTTTGGATAGTCTATCAAGACGTCGCCATCATTATCCAAGCCGTCTTCACATTGAAAATTTCCAATGTGGGTCGTGAGAATGATTGTTTCAGCGTAAGAATATGTAGAAACAAGTACAGGTATTAAGACCAGAAAAAGGAGTAAGTATATTCGTGATGAATATTTTTTTACAAGCAGCCTCATTCATGTTCAAAATTATTTCAGTTGATTGAAATGTTTATTTTCACTTTTCTTCTCACATAACGAAGAGCCAGGTATGCCAATATGAGACCTGCGATAAATTCAACAATATACCAAACGGGTACTACGTAGAATTTCACGCTTTCTGCTGTAATAACAGAGCCTTCCCCATCAAGAAGGGAGAGCTCAGCGGTATACCTCCCGAGAAGGAGAGCTGTCGTATCCCATTCTGCTGTTAAATCTCGTATCCCTGTAGGAAGAACCACCTGGCCTTCAACAGGAACTTCGGCAACTTTCCTTCCAAAGATGTTTTTAATGATAATTTTTCCTTTCGGCTCAAAGTGGACTGTTCCCGTGTTCTCAAACTTTATAGTAAACGGTACAGGGGCTGATTGCGTAAATTCCGGAGCTTTGAAATCAAGGATCTTCCCTTTTTGCAAATGATTTCCAGGGATAGTAACCAAAACAAGTATTCCGACTTGTGTCCCCACTTGAAGCTGCCCACCATTTGCGTCCAGTCTTGATGCCTTAAAAAAAAGGACCCCATAGTGACCACCAGGCTCTGCGTTGAGAGGAGCACGCACTGTGTATGGGATACTAATAGCGTCACCTTTTTTGAACACAAAATCAGCTGGAGTGTCTATGGTTATCCAGTCACGGACGGTTGTGACACCGGGAGCTCTTCCCACAAATTGCACCGTACTTGCCCCAGCAAGAGGAATGAAATCCTCTACTTTTGTTTCAACTTTCACTTGATCGTCGTCGCTTGCATTCTTAAGAGAAATCACCCCCGAAACCTCGTCTCCAGGATTGAGGGTGTGCGAAACCTTTACCGGCTGTATCGTGAGTCCAGTACCTGCAAAAGCGCCCTCCGTTGCGACAGTAAAGAAGGTCGCAAGAAATAAGAGCGCTACTAGTGTACGGAGAGCGAAAAAACGTATCATAATGATCTATTGTATCATCCAAATCTCAAATATTCTAGTTCGCCGTGGCAGTATACGTGACGATACCATCATAGCTTCCTGTTTGCTGGGACGATGGAACGTCAAGATAGTAGAGGACGGTGCTCAACTGAGCTGAGGCTGAATACGACCCTACTCCGGCATTTCCAATCTGCTGCGCTACTGTACTGGAACCAATACCAGCCCACAAAGTACTTGCATTATCAGTATAGTTGTCTGCTGTCCCCCACCAAGTGGTTGATCGGAATGGCTGACTTCCAGACGCAGTCATTACACGGAAAGCGAGGACCTTCTGTGAGCTATCGAGTGATCCAATACGTACGGCATTACCCACTGATGTGGTGGCCGCACCAGCCCACCATTCAAGTTGGTCAGCGATGCCAATGGAGGCATCAGTAGTGAGGTCCATCACCGTGTTGGCTGATCCTTGATCGTTACCATAAAGAGTCACCAGATACCCTGGTACGTTGTTGGTAGTGACAGAAAGCGTTGTCGTCGCAAACTTTGGAGTACCTGGAGTGAGTGTGCCGAACTCGTCGTAGGCGCTTGTCGTCGTGGTAAAAGTAAGTGAGGTTGCAATGGTTACCGTGAGAGTTTCTGTATCGGTCGCGGCAAAAGCATAGTAGGCGGCACTTCCCCCAAAAACAATAGATGTTACCAGCGTCGCAGAAAGGAACACTTTCAGTTCTTCGATGAGTTTGGAGTTTTTTGGGATCATATCTAGGGAATTAATTTTATAAGATAATCGATACAAAAATATTAACACGATTTGTCTTATATTTTTAGAAAAACTGTGGATAACTCTACGGATTTACCGTGGCAGTATACGTGACAACACCGTCATAACTTCCTGTCTGTTGAGAAGAGGGCACATCGAGATAATAGAGGACGGTACTCGTGGCTCCACTTGCCGCCGGAGCGGACGAATTTCCAATTTGTCGTGCTATGGTCGAGCTCGATACCCCCGCCCATTTCGTATTCGCATTGTCGCTATAGCTATCTACTGTCCCCCACCAAGTGGGTGCGATGAATGGTTGACTACCCGATGCAGTCATTACGCGGAAGGCGAGAACTTTCTGTGAGTTGTCGAGAGAAGAAATTCGCACGGCATTGCCAACTGATGTGGTGGCGGCACCCGGTATCCATTCTGTCTGATCAGTGAGACCAATCGTGGCGTTGGTTGTCATGTCCATCGTAGTGTCGCCAGTGACCCTATCATTACCATACAGACTCAAGCTCCATCCGCTAGAATTATTCGTTGTGACGACCACGGTAGTCGTAGAGAACTGCGGTGAGCCCGGAGTAAGTGTAGGAAAAGGAGTCTGCGAAGTCGTAAGAGTAAGATTGGTGAAGTTACCTGTCAGCTGCGGATAATTGGTGTAGCTATAAAACGGTATATCTCCATTTGCCTTCACCATGCGGAAATAATACGTGGTCGACGTGGCATTTACCGGATCCAGTGCCCAATCCCACTCTCCTTCTTGTCCGGCGGGAATAGCGGCGAGAGTACTTGTGGCAGAGAAGTTTGCGCTTTCATACGTCTCTTTTATATCCGAAGCGGTGAGTAAGTTGGCTGTCACGTTTGCACCATCGGTCGCGGAGTTGTTGCCGTTGTAAAAAGTCCACGCATTGGTTGACTCTGATTCTTCAGAACCATAGGCGAGGAAAGTACCCGCGCCAGCTTTGTATTGAGCCAAGATTTCATCGGCAGTGAGCAATTTGTTATACACACGCACGTCGTCGATCCACCCATCGAATGTCTCATCGAGTGCCATTTCGTCACCGATCATAAGATTCCCGGGTGAGTCATCTACGCGGGTGCCGGTGGGCGTACTCACCGTAGTAAGAGTTTGAGACACACCGTTCACATAAATGATGGGAACATTGGCTGTAGAAGAGTTGTTGTAGGTGACACACACATGACTCCAGGTATTGAGTGGCGCCGCATTGGCGGGAGTGCGCCACGAGCCATCGCCAGTAAAGCTTCTGTAGAAAGTCACATTGAGGGGGGATGTTTTATCATTCACTTCAAAAAACCAACCGCCGACAACGGAACTTGCTTGTTTTATTACGATCTCACCGAAGTGAAAACCTCCCGCGAGTTTCCCCGCTGATCGAGGGTTAATCCACGCGCAGGCACTGAGGTTGACGATGTCGTCGAGAGACGCTCCTGAGCCAGCACTGACATTGTCGTTGCTCGCATCGAAGTTGTACGCTCCGTCTACCACACCTGTTGTGGAAGCCAGCGACGACCCACCGCTACCGGTACCGTTGTTCGCATTTGCAGTAGAGTCGGTAAACGCACCGGCCGTCGAAGATGCTTTATTCCCCAAGTGCCACACGCCTTGTGCACTGGTGTTTGTCCACACGCTTGTCACCGTCTGTCCATCCGAAGCAGACACGTTGTTGTAATACATCCAGACATAGTCGGTTGTGGTCGCAGCATTTATTCGTGGCACTTTTACATGGACAGTGGACGTCCCCGTCTCGTCCCACCTCTCTATTTCATACGGAAGGGTTGTGGTACCATTCGCATCCACAAATCGGATGTCTTGGCCGGAATCTTGCGTCTTTGAGTAATCTATCGCACCACTCACGCCATTTGCGGTGGCTCGGAGTTGGACAGGTACGACAAAGTCAGCTAAATCACCGCTTGCCGATGCATTGTTGAAAGAAATCTTTTGCCGATTGAGCCATGAAGTGTTCCACCACCCCACGGGAGTCCACGGCCCGGCAGTGCTATACGCATACTGCAGGGCAAATTCTGTGGACGAGGCGGTGAGGACTGAGTTGTTCGACGTCACATTCATGCGCAAACGTATCGGGGTAGAAACGGAAGAAATTGTATTCGCCACATTTTCTCCCTGCGCCGCACTTCCGGGCTGAACACTATTGGCATTCAGATACCAGCGATAGTCTCTTTGGGTAAGGGTGTTAGTGGTGTCGACGGTTATCGTGGGGTAGTTGGTATAGCTGCTAAACACAACTTCGCCATTCGCGTCTATCATTCGGAAATAATATGTGGTGGTCGAAGTAGCATGCGCAGGAAGGAGTGACCAGTCCCATTCGCCTTCTTGCCCGACGGGGATGGAATAGAGTGTGGTGGATGCAGAGAAGTTACCACTCTCATACGTCTCTTTCACATCTGAAGCCGCGAGTAGTGTGGAAGTAATATTTGTCCCATCTACGGCTGAGCTGTTGCCATAAAATTCCCAAGGAGCATCAGCGGCAGATTCTTCAGATCCATACGTAAGGAGTGTCCCCGCACCGGCCTTGTACTCTGCGAGAACTTCATCAGCTGAAAGAATGCGATTGTATACGCGCATGTCATCGATATTTCCGTCCAGTCCACGAGTAGCATCCCCCCTATTTCCAATATAGTAAGCGTCGGCGTTGTTTACCACGGAGCCGGTCGGGCGGGCGACAGAGACAAAGACACTTTGTGCGACTCCGTCAAAGTAAATAGACGGGTCATTCGCCGTGGAAGATTCGTCGTACGTAAGCACCACGTGATGCCAAGCATTCGTAGAGAGAGCCGTGCCGGTGTTCCATTTTGCATTTCCTGCCGCATCAGAGCCACCACCTGTCCACTGTCTGTTGAAAGAAACTATCGAGTTTCCTACGTCTGGATAAAAGGCAAAGACTTGTGCGCCTCCGTTTCTCTTTTCCAAAATACGTCCAAGGGTTCCCCCGCCGGAAGTCCTCACGTTCACCCACACCGAGATAGTGGTTTGTGAGTAGTGAGTCGTGAGCCCGGTGTTTACATAATCGTTGCTCCCATCAAAATTATACGCACCGTCTATAATACCCGTCGTTGAAGCCAGAGATGCGCCGCCACTTCCCGTACCATTGTTTGCATTGGAAGTCGCGTCGAGAAACGCTCCTGCTGTGGACGAAGCTTTGTTGCCCAAATGCCACACACCTTGGGCTCCCGTGGTCGCCCACACACTCGTAGTGGCCGCCGCACTCACGGCCGAAGTATTGTTGTAGTACATCCAGATAAAGTCAGTAGTCGTAGCGGCATTTATCCTCGGCACTTTTACCAGCACCGTGGACGTGCCTGTCTCATCCCACTTCTCTATTTCATACGGAAGTGTCGTCGTGCCGTTCGCATCCACAAATCGGATGTCTTGTCCGGAATCTTGCGTCTTTGAGTAATCTATCGCACCACTCACGCCATTTGCGGTAGACCGGAGCTGGACAGGGATAACAAACTCTGCGAGATCAGCGTTTGCAGAAGCATTGCTAAAGGAAATCTTTTTGCGATTTTGCCACGTGGTATCCCACCAGTTGTCTACATCAAACCACGTACCACTCGTATTGTACGCATACTGAAGTTTAAATTCGCTGGAAGACGCGCTCATCGCCTTTCCGCCCACGGTGACATTCATACGCAGACGTATCGGACTCGAAGTAGAGGTGAGTGTATGTGCAGTATTTTCTAGCTGAAAAGCACTCCCCGGCTGTACGGCATTCGCACTGTCATACCAACGATAATCTTTTTGGGTGAATGTCGTAGTAAGAATACTCGTATCTACCTGGACCAAAATACGTGAAGCATAGATATCATTATTATTCGTTGTCGCCACCACATCCATATTGCGCCCTGTGGTCGGCATAGTGAGCGAAGAAGATTGTTCTCGCTGAATAGCGTCGGTCACCGTCGAGCCCGTAATATCTGCAGGGCCCGTCGTATCTTGAAGTTTTACATCGGAAGTCCCCGCCGAGACAGAGTCCACTTCATGAATATAGGTATAGCCATCATTCCACTCGGTAGAATCCCAGAGGGTGTCAAAGTCCTGAAGACCTGTCCCTGGTCGGAGTTTTGTATTCGCCAAAAGATACTGCGGCTCAAGCTTGGTCGGACTCGTCTGGTCGACAATAATTTTCGCGTTATAAATAGCGACGACCACTCCGGTATAGTTACTCTGCAAGACAATTCGATAGTTTCTTCCGGAAGTCGGAGTAAAAGCCGAAGACCGTGCCCTCGTTGCTACTCCTGCGCTGGTGCTCGCAGCAATGTATGCCTTGTCGGTCCAGTTTCCAAAACTTCCGTCATCTTCTTGTAGGGCGATGGTCGTACTCGCCATATAGTTAGTAACAAGCCCTTGTCCCTGTGCACCAGTTCCTCCCGTTCTTGCTGCTGCAGTAGTAGTAAACGCACCACCACCGCCACCGCCGCCCCTGCGCGCGCGCGGGATGATCGGCGGGCCGACGCTGTTCGTGCCGGGCGGACCTTCCCAGGATCCAGATACGCCGTAGCCTGCCCATCCACCCGACGCGCCGCCGGTGTTGGCGTCTGACGGAGGCAGGAACGAGGGAAGCGGCCACATGGCCTGACCCATCCCAGTTCGCGAAGCCTT
>OFQY01000489.1_pt1 | contig 15544 bp, 25 predicted proteins | sample 1542991 | NCBI WGS metagenome assembly OFQY01 (sample SAMN07774224, study PRJEB24372) | wastewater metagenome | isolation source: Exp Tend VB 10WW | collected 2016-02 | reverse complement strand
CCCCCAAACCCCGCGGTCGCCCGCCCCTACCCCCCGACCAGCGCCGCCCGAAACGCAGCGGCCCCAGCGGTCGCCACGCCTTCGCCACGGCCGGGGAGCGCGCGGCCAGCGTTGCCCTCCTCGCCCAGCTCGCGGCCCTGGTTCGGCCTGACGACCCCTCACAGGTGACAGTGGCGTCGCTGGAGCGGATGCTCGCGCTGCCGAAGGGGACGCTGCTGCGGGCGGTGGCGCCTCGTGCGCGGCGGATGTCGGAGCGGGTGCGGGGGGTTGTGGTGGCGGAAATCGGGCGGCGGGGTGGACGTTGACCCGGTCGTCGGCGCCGTCGACCCGCCGCGCCAGGTCTGCCGAGTCCTTCCGCACGGCCACGGAGTGCATCGGGCCAGTCGAGGCCGGGATGTCACTGTTCGCGATCACGCGCGGACAATTCTCGATGTTGGACGCGATCCTGCACGTCCTTGACTGCGTCGGCCCCGCGACGGTGTCGCTTTGGACCTGGACAGTGGCCGACTACGAGATCGAGCGATTCAACGAGCTGCGCCGCGACGGTCGTCTGACCGCTGGACGGCTCATCATCGATCACGGCGCCCGCAACAAGAATGCTGGGCTGATCGCGGACTGGCAGCAGGGCTTCGGCGGCGACTCGGTGCGCTACGTCCTGAACCACGCGAAGATCGCGACCGTCGAGGGTGGCGGGTTCCGCTGTCTCCTCCGGGGCTCCATGAACCTCAATTTCAACCCTCGATTCGAGCAATTCGACCTCACCGAGGGCGGCGAGGACTTCGACCTTGTCCGCCAGATCGAGGATGAGCTACCGATCCTCGCCGACGACGCCAGCGGCAGGGCGGTCTACGCCGCATCCAGAGTCGCGGAAGCATTCGAGCCGGAAACGCTGGCCTTGTTCAGCGGCGTAAAGGTGTGGAATAAATGACGAAGCAACAGGTGATTGACATCCTCCGCCCGCTGAACCCGCGCGCCTCTGACGCACAGATCGCCATCTACGCCGCCGCCTTCGTCGAGCACGAGGTGGCGCAGGCGAACATCGACGCGAACGGGACCATCGTGTTCCATCCCCGCACCGGATCGCCGATCGACAACCCCTACACCACGGTACGGGATCGGACCGCGAAGATCATGCTCGGACTCGCCCTCCGCACGGGCGACCTCTGGACCCGCAAAAAAGATCATCAATAGTCACGCGCGCCCCTTGCCACGACGGACGCGCGTAAGTATGTTGCTGGTGTCGAGCGGAGAACAACCCACCGCGAGACGCCAGGAGCCTCCAATGCCCACCACCACCAAGTCCTCCCCCCACCTCGTCAACTACCAGACCGGCGAGGACATCCGGACTGCTACCCAGGCGGAGATTGACGCCTCCGTCGAGGCCGCAGAGATTGACGGAGGGTCCGGTGTAATCCTGGTGGACGGCGTCCTCTGCTACGTCGCGTAGTCACCCCTACCCGCCCGCCCGCCCGCATGGATCATCCCAGCGGGCTCGCGGCGGTAGGAGTACCCATGCGACCCCACCGCTACGACGCCTGCCTATCCACCCTGACCAGCCTCCCCCCGCAGTACCGCGTCAGGTGCCACTGCGGCGCGGAGGTGTGCCTCCCCGCCACCGCGCGACAGGGTGACCCGTGGGGGGAGGACTGCCCGATCGCGGATGAGGAGGAGGCGCCCGTGCCCGTGTCGCCGGAGCTGGCCGGCAAGGTCGCGGAGCTGCTCGCCGCCGCCCGCCAGCTCGCCACCGCCACCCTGGCGGCCGCGCCCCTCGCCGGAGACACCAGCGCAGGCCACGCCCTGGATCGGGCGTATGCCGAGGTGTCCAGGGCCGTGGCAGCGCTGGAGCGCGCGGCGAAGGAGGCGGCGTGTGGGGGGTGACAGTGGCGCACCCCCCGGGTAGGATGGGGGTGTGACGTCAGACACCCCCGCACCCCCGCGCGAGACCCGTACCGAGAAGGACGAGGTGGTCGCATGGATGGCGGCCGGGAACGGCAGCTACAAGCTCGCGGCGGCTCACTTTGGGCTGCGCATCTACACGGTTCGGGACTGGGCGCGGGAGGCGAGACGCGCCGCAGAGTCCCCGCCCCCCGTCGCCGACGTCCCCCGCGCCCCACCCGGGGTACTCGTGGCGCCGGAGGAGCCAGCCAAGGTACGGCAGCCTCCCCCCCCTCCAACGGGTCCGCGGCGCAAGCCGGGCGAAGGTGTGGTGAGGGTAGAGGACATGTCCGAGACGCTGCGATTCGGGCTGCGGCGGGGGCTGGCGGGCATCGTATCGGCGCTCTCCGAGATCGCGGACGTGCAGGAGGCACGCCAGGCCGCACGGGACCGCCGTGCGCAGCTCCGGGCGGAGGGGGTGCCGGAGGACGTCATCGATGAGCGCGCCCCCCTACCCCCGCCGCCGGACCTCAAGTCCGCCGACGCCGGCGGGCGCACGCTCAAGTCGATCCTCGAGGTCGCCCCCGGGCTCGCGGGATTCGAGGTAGAGATGGGAGGGAAGGCCGCGGATGGCGCCCCGACGGAGGAGGAGCGGGAGGCGCTGTACTCGGCGCTGTGTCCGCCGCAGGGTGGTGGGTTGAGGTTGGTTGCGAAGGAGAGTGGGCGATGATTGTACCGATTGACAGAGATGTCACGATTACCGATGGTTCCGGGTGTACCATCCGCCTGCCCCTTGCGTCAGGAGAGGTGTGGGTTCCGAACCGCGAGCCGGTTACGGTGACGGCCCCGGATGGCTCGACCTTCTACGGCACGTTGAAGGTGTTTTCGTGCGAGTGGCGCGCGACATATTCCGCCCGGCCACCGCGAGTGCCTGGTGATATTGTGTGGGACGGCGCCGACACGATCAAATGGACGATGATGAAGCCGAGAACGCCGGCAGAGTTCCACCAGCTCCGACGCATCCGCGGACTTCCGCCGCAGAAGCTCATCCTGTCCCGCAGGGGCCGCCGATGACCCTCACCGCGAGCACGCCGGAGACGCGGAGGCGAAACAACCCGATCGTCAGCACGCCGTTGTCGCGCGCCGAGAACCCGAAGGTGTGGCTTGCGACGAAGTGTGACGAGTGCGGATGGGAGGCCGATCGGCTCGTCACCGTCGGCGAGGCCGACAGCTACGAGTGCAGCTCTGCCACCATCTGCCGCCCCTGCCTCGTCGCCGCTCTCGAAGCTCTGGATGGTGCGCCATGAACCCGAGCCACTGGCGCCGCGACTGGATTCACGGCGGCCACGACGATAAATGGACAATCCATCACGAACGGAGCGACACAATGCAGACCCCCCCACAATCCGACCTCGAAACGCTGGCGGTTCGGCTGGGGTGCCCATCGGCGCTGGTGGACGCAGGCATTGTACTTCGGCACACGGACACGGGCGGGTGGTTCCTGATTGCGGGGGAGCGCTCGCGGTTGGACGGGCGGAGATTCGCGGGGATCGATTGCTCATGGAGCACGCAGGCCATGAATGTTCCACGCAACGACATCGCCGCCGCCTTCTGGTTCCTCTGGGATTCCGTGGGCGACCTCAACCCGGAGACGAAGCAGGCGGCGCGGGAGGCGATGGTGGCGCGAAAGAGGAGCGCGCCACCGGAGGATGACCCGGACATCGATTACAAGCGAAAATTCGAGCGATTGCGGGAGGTGTTCACGAAGCACCATCCGCCGTGGTCCGTTTGCAGTCGCGCCGACGCCGAGATCGCACGCATCGCGGAGTTTGCAACGACGCCGACACGGGATGGAATGTGGGTGATTCACGATGGACCGGAAGTGAGGCGTCCATGACCCCAACCACTCGCAACGCCCTCGCCATCCTCCTGTCCCTCACCCTCGGCTACGCCCTGTCCCGCGCGATTCAGTACGCCGGCCCCGACTGCGCGCCGGGTCAGGTGGTCCTCTATGCCCGGGCGACCGGCGACGTGTTCCCGCTCATGGTCTGTGTGGAGGTGGCGCCGTGAACCCCACCTACGCCATCAACGACGGCGCTGAAACAACCATCTACGAAGGGTCAGGCCCCGCGAACCTTCGCGCAGGCGCGTGGGTTCCGAATCTCGTAGCGACGTTCGAGTGCGTGACGATGACCATGGACGATGGCCGTGTCGAGATTCACGGAGGCGACCCCGCGCATGGAAAGGTTGTGTTTGTCCGTGGCGACGATGGGCGGTGGGATATGGTGCCTGTATGAACCCCTGGCACGAATGGATCCCCTACGGCGGCACCTGGACTGCCTTCTGCGCCGCGTGGCTCGCCAAGGCGGGGACGCAGGTTGAAGTGGTCGGGATCAAGGATGAGCCGGCCGGCAATTCCGAGATCCTCCTGATTGGCGACATCAATGAGGCCGGCGGAGTGTGCGACGACTGTACCGCCATAATCGAGGATTGGCAGGAACCACACCATGTAGGCGGCAAGGGGCCAACGATGGTCACCCGCTACCGTCGGCTGGTTGACGAGTCCGATTACATCGTACACATCGCAACGGTTCGGATTACGGAGACGGTATGACCGAACCCCTCTACCCCGTGACCATCATCCGCACCCGCTACGGCGGCGTCTACGAGGGCGGCGATTGGGCCGCGTTCAACTGCGACGAATGGGACGTTCCGGGGGACGCCACCGCGGGCGACCCCGAGTGTGAGGCGTTCTGGCGTGAGCCGAAGGCGGTTCGCGTGGGGGTTGGTGGGACGCCGGATCAGGCTTTGGCGGCGCTTCTACGGGCGGTGGGCGATGGGGCGCCGCTCGTGTCCGGAGAGAAAGGCGCGCGGGATCTGGTGGCCCGCTCGGTGACTGGCGTGATGCACGCCTGCCCCGCGCCGACGTCGCCGGGGAAGGCCGCGGAGGAGGCGCGAATCATTGAATCCGCCGCGAACGTGGCGCGCGCACAGGTTGAGGGGATAGCTGCTTTCGCGCGGGCACTACGGGCCGGCGCTGTTGATCGAATGAACGAGGGAACATGACGATCTGCGCCGCCGCCTACGACTCACCTACCGACTACGCCATCGCCGCGGACAGCCACGGCATCGTGAACGGCCTGCGCATCCCGAGCGTGAAGACGATCCGGGTGGGCGCGCTCCTGATAGGCCACAGCGGGTGCGCCCATGAGAAGAAGGCCGGGTATGCCTGGCTCGAATCGTCCGCCGGCCTGGAGTCGGTTGCTGCCGGTCCGAAACAGGCGCTCGCCGCCATGCGTGTTCACATCCTCGCCACCACGGAGCGGTCCCCCAACTGCGTCGGCCTCGATTCGTGCTTCATCGTCGCGTCGCCGGTCGGGATTCACGTCATGGGGTCCGACGGTGGGATCTCGGAAACGCCCCCGCGGTGGGCCATCGGCTGCGGCGAGGACGTCGGGATCGGCGCGATGTTCCGCCGTCCGGGTTCACCCGCGGAGGTGGTGAGGATCGCCGTCGAGGCCGCCTGTGCGCTACGGGAGGGATGCTTTGGGGAGGCGGTGGTGTTGGCGTGTTCCGAGGATCGGGGGGCGTTCGGGCTGGATTGGAGCGGTGTTCGCACGAGGTGGGATACCCCTGCCATAGAGAGCCCGCATAGGTGACCCCCAACCAACAGCGCGAGGTCGCCCGCATCCCCTGGGAGACCTTCCTCGACAGGTGGACGAAGATCCCCGGCAAGGAAGACCGCGACCGCGCGCTACGGGTCCGCTTTCGCTACAACCGCCGTAACTTCCTCCGCTTCTGCTTCCCGCAACGCTACGATCTGGCGTGGTCGCCCGTTCACGAGGCGCTGCTCTCCGATGAGACGGAGAGTTGGCGCGACCGGGACCGACAGAGCAAGACCCTCGACATCGCCCCCCGCGGCGGCGCCAAGACCTCGATCAAGTCGTTCGGGGACACGATTCACGAGATCGTCTACGGCCTCGAAGTCTCGATCCTCGTGTTCTCCACAGGTTTCCAACTCGCCGAGGACATCGTTAAGGATCTCCATCAGGTGTTCACCGGGAAGGGCGACGGCGACCGGCTACAGGCGCTCTATGGGCCGTTCACGGTCACGGGAACGCAGACCTGTTTCTCGGTGACGTGCCCACACGGCGAGCCGATGGGGACGCAGGTTGCGGCCAAGAGCTTCGGCGGGACCATCCGGGGGCACAAGTACAAGGGCCAGCGCCCCTCCCTGTTCATCCTCGACGACACGGTGAACCCGAAGCACTTGAAGAACCCGGAGATGCGAGAGAAGGCGTGGAAGTTCCTGAACAGTGACATCCTGAAAGCAGGCTTCGGCTACTCCCGCTTCAGGATGGTCGGCACCGTTCAACACCGCGACGACCTGGTGGCCCGCTGCCGCAAGTCGCCGGGGTGGAAGACACGGGAATGGCGCAACCTGCTGTCATGGCCGAAGAACACGGTGAGGTGGGAGGAGTGCCGCCGGTTGTGGGCGGACCTCGGCGACATGAACCGGGTCGAGACCGCCGAACGGTTCTACGTCGACCACAAGGAGGAGATGGACGAAGGCGCCGCGGTCCTCTGGCCGGAGGGGCGCGGACTATTCGCGCTCATGTGCGCCTTCTGGGAGGATCCGACCGCCTTCTACGCGGAGGACCAGAATGACCCCCGCGACCCGAACGCCGCGATATTCGACCTCGACCGCGTGAAGTGGTGCCGCCTCGTCAGCCTCACTATCGTCCGCAACTCCCGCGGCGAGAACGTCGATCTGCGTCGGTGCGAGATCGGGATCTGGCTGGACCACGCCGGAGGCAAGAAAAACAGTGACTTCGGCGCCATCGCTGTCGTTGCGCGACATCCGGCGGGGTGGTTCTACCTCCTCGAATGCGAGGTCACCCGACGCGCCCCCTCGCTACAGCACCAGGCGCTCTGGGAGGCGTGGGCGCGATGGTCGCACCTCCCCCGCGTGAAGGTCGGGTACGACGCGACCGGGACGCAGAGTCTTCTCGAGGAGGCCATCGAGCGCATCCGTGACGAGCGCCGCCGCGCCGGCCTGCCCTGGGACATGCCGAGCCGAGCCGAGAGTCTGACGGAGGGCAAGTCCGCGATCGACGCCCTGGAGCCCTACTTGCACAACGGATGGTTGGAGCTCACCGACGCCCTCGATCCGCAGGTTCGGGAGCAGCTATCGTTCTACCCGTCCGGCACGCACGACGACGGGCCGGACGCCATCCACAAGGCTGTGAACCTTCTCGGCACCGTGCCTACCGTCACGCGCGGGCTTGACAGCCGCGATAATGACCTTTCCGACCCCTGGTGAGATGATGGCCCTTGCAACCCAGACCCCCGACGATGCGGCCCGCGATGCCGCCAGCAGCTACCCCTCGACTGAGGAGGGGTGGACGGCGCGGTATCGGATGCTCTGGGAGGCGTACACGAGCGCCGACTACACGGCCGACCTTGTCAAGCTATGGCACCTGTTCCGGGCGGTGGACGACGCGAACCAGGAGATCGACGCTACCTATCGCGTTACCCGCGACTTTCAGTTCCTCGTCGGCATCTACTCCGCGAGCGTTGCGGGGATCTCCCCAGGGCCTGTTCTGGAGGATATGGAGGATGCACCGGAAGGCACGCTGGAGGCCGCTGAGTCGGTGTGGAGGCGTTCCCGGGTGCTCTCCCGTGTCGGCGCATGGGCGCGGGTCTGCGCGGCCCTTGGCGGCGGCTTCTGGGAGCCGGTGCGGATGACCGCAGAGCTGCCCCACCGGACTACCCTCGTTTGGCGTGACCCACGGACCTGCCGCGTGTTCTACGACGACACGCAGACGACGATTGAGCGGGCGGTGGTCGAGGTGGACGTGCCCGATACGGAGCCGATGGCGGGGGGCGGCGTCAGCGCGACCCCCCGCATGGTCAAGATCCGGCGTGAGATCGGGCCCGTGCGCATCGATGTCTACCGCGACGGAGTGAAGGACGAAGCCGCCAGCGGCCCGCACAATCTCGGGCGCCCCCCGATCTCGCACGCCACCTGGACCCCATGGACGGAGCCGGAGCATGGCCTCCCCGTGGGCCACCCCCTCGACAAGGCGCTCGGGATGATCGACTCCATCCTGTGTATGGCGCGCGCTGTCGGGAACCGCCATGCGGCGCCGATTCTCGCCCTCTACGGCGCGAAGCTCGGGACGACCGCGAACACGGTGGGTAAGGTCGGGCGCGTCTACCACGGGCTCCCGAAGGACGCGAAGTTGGATACCCTCGAACCGACGATGGACGGCGTCGGGCGCATGTTGGAGGTCGCGAACTCGGTCCGCGAGCACATCCGGATGACAGAACCCGCCTACATCTTCTCAGATTCGGCTGGAACGGAGAGTGGGGAGGCGAAGGGCTACCGGTCCGCCGCCTTCGAGGCCAGCGTTCACGACATCCGCAGCCGCTTCTACGGCGCGCTCCTCGAGGCGACGCAGATGGCGGTCTGTATGGACGCCGACACCCTCTATGACCCCGACGTCACGCACCTGACCGTCGACCTCCCCCCGATCCTCCCCCGCAACGTCGGCGCGGAGGTCAAGAGCTACGTGGACGTGCGCGCCGACCTGGCCCCGGCGGATCGTGTGCGGCTGTTGCAGCGGCTCGGGTTCGTGCCGCCCGATCAGGACGCCGACGACTACGCGGCGCTGGTGAGCGACCTCACCGGTGACGGCCCCGTAGTGGACGGCGCCGGGAACGACATGGCGACCCGCGGCACCGAACTGGAGGCGATGGCGACGGAGCTCGGGACAACGGCCGCTGCGTTGCTTGCGCTCGCTGACCAGACGCCCGAATCCGCGGCAGAGCTCCGGGCGCTGGCGGCTCGAGTCACCGCGGCGCAGGGTGTTGCCTCGCCGGGGTCCGCCACGGCGGAGTAGCCCATGGAAGACACCGGCCTACTCGACCCCCGGATCTTCGACACGACGGTAGGCCACCGGCTCGCCCTGCTCCGCTACGAGACCGGCCTCACCAAGCGCGTCCTCGCCATCTACGACCAGGCACTCAAGGACATCCGCGCCCAGGCCCTCACGCTGGCAAAGAAGATCGCGGCCGGGGATTCGGTCGACCGGCGGCAACTGCTCCGACTCCAGGGCGTCGCCTACGAACTGAACCAGCGCCGCGCTGACCTCGCCGCCAAGCTGAATGGCGAGCTCTCCCCCGCACTTGCCGAGGTGGCGGATTCGGAGCAGGCGTGGATGGCGCGTACCTTCCGCAGCGTCGGGGTGAGCTTCACGGCGATCCCTGATGCGGCCGTGGCCCTTGCGCTGACGCAACCTCTCGGTGGTAGGTACTACCAAGAGCGGGTCGCGGAAGACCTGCGCGCGCTGACGACGGAGATCCAGGATGCCGTTGGGATCGGGTTGGCCCGCGGCGACTCCATGCCCGACATCGCCCGCCAGCTACGCAGGATCGGCCAGATCGAGGAGACGTATCGGGGCCGACTCGTGGCCATCGCCCGGACGGAGACGCAGCGGGTGGCCAACGCTACCGCTCTCGCCGGCTACCAAGCGAACGATGATGTTGTGATGGGGGTTCAATGGCTGGCGACGTTGGACAGTAGAACCTGTGTTATCTGCGCTGCGCACCACAACGGGAAGTGGACGATTGAGCAGACGCACACGGATCCGGCGTGGCGACCGCCGCCTCTGCACCCTCGCTGTAGATGCTTTTGCGCGCCGACCCTCCTCCCCCTCACCGACGCCGCCGGCCGCGTTTTCCCCACCTTCGACGCCACCCCCAAGTTGGACACGACCTTCGACGGCTGGCTCAAACGGCAGGACGTCGCGACCCAGTCGGAGGTGTTGGGCGGGAAGCGTCAGCGCGCGATGTGGATCGCCGGCCTCCCGCTCGGTCGGTTCTCGGTCGGGACGCGGGTGCTCGGGATCGGCGAACTCCGGGCGCGGTATCCAGCCTTCACTTCGGCGGGGTAGGCGTTCGTTCCCGCTCCCGTCGCCACGCCCGGACGATCCCCCGAATGACATCCGCCGGGGACAACCCCCGCGTATCAGCCTCTTCTCCCACTGCAACCGCGTCGACCTCCGCGATCGGGACACGACACCTGTACCCTGCACCGTGGCGCTCCATTCCTGGGATGTTCGGCTTGCTCATTGCACCAGTGTAGCAGGATTCCAGCAATGGGGCAACGTGGGGACGATAGGAGCAATGCGGGGCAACAACTATCTGCGCCGCCATCGCCAGCGGGTGCCGCGCCCATAGGCGCGCGGTAGCATACCACCATGCGAAAGATTCCCTTCTACGACCCCGGCAACGGTGGCGGTGGTTCCGGTGACGGGTCCGGCGCAGGAGATGGCAAGGGTGCGGAAGGGGCCGGGAAGGCCGCAGAGCCCGACGCGACCCAGAAGCTGATCGCCTCGCTCGCCGCCAAGGTCAAGGACTTCGAGACGAAGGAAGCTGCCCGCGTCGCCACGGAGCAGGAAGCGACCGCGAAAGCCGCAGCCGATAAGGCCGCAGCCGAGCGCGCCGACGCACTGAAGCGTGGCGAACACGAGCGCCTCCTTGCCGAGAAGGAGACCGCGCTCAAGGTCACAACCGAACGCCTCACCGCAGCCGAGACCCGCGAGAAGGCGCGCCTGGACCGTTTCGAGGCCGAAGCGAAGGCCGCATCCGAGAAGCTGGCTCCCGAGATGAAGGCGGTTGTCGACGCCATCCCCGACCCGGAGGCGCGGCTCTCCGCGATCCGCACCCTCTCCGGCGACAAGGTTGCGACCGGTGCCGGGCCCCGCCAGCGCGAGGCCGCCAAGGTGGTCATCCCGCAACACGTGATCGATCGCGCAAACGATCTTGGGTACAAGCCCGAATCTCTCTACAACATCCTCGTCGCAAAGGGCGAGATCAAGCCGGCCGCAGCCGGCGCGGAGTCCTGACATGGCCGTTGACCGCTTCGGATTTCGGTATGGTACGCAGGTCCCCCTGCGCCTGCCGGTCGATTCCTCGTCGTCCGATATCGACGCCAACGACATGCTGACGCTCGGGACCGCCGGGTACGTGCAGAAGGCGGCGGCCGATGACACCATCTGCGGCTTCGCGATGGAGAAGATGACTGCCCCCTCCGCAGACGGTGGCCGCTACGTCCTCGTCGACATCAGTTGCGAGACGGTCTACGAATACCCCCCCGACGCCGGGACCGTCACCGCCGCGCTTCTGACGAAGACCTGTGACGCGGGTGGCGCCCGGTCGGTCAACATCGACGCTACCGTTGACGACTGCCTCCAAATCTGCCAGGTCGATGTCGACGCTAACACCGTCTACGTCCGGCGCATCAACATCCTCGTGGGAGTCTGATATGACCCTGTCCCCGACCCAGATCCCCGCGCTCGTCTCCGATCTCGGCCTCACCGCGCAGGTCGAGGGTTACGCGACCGAGCCGCGCGTCGCGCCGATCCTCTTCGAGACGATGACCGTCAGCGTCACGTCGCCGCCCGAAGGCATGAGCGAGGTCGTGATCTCCGGCGGAAAGAAGCCCGGCGAGATTGCCCGGGGCCAGCGCGCACCAGCTCGCACTGCCGATCAGGCGTACCAGTGGTTCATGCGGCTCCGCAAGTTCGCGGAGTTCATCGAGATCCCGGAGGAGATGTACAACTCCCCCAACGGCCAGCAGCTCGTCAGCGACCTCGTGACCAGCACGGCGCGCGGTTGGGGTGAGGGCTGGGCGCAGGTTCAGGAGGAATCCGCGGCGGCCATCTTCAACAAGGGCGTTCTCGCGGCCGGGCATGCCCCGACCTTCGACGGCTCCTATCCGGGTCGGCCCGCGACCTATCCGGGCTTCATCTACGACGGCAAGCCCTTCTTCGCGGCGTCCGGAAACGGCCACCCGCTCGCCCTCGACACGGCGACCACGAAGTTCAACCTGACCGTCAGCGCCGCGCTCTCCTCGACGACCCTGGACACCACGCGCGTCGCGATGGAATCGACCAACGCGGTCGACGAGGTCGGCGACAAGGTGAGCATCCGCCCGAACGTCCTCGTTGTGCCCCCGGGCCTGACGCAGACCGCGCACGTGCTCCTCGAATCGATGCTCAAGCCCGGGACCGCCCAGAACGACAAGAACTGGACCTCCGACGGTGTGATCCGCCCGATCACGTGGCGCTACCTCACCGATACCGACGGCTGGTTCCTCGGTCAGGCCGGGAAGGGCGTCAAGATGGCGAGCTCGGGTGACCTGCTCCGGATCACCACCTCGGCTCCGGACCCCCGCAGCGGCAACATCACCATGCGCGGTGTCGGCTACTACGGCCACGTCGTCACGAACTGGCGTTACTGGTACGCGAACAACCTGGCGACGTCCTGATGGACACCACCGCGACCGGGGAGAAGCCGGTCCGCCGCGCCGACTACGGCCGCGGTGTGGACGCCAAGGCCGAATCGATCCGGCTCGCGGGAAACCGCCAACCGGACGTGTCGGTCCTGTCGTCGGGCCAGTCGTTCACTGTGCAGGAGGCGCTTGCCCGAATCCTCGCCGCCGGCGTCCGGCAGGAGGCGCTTCTGGAGACCCAGAACGCCCTCCTACTCCGCATCGCAACCGCGCTCGAATCGCAACCCGGCAAGCCCCGGGGGGCCTAATGGCCTTCACCTACGCCCTGTCCACCGACGCCGGCAAAGTCCGGCTGCGCATCGCCGATACCAATAGCGCGGCCTACGCGTTCGAGGATGACGAGATCGCGTACTTCTTGACGGAAGGTGGGTCGGTTGTAGGTGCCTGCCGGATGGCGCTTCAAACGCTGCTGACGGACTCTGCGCGCCGCATGAAGATGTTCAGCAACCCTGGACAGTCCTACGATGACCGCGGCCGTGTCGCGGCGCTACAACAGGCGCTCGCCAACCTCGGCGGCGACCTACCCACCATCGAGATCGCGCAGAGCGATACCCTCCCCTTCGACTCCGCTTACATCGGGTGATTCATGGCTGACGGAATGGTTCTGAAATCGGTCTCCGGAACGCCGTACTTCACCCTGGACGACTCCGGGAACCTGACGATCACCGGCACGTTCACTGCCGGCGCCGTCTCCCCGACCACGTCCCTCTGGGCCGACAACGTCGTCACCTACTGGGGCACCGGGAGCGACATCGGTGTATCGTGGGACGGGACGCGGCTCAACGTCACACAGGCCCTCGCCAACAGCGAGATCCGATGGGGCGTAGACGGTGCGGGCATCGATCAGCGGTGGTACGGCGACACGGCTGGCCGTAGCCTCCTCTGGGATCAGTCCCAGAACGGGCTCATATTTTCTGACGGCACGTTGCTGGCGCTCGGAGACAGCGGCGACGATCTCGTCTCTCACGATGGGACCAACTCGAAGTGGATCCACACCACCGGCGATATGACGTTCGACAACACGAACGTCACCGGTCATACCTACATGGACCTCGGCACCGACACATCGGCGACGTCGTGGGGTGTGCGCGGGAACGGTGGATCGGAATGGCTTTCGGTAGACGGCGCGGGCACGATCACACAGCTTGATGCTGCAACGCGGCTCGTCAAGGGCGCAACGACAGGAACCGGCCGCGTGATTGACGTGGTCGGCCCCGACCTGACGCACGGGACAAAGCGCGTTGTCTTGGAGGTCACGGTATCCCCCGCGGCCATCGAGACGGCGGTGCTCACCCTTCCGGCGAAGTCCCGCGTCATCTCCCTTCAGGCGAACATCGAGGCCGCCCTGACGGGTGGTGGAACCACGGCAACGGTGAGCTTCGGCATCACCGGCGACGTGGACGCCTACGGGACAATGATGGCGGCTGGTGTCCAGTCCGACCTCCTCGCGAAAAACTCGAAAGCCGACTTCATTGGTAGCGTTCCCGCTGGTGCGGGAGCCTCCCTTGGCGTATGGGCGCCCGCCGCGGTCTCCATCAAGGCCATCGGTGCCGCGACCGGCGGCGCCAGCGCAGGCAACACCGCCCTGACGGTCGGGTCCATCAAGGTCCGGATCGTCTACGAGACGCTGATGAGCCTTGTGGACGCGGCGTAATGAACGAGACCTCCGCCTTCACCCTGTCCGCCGCCGACACCTACCGGGTGGGCGTCGTTGTGCGCGGGATGTTGGAGGAGCCGGGTGCCTCGGTCGCGGTGACGTGGTGCGCCAAGGGCGCGCGCGCCTACAACCCCGGCGCGGGCCAGGCCGGCTACGCGGAGACCCGCACGGCGCTACGGGCGTGGCTTGGCCCCGTCGAGGACGGCGAGGTTGAAGGGGCGAAGGCCGGAGACGGCAAACTGCTCTACTCGCCGGTGTCCTTGCCCTCCGTTGGCGCCATCGGTGACCGGTGGATCGATTCTTCGGGTGACGCGTGGGCGGTGTACCACATCGCGGAAGCCCCTCTCAACATGAACGTCTCCGCCTACGGGCGCAAGGTGAGCTGAACCATGGCCGAAACCATCAACGGGATCCGGATCCGGGTCTACATCGACATCGACATCAGCGGACCCACGGATGGCGTCAGGCTTCAGGATTCCCTGGCCTACGAGAAGGTCATCACCGACGGTACCGGCGTCGACCAACTCGGTCAGGTCTTCTTCGACAAGGCGCGGTCTCTCGCGGCCACGAATGAAGACCTGGATATGAACGGAGCGACCAACAAGGACTCCTTCCTTCAGAGCATGGCGCTCGCGCAGATGGGCCTCGTGTACGTCCGCAACAAGGACACCACGGCCGGGCACACGATCACCGTGTCGCAGCCCGCCGCGAACGGCATCCCCGGCCCCTTCATCGCCGCGAGCGACGGGATCATTCTCGGCGCGGATGGTCTGTTCCTGTGGGTCTCCCCGACCGACAAGGTGACGGTAACGGCCGCGACGGGCGACCTGATCAACGTGGCCGCTTCGTCCACGTCCACCTACGACGTCCTGATCGGTGGCGACAACACCTGATGTTTCAGCCCTCCGTCACCATGAACCGCGCGATCCTTGCTGCCGAGATACAGCGGTTCACGCGTGGGCGCCTGCCGCGGGAGATCGACAAGATCGTCCGCCGGTCGGCGTTGCTTGGGGTGTCGGAGATCGTGAAGTCGTTGAACGGCGAGGAAGCTGGATACCCGAACCCCAAGCGCATCGATACCGGGCGGTATCGGGCCGGGTGGGGGATAGGGCTGCAACAGGCCATTGGCACGCGTATCGGCGTCCCGTCGTCCACCGACCCGAAGAACCAGACGGAGGCCGGCGACGGCACCGGGACGCAGACCGGACGCGGCACGCTAACGAACCGGGTGCGCGTTGAAAATAACGTCCGCTATGGGATCTACGTCGAGGAGGGCACCGTCTTCATGCGCCCCGGGAACCACCTGGAGCGCGCCCTTCTCGTTGCCGCGGCGGACATCCGCAAGGCCGCAGGAAAGGCCATCCCCGACGCGTGGATTGACCGGATCAGCAGCAGCAGCGTGGGGGCGTCCACATGAACCCCTCCGCCGACCGTCGCAACGTCCTGCGTACCCTCATGGTCTACCTGTGCGCCGCCAACATCGGGACCGCCGTGATCATCCCCCCGGGTGACGACCGTGTTCCCGACATCGGCACCCCGTCATGGGTGCGGGTCTCCGTCCAGGACATCGCCGCGGTTCAGTCGGGGCGTCAGGCCGGCGATCACATGGTCCGGCAGGACGCGCTCGTATCCGTCGAGTGCTTCACCCCGTC
>OFQY01000488.1_pt1 | contig 15548 bp, 16 predicted proteins | sample 1542991 | NCBI WGS metagenome assembly OFQY01 (sample SAMN07774224, study PRJEB24372) | wastewater metagenome | isolation source: Exp Tend VB 10WW | collected 2016-02 | reverse complement strand
TGGGGAGATGATCAGGATTGGTCAAAAAGAAGCCATCAATGTGTTCTTCATTGAACCAAGCGAACTTCCAGAGAAGATTGACTTCTATGAGCCAGACCAACTCTACCATAACAGGTACAATAAACAGGATATTGAGGATTTTTTGGGACAAAACCCAAAAGTCCTAGCTTTCTCTTGGGTTCGTGTAAATCCAAAAGAAGTTGTCCTGTTCATGAAACTCAAGGAGTAACAAATGCCAAATAGACTTATTGATTTAAGTGGTAAGTCTTTTGGAAATTTAACAGTTATCAAAAGAGCACATAACAAAAACAACGAACCATCTTGGGAATGCAGATGTAATTGTGGTAAAATAACAATTGTGACTGGTTCAAATTTACGATACAACAAAACAAGAAATTGTTTTTCTTGTGGCAGAACCTTGCCAGTTGGAGTTGCCGCCAGGAAAAGAATTTACAATATTTATCGTAAAAATGCAATAAAACAAAACAGAAGTTTTTCACTTACTCTTGAAGAGTTTGTTGTTATTTGTCAAAAACCTTGTGTATTCTGTGGATGTAAACCAGAACAGAAAGCAAGCAACAACATTAATAAAAATTCTTGCAATGGTGATTTTGTTTACAATGGCATTGACAGAATTGATAATAATATAGGATATGAAATTGACAATTGTCAGGCATGTTGTTCAGTTTGCAATTTCATGAAACAAACAACGCCACAAAGTCAATTTGTAAGTCATGTAAAAAAGATATCAAATCATCTATTTGGAGGCATACATGTATAAAATCGGATTACTTGTTATTGCGACCAACAAATATGTTGATTTTGTGTCACCTCTATGGGACTCTGCAAAAAAACACTTTTTGCCAGGCCAAGATGTAACCCTATTTTTGTTTACCAACATCATGGGGAACATTCCGGGGTCAGCCAATACTGATTCAAATGTCAAAAGAATTTACCAACAACACATGGCTTGGCCAGGACCAACGCTGTTTCGGTATAATGTCTTTGACGCAGCGCGTAAAGAACTGGAGGAGATGGATTATTTGTTCTACTCTGATGCAGACATGTTGTTTGTGGACACAGTCGGCGCAGAAATCCTCTCAGACCGCGTAGGAACGACCCACCCGGGCTTTTTTGACAAACCAAGGTCAGCCTTTACCTATGAAACAAACTCAGCTTCTAGGGCATTTGTAGCGCCTACAGAGGGCACTACATACTATGCCGGTGGATTTAACGGAGGAACCAAAATAGAATACCTTCAGATGTGCAAGGTTCTCTCAGAAAAGATAGCCGAGGATTTTAGTAAGGGTATTATTGCTGTGTGGCATGATGAGTCACACATGAACAGGTATTTTATTGACCACCCACCAACATTGTCATTATCGCCATCTTATTGCTATCCTGAGTCATGGTCAATTCCATTCGAAAAACGTCTTTTAGCTTTGGACAAGAACCACAAGGAAATGAGAAAATGAAGATTTTAGTTCTTGGCGGTAATGGCATGCTGGGTCATGTGATGGTTAGGTGGCTTGCTGAAAAGGGTCATGATGTTACCTTTTCGGTTAGAAAGACCGTTCCGACTTGGATGCCTCTTTCTCAGAAGGTTGGTGTTGTTAAGTTTGATGCCAAGAGAGAGCTGCCAACTCTCACCGGATATGATTTTGTCGTTAACTGTATCGGTGCCATCAAACAAAAGGATCTTCCAGATGAAGACTTCTATTTCTTGAATGCTGTGTTTCCATGGAGACTTGCTTTAGGCTGCAAGAAGGTAGGAGCAAAACTCATTCATATTTCTAGTGATTGTGTCTTCAGTGGCTCTTTGCCACCAGCTCAAAAATATCATCCCTTGGCCTTTAAAGATGCCAAGGATGCCTATGGCAAATCTAAGTCGATGGGTGAGATTTCTGATGCTGTAGTTGTCAGAACTAGCATTATCGGACCAGCCGACACTGCTGATGGTTTGTTTGAGTGGTTTAGACAAACTCCCAAAGCTAGCGTTCCTGGCTTTCAAAATCACATTTGGTCTGGCGTAACCACATTATGCTTGTCTCAGTTCGTAGAGAATCTCATCACCAATCCTCAAATTAATATTCCAGAAGATGGTGGACTAATCCAACTTGCGTCTGCTCCTATTAGCAAAAACGTTCTTTTGAAACTCATCAAGGATGTTTTCAAGGTAACGACAGAGGTAGATGATTCTCTTGCGGGAGATGCTGTGAATAGAGCGCTAGAGCCAAGTGTACAAATCGCAGCAGATATTCACTCTCAACTGGTTGAGCTTCGCGATTGGATGGAGCGTACAAAATGAAAAAAGTTCACGTCTATGCGGTTCACTATAATCGTCCAGAGTTCATTCGTTGGCAGTTGATGTCATTCAAGGCACACTTGAAGGATTCTTTTGATTTTACCGTTATCAACAATGCCAGAGAGCAAGACCTTAGAGATGCCATTAACCTAACCGCTTCTGCGGCAGGACTTGAAACAATCCAAACTCACTCAGACACACCTTTCCATCTTGCCGGAAAGCATCACGCTGACTCCTTGAACATGGTTTGGCGCTCGCACATGTGTAAACACAAGGATTCTCTTGTGATGTTCCTTGATGGAGACTGTTTCATGGTTGCACCATTTTCGGTCAATGACTTCCTTGGTGAGACAGGAACGTTTGGTGGCTGCAAACAACAGAGAGATCACATTTACCATTATTTGACACCTGTAGTTGTCATGGCAAATCCTGCCCTTCTTCCAGAGCCCGAAACTATTGATTGGGAAGGTATTGGTATCAACAACACTCGTCTAGATACTGGTGGTGGACTTCACTTATACTTCGAAAAACATCCTGAAGTCAAAGCAGCAGTAAAGACGATGCACAACACCTGGCACATCAAGCCAGATAATCACAACATGCACTGTCTTCCAGATGAACTTGTTGGTCAGTACAATCCTGAGTGGAACCTTGAGTTCTTTGGCAATGCCTTCTTGCATTATTGTAGGTCTAGTAATTGGGATCACCAGTCGAACCAACACCACCAGGCCAAGACAGACTTTGTTGGCGCTTTCATTGGTGGAACTATAACACCAGAACAAGTTGGCGGTATTCCTCTGCCAACTCACATTAAGGCCAAGCAACACAACTTCCAGATTCCGATTGACACTTACTTCGGTTGGGGTAAATTTTCACCTTGAGTTCACTGATTGACGGTAAGCTTTTAATCTTTGGAGGTGCGGGTTCTTTGGGCCATGCACTCGTTAAGTTTTACAGAGAGCACATCAGTGAGATTGTTGTCGTCTCCAGAGACGAAGCAAAACATTGGGATTTAAAGAATACCTTCGGAACCAAGTACGAAACTGAAGGATTTGTCATCTCTACCTTGAAAACCATAATTTGTGACGTTCGAGATCCTCGTAGAGTCAGACAAGTTATTCAAAAGGAAAATCCAACATATGTCATTATTGCTCAAGCTTTGAAGCAAGTTGACACATGCGAGAATCAACCAAGCGAATCTATCGACACCAACGTGATTGGCGTTCGTAACATTCTTGATGCCATTGAAGAGAACTCTCTTCGTGTCGAGAACGCTATTTCCAAGGTTTGTTTTGTGTCTACGGACAAAGCATGTAATCCCATAAACGTCTATGGAATGTGTAAGAGCATTTCGGAACGTCTTGTCTTGGCTACTGCCGAAACCAGCAGTATTGGCTATGTCGTTACCAGATATGGTAACGTAGTGTCATCCAAGGGTAGCATTATTCCTCTGTTCTTGAAACAGGCAAAAGAATCTTCTTGTCTTACGGTCACCGATCCGTCCATGACAAGATTTATGATGCTTCTAGATGAATCAGTGAAGTTGATTGACGTTGCCATGACCTATGGACAATCTGGCTCTTTGTGGGTTCCTAGATTGGATTCGTTCAAGATTGAAGACTTGGCGAACTACTTCAGCAAGAGATTCAACAAGCCTGTGAAGATTGTTGGTATCAGACCTGGCGAGAAAAAGCATGAAATCATGATGAATGAACTTGAGGACATGAAGAAACGTGTACATGGGACTTCATACTTTGAAATTCAGCTAAATGCGCCAGTGAAGGTTCCTTATGGACAAGAGTTTTCTTCCAAGGACGTGGTCATTTCTTATGAAGAGCTTGAATCTAGGCTTAACCAGTTCTTGGAAAAGGAAAACTATGTCAAAAACGTTCAACAAGGTAGTGGTTTGGGGTCATAAGCTTCTTGATGCTAGAACGGCAAATACTTTTGCCTTCATTCATGACTCCTGGTATAGAACATTCAAGCACCTTGGGTATGATGTTCTGTGGCTTGATAACTCTGACAACCTCTCTGGAATGTCTTTTGAGAACTGTCTGTTCTTAACAGAAGGTCAGGTAGACCAAAATATTCCAATTGTTGCTTCAAGCAAATATGTGGTTCACAATTGCAATCTTGACAAATATCGTCCAGTCATTGCCAACGTTCTGAATCTTCAGGTTTACACCCATGACTGCTTGTCAAGGGATGTAACTCCAGTTGACATCGAGCAATATGCTTTCTATCAGAAGGAAGCTGATTTTTCTAGACCTGACCATGGTTGCGACAACAGAACCCTGTATCAGCCTTGGGCAACCAATCTACTTCCACACGAGATTGACATCGACAAGTCTATTGCTTCCGCATTTAAACGTCAGAAGCGTATTTTGTGGATTGGTAGCATTATGGGTGGACCTCACAGGAACGATGATAAAATCCAGGAGCTGATTAATGCAGCCAAGGCTGATGGTGTTCAGTTCATTCACGCAAAGCTTCAGAATGACCTCCAGCCCCGCGCTATAGCCGAGTCTTGGATTGCCCCAGCCCTTCAGGGTTCTTGGCAAGTAGACAAGGGCTACGTGCCTTGTCGTGTCTTTAAAAACCTATCTTTTGGCAGGATGACTCCGACAAACTCAAATACGGTGTTCAAACTTCTCAAGGAAAAACTCGTATATTCACCAGACACGACCGAGATGTACAAGTTAGGCGTTAAATGGGAAGAAAATCCCGACATGGAAACTCTCCGTGAACTTATGACTTTGGTCAAAGAGAAACACACGTTCGTTAACAGAGTCAACAATATTTTGAAGGTACTATAATGGAAAAAATTGGTTATTTTAGGACAACAGATCCACAGTTGCCGGGTTTGAAGTTTGGAAACTGGGGCTCAAGACCATATGAATATTTTTGGGTAACGTGTGTAGAGTCAGGTGAAGGTAAAGATATTCTGGACATTGGTACAGGTCTTCCTTCTGAGCATAACTGGCATGAGTTCGTTCGTGATAACATTAAGCCAAAGTCTTATCTTGGTATCGACTTTGACTCACGTCTCAAGAATGAGGAAATCGACACCGAAACTCACAAGGTTAAGTGGATGGACGCTTCAGCTCTTGACCTTCCTGACAACTCTATTGACTTGGTTTATTCCATCTCGACATTCGAACATATTGACAACTTCGACCTTTTCATGAAAATCATGAAAGAGACGCATCGTGTAATGCGTCCAGGTGGAAAGATGGTTATTACTCTTGATGAGTATTGGGATAGCAACGACAGAAACTGTCTTCCCTGGAATGAACTCGAAAGAGCACGCGCAAGGACAGGCAAAAAACCCGTCCTTCAAGGTTGCTCTTATGGAATTATTGATTTCATAATGGATGTATCTGAGCTTTTTGAGCTTGAAACATCTCCACCGAATCTGGCAGTAAAGAAAAACGCAGACAGTTCCTTACTTTACAGTCCAGTCTACAACGACTGCGTAAGTTACGGAGTCTTCAAGGTAAAGAAATGAAAATATTGCTTACTGGTGGCACTGGAATGGTGGGTAGAAATATCCTAGAACATCCCAAAGCTGCTGACCATGAGATTGTTGCTCCTGCCAGAAAAGAACTTGACCTGTTGAATTTCGAACAGGTTGTTTTGGCTATTGACACCATCAAACCAGATTTGATTATTCACACGGCTGGTCTTGTTGGTGGTATTCAGGCGAATAAGACTAATATGTTCAACTTCATGATGGACAACATCACGATGGGACTTAATTTGGTAAGAGCCGCAAAACAACTCGGTGTTCCAAAGATGATCAATCTTGGTTCTACCTGCATGTACCCACGTGAGAGCCCACAACCAATGAAAGAGAGCTATCTCTTCACTGGTCCACTTGAGCCTACCAACGAAGGCTACGCTATCGCTAAAAATGCAGTCCAAAGAGCTTGTCAGTATGCTTCTGAAGAGAAGGGCGTCTCTTACAAGACATTTATTCCATGCAACCTGTTTGGTAGGTGGGATCACTATGACCCTGAGACCAGCCATCTTCTTCCGGCTATTATTCGCAAGGTTCACGAGGCTAAAATCAGACTTGAAACACAGTCTGACACGTATATCGAGATTTGGGGAACTGGTACTCCCCGTAGAGAGTTCATGGATGCTGCCGACCTCGCAGATTTTATCTTTTTCTCCCTAGACAAGTTTGATGACGTTCCAGATGTGATGAACGTGTCTACTGGACATGACCTCAGCATAAATGAACTTTACGAGAAAACCGTTGAAGTTCTCACGGGAGAAGAGAAGACTCTCAGGAATTTGAAGAGTCAGAAAATCAAGTTTGCGTACAACAATACCAGACCTGATGGAATGTTCCAGAAACTTTCGGACGTTACAAAACAGACAAAACTTGGGTGGAAGCCTAAAACTACCTTCGAAGATTCTCTGCAAAAAGCTTATGAGTTCTTTTTGCAAGGGCAAAGCAACGTTTCCATGAAAAAAGAAGATAAACAAAGAAAAGTCGCACTTATCACGGGAGTTGCTGGACAAGACGGAAGTTACTTGTCCGAATACCTTCTGAACAAGAACTACGTTGTTGTAGGCATGTTTCGTAGAAACTCTCAAAAGCTTCATCCTTGGATGCAACCTATTATCGACCACCCAAATTTCGTGTCGGTTTATGGTAACATGCAAGATGGCTCTTCCTTATGGAACATTCTTCAAGAATATAGACCAGACGAAATTTACAATCTTGCAGCACAGTCGCACGTGAGAGTTTCTTTTGACTGTCCTGAGGAAACGTTCGACGTGGTTGCCATGGGCACTATGAGACTTCTCAATGCTGCCAGAGTTCTTCTTCCAGGCGTTAAGATTTACCAGGCAGGCTCCTCCGAGCAATTTGGTTTTAACCCACAACATCCACAAAACGAATCTACGGCTTTCATGCCAGCAAGTCCTTATGCCTGCGCCAAGGTTGCAGCACACAATATTTGTGTGAACTACCGTGAGGCTTACAAGATGTTCATTGCTATTGGCATTTTACATAATCACGAATCCCCGCGTCGTGGAGAGAACTTCGTTACTAGAAAAATCACCAAGGCAGCAGCAAACATCGTTCTTGGCAATCAGGCAAAGTTGTTGCTTGGAAATCTAGATGCAAAGCGTGACTGGGGCTACTCACGAGAGTACGTTGAGTGTATGTGGAAAATGCTCCAACACAACGAGCCAGACGACTTTGTCATCGGTACAGGTGAAAGCCACTCTGTTAAGGAATTCGTTATTGCTGTGTTTGAACAAGCAGGCTTGGATTGGGAAAAATGTGTAGAGTTTGATCCAGAACAACTTCGTCCCCACGAGGTTGCTCACCTAGAAAGCGACCCAAGTAAGGCTAAAAAGGTTCTTGGGTGGGAACCGAAAGTCAAGTTCAAGGAACTTGCAAAGATTATGTTTGAAGCTGATCTTTTGGAAGCACTCAGAACTACACTACCTACCGAGAGACAAAAACAGTTACTACTTGAAATGGGAATGACAAAATGACAGGATTTAATCCAAGTGATCTTAAGGTTGACCTTCCAAAGAAGAAGTACAAGATTTTAACCTTGTGCGATCATCCACTTTCGACCTCGGGCGTGGGCGTTCAGGCAGGTTACCTCTTCCAAGGTTTGCTTAACACAGGAAAATACAGGTTTGTGTGTTTGGGTGGTGCTCAGAAGCACTCTGACTATAAAGTAGTTCAGCCACATCCTGACATGATCATCAGACCAGTGGACGGTTTCGGCACCAAAAAGCAACTCAGACAGCTCTTATTGTCAGAACGCCCAGATGCGGTTTTCTTGTTCACAGACCCAAGACAGTTCATCTGGACATGGGAAGTTATTGATGAGATTCATCAACTCGGTCCACTTGTTTACTGGCACGTTTGGGATAATGGTCCATATCCTAAGTTCAATGAAATTTGGTACAACTCAACCGACCTCATTAATTGTCTTGCCTATAAAACATATGAGTTAGTTCAGCCACACTTCCCAGAGAAGACACACTACATTCCTCACACATTTCCAAAAGAGGTATTTTACCCTCTTCCAGAAGCCCAACTAGAACAGTTTAAACTGTCTAAGTTTGGCAACAAGGCTGATTGGTTCAAGGTATTGTGGGTTAATCGTAACGCTCATCGTAAGATGGGTTCTGATCTTATTGCTTGCTTTAAGGACTTCTTGGATAATCTTGAAAAGAAGCATGGTCATAGAAAAGCCATGATGATCATGCACACAGACCCATTCGACATTGAGGGTGGTAATCTTGCAGAGGTCAGCAATCTCTTTGGCCTGAAAGAACACATCTACTTCTCGACAGAAAAACTTGGGCACCAAGACATGAACGTCGTTCACAACATCACAGACTGTCTTGTCAACATCGCCAAGGCTGAAGGTTTCGGACTTTCGACACTCATCCAGATGCAAGTTGGTAAGCCAATCATCGCTCTCACAACTGGCGGTATGACACGTCAAGTTATTGACTACAGAGATGGTTCTGAAAATGGCGTAGCCATTCCTCCTGCAAGCCAGCAGCTTGTAGGTTCTCAGATGGTTCCATATATCTATGAAGACTTCACAAACCATCAGCAGGTTTCTGATGCCTTGATGAAGGTATTTGAATACACGCCTGAAGAAAAACAACAGATGAAGGAAAAAGTTCTTGAGTACGTTGACCACGAGTTCAACTACAAAAAGATGATTGAGGACTGGGATAGAACTCTTGAACAGACCATTATCAACTACAAGAACAACAAACCAAAGACGTGGAGTTTCGAAGAGCTTACGAATCCAAACCCACAACCAAAGACCCAAGAGGAAGCAACTCAACAAGTATTTGACCAACAAAAGGTCCAGGTTGACAAGAGTGCCACGGATCTTCCTCTCGACATTACAAGCTTTTTGATGAAGAATATCAAAATCACGAGGGCATCAGCATGAAAAGCGTTTTATTGAGAGCACCACTTCTTTCTCAGAGTGGCTATGGAGTTCACGCACGTCAGGTGGCAAGATGGTTATTTGACCGTGCTGACAAAAACGGCAACTTGGATATTACCACAGAGCTTTTGAATTGGGGCGGTACACCATGGTATGTTGACGCTTATGCTCAAGAGGATCTCATTGGTAGATGCTTTCAGGCAAGTGCCACACAGAAACAAAAGCAGCTTTACGACGTAACCATTCAACTTCAGCTTCCTAATGAGTGGTGTCCAGAGTTGGGCAAGTTCAACATTGGTATGACTGCTGGTGTTGAGGCTGACAGGTGCAATCCAAAGTGGGTTGAGCATGTCAATAAAATGAGTTTGGTGTTGGTTCCTTCTGAGTTTTCAAAGACCGGCTTCATGAACTCAGGTCACGTTACAACTCCAATTTTGGTTGTCCCTGAGGCATTTCCAGATTCGATTCTTAAGGCAGACTCTCTTCCAGCCCTTGACTTCGCACCAGAGACCAAGTTCAACTTCTTGGTTTTCGGTCAGGTTACAGGTGGAGATGCAACCAACGACAGAAAGAACTTGCCATTTACTTTGAAGTGGCTCTTTGAGGCTTTTGAAGGAAACCCAGATGTGGGCATTATTCTCAAAACCAACATGGGTCGTTATACAGAGGCAGACAAGTTCTTGTGTAAGCAACAGATGAACAACTTCCTTGGTCAGCTAAACAAGCCTGCCAACCCAAAGTTTTACTTGCTTCATGGCGAGATGAACGATGAAGAGATTGTGGGGCTCTACAAGCACCCGACAGTCAAGGCGCTCGTAACCCTTACCCATGGCGAAGGATTCGGTTTACCGATTTTAGAAGCGGCTGCATGTGGTCTTCCGGTGATTGCCTCCGGTTGGTCTGCTCACACGGAGTTCTTGGGTCAAGGAAAATATATCAAAATCGACACAAAGACCGGGGCTGTTCCTCAGTCCAAGTTCGATGGTGAGATTTGGGTTCCAGGAGCCCAATGGGGCATGGCAGACGAACAGGACTTCAAAAAGAGAGTCGTTAAGTTCCATGAAAGTTCGGCTGTGCCAAGAACATGGGCCAAAGACCTTCAATCTAAACTGTTGAAAACCCACTCTTTTGAAGCAATTTCAACATATTACGACAAGGCAATAGGAAGCTTGCTATAAAATGTGGATTTTTCTCCTAGTTATGGTTATTGTTGTACTGCTGGCAGTTGTCTGCGTTCAGACATATTTCCTAGTCAGATTTGCAAGAATAATCTTTTCAATTGAAGACAACCTTGAAAATGCTCTTGAGACTTTAAATGGAATCCATGGGTCACTAGAAGAACTTCTCGGTATGAAGCTCTTCTTTGATTCTAAGGAAGTAAAATTCGCTGTTGACCAGGCTCTTACAAGTGTCCGACTCAGCCGCACGGCAATCGTAGCCTTAATCAACGACTTTACTCGTCTAAGTAAAGAGAAATACATTACCGTGAGGACAGATGAAGAAAATGCCGCTGAAGAAGCTGAAGAAAGTCAAAATGGTAGAGGTCCACGCGCCCTCACCTCCGGTTCTAGATAAACCAAAGAAGAAAATGTCAGTAACAGATACTACCGTCACTCTTTCCGGAAAAAGAAAGATTTCTAGAAAGAAGCCTGGTACGAAGTCGATCAACTACTTCGATCACAACACCCAGAAGTCTATCGTTGCCTACCAAAAGGAAACAACCTATCAGGGTAAAAACAAAATCTATCTTGAACAGATTTATCCTGCATTTGACTCCTTGGTTGAGAACCTCATTAACGTTTATGGTTTTACTGTCATGTTTGAAAGCAGGACAGACCTAAAGAATGAATGCTTAGAATTCTTGTATGGTGCATTGCCTAAGTTCAATGCCGAAAAAGGTTCTAAGGCATTCTCATATTTCAACGTTGTCGCTAAGCATTGGTTGACTATCAAGTCTAAACAAAATGCCAAGAAGACTCAAACGTATATTTCAATCGACAACAAAGACGCTATTTCCCAACAGGATCTTGAAACCATTGAAGGCTATAATATTGCCCCAGATGGTGAAGAGATTATGGCAGGCAGAGAGTTGAAGGCACAGATCACAGCTCTTATCCAGGAAATTGGCGGTAAAGTAAAGACAGAAAACGAACAGAATTGTATCAAGGCTATCAAGATTTTGGTTCAAAATTTGGATGAGGTTGACCTTCTGAACAAAAGAGCGATTCTTCTATATTTAAGAGAAATCACTGGTCTTTCCTCAAAGCAACTCAGTATTGTTCTGGCTTCTTTGAAGAAACATTACAGAGAACTGAAGAAGCGCGATGAATTCCAATTCTAAGAAATCTAAGACAGACCTCGAACTTGAAGAAGAAATGATGGCGACCAACTCCCCTGTTGGTACCTTTGTAGGCGAGGATTTTGACTCTCTCAAGTCCAGGACAGAAGACCAATTAAAGGGTTTTAATGAACTTCTTGAGACTCTGGCAAGCACAGAGGACAAGCAAAAGTCCTTGTGGAGACAAATCTACGAGAACTCTGTTACTGACCGTATGAACTCCTACATTTGTTGGTTGGATCTCTACAAGGAAGTCCAGGGCAAGCCTTCAGAACACGCTATCCATGGTCAAAACCTTTCTAGGTACCTTGAGCGTATGTCAAAGGCAAATGACCAACTGTTGAAGCTCGTAGAACTCGTTGGAGCTGCTAAAAAGAAAGACACATCAGAAGTGACTGAAGATGCCATTTATAGGGAAATGGAAGGGTCTTATACCGCAAAACATTAGCTATTTTGATTTCTTGACCGTAACTATTTAGAGTTATGACAAGAATGACAAGTGCGGTAAGTCGTCGTGTGGTTGGTGGTTCCACTATTGGACAGCCAACCCAAGAGCTTAGGCAGCTTCAGACCGCTGGACAAGCCCCCACCCTTCAAAGAGCAGTTGTTGTTGAGGTTTTTGATAACCCTAGCACTCTTACAGATGACCAGAAGCAAGCACTTGGCGAACAGGTCAACAACCCAGAAATTGTAGACATTCTTCCGGTTAACTCTATTTTAGCTCGAATGGTTTCGGACTCACAAGATAGTGGCAACCCAATTTCTACCATTTTGTTTCCTTTGTTTGCCACATATGTTCAGTTTCCCATTGTTCCTGGTGAGCATGTTTGGGTTTTGTTCCCAGACCAAACCCGGAATGGAAACGTGATTGGTTACTGGGTTCAAAGAGTCTCGGAACAAAGAACCGTAGAAGATGTGAACTTCAACGTTCATGACCGTCGTTTCTTCCCGGAGTACAACCCACAACTCTTATCCACAACCGAACGTGGACGTGACCAAGATCACACTCCAACCTTTCCAAATGGCGCTGACACTCCCCAGACATTGACGCTTAGAGTCACGGGTTCTAACAATCAAAATCCCTACGATGGCATTATTCAGGGCAGTAACTCGATTCAAAACTTTACGTTTGAGCCAGTGCCAAGATACAACAAACGTGTAGGTGAGTTTGTTCTTCAAGGCAAGAACAACTCCATGATCGTTTTTGGTGAAGACAGAACAGGTCCGGTTGTCAGGGCCGAAGCAGACGCTATAGGTCAGGCTGGTTGTGTGGACATTGTCGCTGGACGTGGCAGGAAGCTCCCACCTGATGAGAACACAGATCCCGAAGAAACCGCACCACGCATTGTAGAAAACACAAGACACCAGAACGAAGTCAATAAAACTGCTTACTTACAGCAGGGAACTCAAGACAACCCAAGAGAGGGCGATCCTGACTTTGTTAATGACGCAGCCAGACTCATGGTCACGATGCAGTCAGAAGTTGATAAAAACTTTGGTCTAACAGATGTTCCGTTTCCAGATGACACTCTTGAGTTTGAGCAGCCAAATGACGGCACAGATGGAACGATCAACAAGTCCTATGTTGTAACAAAGGCAGATCACATCCGTGTGGTCGCCAGAAAGACAGATACAGTCAAGGGTACCGTTCTCATTATTCGTCAGTCGGATAGTGAAGACGACCTAGCATACATCTATTTTGACAAAGACGGCAAAATGCAGATGTATGCTCCAGAGATGTATTTGGGCAAGGCGACAGGCAAGGCAGAACCATACATCAAGTGGTCTGAGTACAAGAACTCTGTTCAGAATCTTCAGGATCAAGTAAATGCCCTGAAGGACTTTTGCAATAACCTAACGACTGCACTTGAGACGGCATTCAACACAGCCATTGCTGTTCCCTACAGCAACATTACGTCTCTTCAGGCACTCGCCCAGTCACGTGTGCTTTCTAATACTTTTTACTCTGCCCAACTTCAACAAACAATTCAACAAAAAGAACAAAATCTAGTTGGAAGCGGGGATAACTCGATTGTCGAGAAGGCGAAGTCTGAAAGGATTTTCGGAGAATAATGGCACATAACAAAGAAGAACTCGCTCTGGCTATCAACCGTCTTTTGGACACTTCTGGGCAACAAATCGACACGCCTGCAAAAGCAGTCGAACTTAGGTTATCCTTTGCACGTAATCTTGCCACTGAAGTTGACACCTACATTCAGGTTCAGATTAGTGCTAGTTTGACGGATGTTCGCCGTGAGATTCAGTCCTTAAGTTCTAGAATTTACAGCTTACAGACCTCAGGCTCTCTTGGTTCCTAATAGGAGGAATATTTATCCGAATGGGACAGATCAGCTTCAAAGACGTAGGCGTTAAGGGATTCAAGCAACAAGACGTCTTGAATAAAAACAAAACCCTTCAACCAATTGGCATTAAGACGCCAGTTGAGTCAGATCCGTCTCAAAATGGCATCTTTTTGATGCATACCGACATTAAGGAGCAAGTTGCTGACAATCTCAGGAATCTTGTTTTAACAAATTGGGGCGAAAGGCTTGGAAACTACTTTCTTGGTGCCAATTTGAGACCTCTTTTGGTTGATTTTTCGTCAAAAGATGACTTTGATCAAGAGGCAATGGTTCGTATCAACACAGCCATTTCGAAGTGGATGCCGTTCGTTACTCCTGATGCCTATGAGTCTTTCATAGACCACACCCAAAACAAATACACTGGAATTGTGAAACTCATCCTAATTTACTCTGTTAGTTCCTTGGGAATCAGAAATGCCAAACTAGAAGTTACTTTGTTCGTTATTTAAGGACACACATGACAACAGATTCAAGAAAGCAGATTTTAAAGCAAATCAAGACCAGAAAATACTTAAACAAGGATTTCACTGGCTTTAAGCAGGATTTGTTTGAATATGCACGAGTACACTTCCCTGACAGGATACGTGATCTTAGCGAGCCTTCACTCAGTGGTATGTTCCTTGAGTTTGCCGCTTACACCGGAGACGTGCAAAGTTTCTATCTCGACCATCAGTTCCATGAACTGGACCCAAATTCGGCTGTTGAACTTCGAAATATCGAACGTCATCTTCAGAATGCGGGCGTCGATATCGTTGGTGCGTCCCCGGCTGTCGTTGACGTTACAATTTCTCTAGAGGTACCAGCAGATCCAAACCAAAGCCCACCAGCCCCACTTCTTACGGCAATCCCCGTCATCGAGGCGGGAACGACTTTTCCGTCAAATGCCGGCACGTCGTTTGAGTTGGTTGATGACATTGACTTCTCCGAAACACTAGATGACAACTACATTGCTAGTGTTCGTATTGGCAATCGTGACGCAAACAACAACCCAACTTCCTTCATTATGTCCAGAAAAGGCACAGCCCTGTCTGGAAATCGTCAAGTGGAATCCTTCTCGGTTGGTAACGTTGAGCCCTTCAAGAAGTTTACCTTGTCGAAGGAAAATGTAACCGAGGTTATTTCGGTTCAAGACTCCTTAGGTAACAAATACTACGAAGTTGAATATCTCACACAAGACACAGTGTTCCAGGCGTTGATCAACAGATCCGACGACAACGAACTTGTCAAAGAGAACCTAGCCGTTCTTCCGGCTCCTTATCGTTTCATCAAGAAGACAGACATTCAAACACGCCTTACGTCTTTGACGTTTGGTGGTTCTGGTGCATCCACCTTGGATGACGACATCATTCCAGATCCAAGTGAGTTCGCAGTTCCACTATATGGCAAAAAGACATTCTCAAGATTTACCCTGAATCCAGGTAACCTACTTCAGACCACGACCTTTGGTGTTATTTCGCCAAATACAACCTTGACGGTTGAGTACAGATATGGTGGCGGTTTAAAGCACAATGTTATTGGTGGCGGCATTAGAGGTGTTGGCACTCTCAACATAAGTTTTCCAAATGGACCAAGTGCCTCCATGTCCTCCTTCG
>OFQY01000485.1_pt1 | contig 15590 bp, 36 predicted proteins | sample 1542991 | NCBI WGS metagenome assembly OFQY01 (sample SAMN07774224, study PRJEB24372) | wastewater metagenome | isolation source: Exp Tend VB 10WW | collected 2016-02 | reverse complement strand
CTCGCGAATGACCCGCGGCGGAACCCACAGGGAGGACCCGTGAAGTTTTCACCGTAGCCTGACCTCAATCCATCCGTACGCTGGCGACCCGACCCAACGCGCGAGGCGTCGATCGGTTACGTCGTACGTCAGACCGAACAGCGCGAGCACTGCGCACCGCACCGGCGAGATCGTTACGATCATGTCAGCGCGCCGTCCTGATCGCATCGGCCAATGCGCGCTGCAAGTTCGGGACGATCGTCCGCGCTATCTCTCGCTTGGCGATCTCGTAGAACGGGAATCGCTTTTTGTACGTCGCCTGCGGTTTGTAGAGGACCAGCAGTTTTAGCTTGCCTCGTTTGGTCGTCTGCCAAATGCCGGGGACGCCGTTGATCCGCCCGCTGAAGGTATCGCTTCTGGACAGCAGCGCCTTAACCTTTCCCTTCGGGATGTTGCCGTATTGATTCAAACGCAATGCCTGCGCAGGCACGACGATGGCGCGCTTCTTTGGCGTGCGCGTGCCGCCAGTGATCTGCAGCCCGAGATATGCGGCTTGAATGTCTTTCAGGAAAACGCGCGAGGTTAGCGTCGCCTTGTTCGCTGGCGTTATCCCTACCGCCTTTTGAGTGAATGGCGTCGGCTTGTCGAACACGGTATTGATTCTCGTCGCCACCGCCTTCTGAGCATCCTTCGCCGTCTGCGTCAACGCCTTGGCCGTAGCGAAAGGGATCTGACGCTGCAAGTCGCGGCTTACCTGACCCATGATTGCGTCGACGTTCGTCTTCACGGTGACGGTGATCATGGCTGACACACCGCAGCGCCGGGGTACAGATCGCTCATAGCGCGGTGCGTCTGTGCCGGCCTGACGAGCACGGCTACGACGCTGCCGTCGGGCTTGTGGACGTCCCACCAGTCGCGCGGCGGGTCGCTGGAGGGTTGCGCTTCCGCGCTGGCGACGGGCTCGGCCTTGGTGCTGCCGCGGGCGTCTTCGAAGCTCTTTGCGGTGTGCCCGATGCGTGCGGCGCGTTCGGCGAGCGTGGTCACGATGCGCGCCTTTGCGTTTCCGCTTGGCCGTCTCGGATCTTGGCCTGTACGCCTGCGAAGATGCGGTCGCGGAACCCTTCGAAGCTTTCGCCTGGTCGTTGCGGTTCGCCGAGCGTTTTTGCCGTGGCGTTGACATAGGCGCGGTCGTTCCAATCCTGCCCCGCTTTGCCGTTCACGGTTTTTTCAATCGCGCCGTGGCTGCCGTTGCCCGGGCCGGGGATAGTGGGAGTTGGTAAAGACGCGGTTTTAAAGATCGCTTCACATCGCTTCACATCGCTTCCTTTCCTTTCAACGGGGACGTCCCGTCTTTGTCCCGTGGGCTGTCCCGTACCTGTCCCCGTCTCCGTCCCGTCTCTGTCCCGTTGTTTTGCCCTCCAATTCGCCTTGCGTTGACGTTCTTTTACGCGCAAATCCCAAGCCTCAATGGCCCATTCAGACAGCCTCGGGTGATACAGGCGCCCGTCGCTGCATTCGACGAACCCGTGCAACGCCTGCTGTTTGACGCGCTGCCAAGCCTTCACCGCGACGCCATAGCCGGCGTACTCCGACAACAGGACGTCGTTGTTCGGAAGGCTCGCGGCCGGTACTTCGTGCGCGTAGGCGTGCCACCACAAGCGCAGGGCGGCGATCTTCGCCTCGGCCGATGCCGCGATCCACGTCTGCGACTTAAACAGCCGTTCGCCGTACAGCGGCATGTAGTCGTAGCCGCGGAGGTCGACGTCGGAGGGCACGAGCGGGTCAGTCATGCCACGCCCCGAAAAGCATCCGCTCCCACGGGTCGACCGGAATCTCCGCCGCCGGCACGGGATCGCCGCGCACGACGACCGGCCTGGGCAGAAGCGGGCGGCCATTCTTGCCGCCGTTTTCCATTGCACGGCGCATTGCGGAGAGTCGCCGGTTCCGGAGCACGGGGTCGGCCCATTCGCGGATGCGGGCGGCGCGGAGTTGTTCGCGTTGTTCGGGCGTGCGTTCGGTCATGCTGCCGTCCTCGCCTGCGTCGCCCCGATGATCAGCAGCGCATCCTCGACGCTGTTCGCCAGCCAGCAATAGCCCGCCCATTCGCGGTGAAATTTCACCTGCTGCGGCGTCAACCGTCGATCCGACGGCGCGAGCGTTCCGTCTTTGATCTCGATGGGGTACACGCGGCCCCGAAATCCGACAACGAGGTCGGGGAACCCATCGCCCGCGCCCGACGTGATGGCAACGAGCGCGCCGACGCTGCGCAGAGCGTCGACGACGGCCGTCTGGTTCGCATCGATCTTGGCGGCGCGCCTCATACGATCAACTAGAAGCGCCCCGACCGCGAAGCCGGGGCATACTCGTTAGGCCGGCGTGTTGGCCGCCACCGCGTCCGCGAGCGTCTGCGTGTCGGTGCCGATCTTGGCGGACACCGCTTGCACGGCGGTCACGATAGCGGCCGGGTCGCCCAGCGCCAGAGCGGCGTCGAGCGCGGCCTTGAGGCCCTGCAGCAGCGCGACGGCGCTCGCCTCGGTCGTTTCCAGCGCGGTGACCTTGGCGTTCAGGTCGTCGAAAGCGTCGGTGATTGCGGTCATGTTGGCTTTTCCTTGTGCGATGAGTGAGGACAGCGAGGCTTCGATGCCGGCGAACTGCCCGGTGTCGAAGTGAAGATAGTGGTGGATCTCGATGCGCATTTAGGGTCCTCCGAACAACATCGCCTCGAACGGATCGCGCGGGACTTCGGGGAGGCCCTTGCGCGTTTCGCGCGTGCGTTTCGGCGCGATCTCGGCCTCGTATTTTTCGGCCCACGCAGCCTTGCTGGCGGCGGACATCTTGGCGCGCACCGCGGGATCGGCCCACGCAGCCTTGCGGGCGGCGGACATCTTGGCGCGCACCGCGCTCGAATGCTTCTTCCCGGAGAATGGGCCAGGGCGCTCCGCACGGCGCAGCTTCTTCAGATGCCGCAGCGTGGCCTCAAGTTCGGCGATGTCGGCGTCAATTTTCCCCATGGTCTACCTTGTCTTACTTTGTATGTCGCCTTCGTCCGCCGGCAGTTTCACCATGCGGCCGTACAACTCACGGCGCACGAGCATGAACAGCCAGTCGGAGAGTGAACGGTCATCGAGCGCGGCCACGCGGTTGGCGTCGATGTACATGCGCTCTGTCAGTTTGGTACATGCGACCTCGGTCTTTTTGCCGTCGTCGGCCATCGCTCATCACCACAGCCGGGAGAAGAAAATCCGCGCACGTTCGAGCGCGGTGCCCGCAGTGGCGCCGTCGCCTGCCAGGGTTCCGGCTCGCGTCGCGGGCGAAGGGGTTGCGATCTCGGTAAGGAGCGCGCGAATCTCGACCAGTTCGCGGCGAATCTCGCGCGCATCGCGCTGGCGGCGAAGGTCGGCGCCGCGGACAACGCGGTCGAGTTCGGCGATAGTCTTGGCGCCCTGGCCCATGTCAGTGCGCCCTTGCGCGTTCGATGATCTGCTCGGCCTGCGATTTGCTCGTCATGTAGGCGCGCGAGCTGGTCGTTGCGAGCGTCGGACGGTTGAGCTTGATCGGGTCGAGCGCCTCGGCGCGCACGTTGAACCACTTCGCGATGCCGCGGAGGAACCAGGCGAGATTCGTGCGGGTGCGCGTCATGCGGCGGCGTCCTGCGCTGGGGCGCTGTCCTGCGCGTCGTAGTAGGCGACGATTTTCTCGACAGTGTCGATCCGAGGGGACGGGGTTTCGCCGAGCGCAATTTTTCGGACGGCATTGATATGCAGGCCGGTCGCACGGGCAATGTGCGACCACTGGCCCTTGTCGGCAGTGAGCCGGGACAGTGTTTCGGTCCAGTTCATGCCGCGAAGTCTACACAAATTAGTGTGGATTGCAAGCGCCATTAACACACACTTGTAAGTGTGGGGCCGGCAGACTTGATGGCGTGCTCAGAAAACCACGCCCGAAAGGAGTCCCGCCCTTGGAAAAGGTCGTTGCGGAGAACCTGAAACGGTTGATGGCGTTCCACAAGCAGCCGTCGCCGACGGCCGCGGCGAGGTCGGTCGGGATCAAGCAGCAACAGATCGACCGCATCCTCAAGGGGCAGCGCGTCCGGGTCGACACGCTCGAGAACCTGGCGCGCGGGTACGGCCTGGAGCCCTACCAGATGCTTATCCCCGGGTTGGACCCGAGCAACCCGCAGATCCTCCGCGCCGTCAACAGTCACGAGGACGCTATCTACAAGGCGTTCCGGGACGCGCTTGCGGCCGAGGCGACCAAGGGGACTCAATAGGAATGGAGGCGCTCGCCTGGGTCTACGTCGTCCTGTTCGTGCTGGTCATGATCCTGGTGGTGCTGTGGATCGTCCTGCCCTTCCTGGTGATGAACACCAACGCCTGCCTGCGGCGCCTCCTGATCGAACAGCAGCGCACGAATGAGCTGCTGGAGTCGATGCGGCGGCCACGCGCCGCGCCGGCCGGCCGGATAGACCCCAGCCGGTAGGCCCACCCCTTCGCAGCGCCAGCCGCCTACGGGCGGCTTTTTGTTGCCAGCGGCTACACATTTTTGTGTTGACATGCACACACACTTGTGTAGACTTGGGGTTGTCGTCTGGTTCGCCAGCGACAGGAAGCAACCCGACGGCCCCCGCCTCGGACGAGGCAAGCGCAAGGGGCGTAGTGAACCGGTGGATCTGCGGAAAGACCGGGCGGAGCGCAGCAAGGCAACGAACGGAGGGAACGAATGAAGCTCCTGCACGGATTCAACGTCCTGCTCTACAGCCTGAACGCGGGCGTCTGGTACTTCGGCGCGCATCACGTTGGAATGGCGCTCGTTTCGCTAGCCGGCATCGGCGTCGCCTGCGCACTGTGGAAGTTCGAGCTGTGACCGCCGCCGCGAAGCACACGCCGGGACAGTGGACCGTTGACGAGGATCGCGGCCACATCATCGGCCCGGACTTCGGCGCAATCGGCGCGTCAACCGTTGCCATCGTCTCGCGGCTGCACAACACGCGCGGCGATGACGATCCGCAGACCATGCGGCTGCGCGGCGAAGCCAACGCCCGCCTGATCGCCGCCGCGCCGGACCTGCTCAACGCACTGCGCGATGTGCTGAACATGCACGCGATGGACGGACACATGCAGGGCACCTTCTACCGCGACACAACGGGTGCAATGCAGCGCGCCCGCGCCGCCATCGCCCGCGCCACAGGAGATCAATCGTGAGCGCCGACGCGCCCGAAACGGTTGCCGTCCTGCCGCCCGTGCGCCCGGTCGTCGTCACCGAATGCTGGCGGTGCAATGGGTCTGGATGGTACGTCCGCGACACGCGCGACGGCAGCACGACTCCGGCGACGCGGTGCGCGTTCTGCGCCGGCCGCGGGCGGGTTGCGACGGAAGGCGGCGAGCCGTGATCTCCGATACGCCGAACCCGCACGTCAACGCATTGCTGGAAGTGCTGACCGAGCGAAGCGTGTCGCCGACGCGGGCGGAAGTTCGGCGCGTCGCCGTGCTGATCTACGAGATCGGCAAAAACGACGGCGCGCTCGATGTTTGCGAACGCCTACAACAAAAGGAAGCCAAATGATCCCGCGCGTAACTCGTGCATGGATGCGCTGGCACGCGGACAGCGAGACGATCGGCGACCGCGTCGTCATCCTCGTTTGCGTCGCTGCCGTGCTGTTGTTTGCGGTTGAGGTGATTCGATGAAGCCGCTACTAGCCGTGAAAGTCGAGCGCGGCGCCGAGGTCCGGGAATGGGAGCCCGCAGAGCACCACCTGACGCACGACGGCCAAAACGCATTCATGGCGCGAATGAAGGCCCGCATCGCGGAGGCAGATAAGGCGCGGAAGGCGAACGCCGACGAGGCGACAACGAAGGTCCGCACTATCAATCAGAGGCAGAAAGCATGAATGGCGGTGCGTGGCGTGGCACGGCCAGGCGCGGCAAGGCGCGGCCTGACGGGGCGAGGCGAGGCAAGGCAAGGGCGCTTCGGCGCACAACCTAGAACAGCGAGGATGAAATGCGGAAATACGACGTTACGTTGACCGGCAGGACGCCACTTTTAATGCATCAAGACAATATCGAATGGGCGGATTTTCTCGACGAATGGAAGTCGGACCCGGCGAACAAAAAAACGAGTAAGGCCGGCGACGATCGGTCCCCTGCGTGGCGTTGGCTCGGATGCGTTTATCACGACGGAAAAGTGATCGGCATTCCCGCGGCGAACATCATGCGTTCCCTCATGGAAGGCGGCGCGATGGTTCCGGTCCCCGGCGGGAAAATGGGCAAAACGTTCAAGTCGCAGACGCAAAGCGGAATGATGAGCGTCGAGCCGTTATGGTCGTTATCGCCGGCCGTGGCTTGGTCCGACATCGACGCGCTGAAGGCCGTCGACAAATTCGCCGAACACAAAGAGGCCGCCGCCGCGCTCGGATTCGAGTTGCTGGTAAAGCGCGCGAAGATCGGATCTTCGAAGCATGTCCGCGTTCGCCCGCAATTTCGGCAATGGGAATTGAACGGAACACTCGCCGTCTGGGACGACCAAATCGACGCCAAGGCGTTAGGGCAAATCCTCGAATACGCGGGTCAGTACAAGGGCCTGGGCGATTGGCGGCCGGGCGGTCGAACGCCGGGGCCTTACGGGACGTTCGACGCAACGATTATTTGCGAGAAGTAAGGCCAGGCCAGGCGTGGCATGGCCTGGCGCGGCATCGCCGGGCACGGCAAGGCGCGGCGCGGCGCGGCTGGGCAAGGCAAGGGCGCTTCGGCGCGACACAGGAGACACGAATGCACGACGACCACACACCAGAACCGAAGGGGCAACACCTTCCATTCAACGAAGGGCTGCCGACGCGGCCCGATGTTGACTTGCTCATTAAGACATGGCCCGACATGAAGGTCGGCGACCGTATCGAATACGAATCAGTCGAGAAGCTGATCGGCGCGAAACGCGCGGCCGCCCGATTCCGTACCGTCACCGTCGCTTGGCGCCGCCGAATGCTCGCGGATCACGGCACCGTAATCGAATGCGCGCCGGGCGATGCCTTTTTTGTAGCGTCTGCCGAGCAAATTTCGTCAGCCACCTATACGACTCTTTCCTCGATCGGACGAAAGGCAAAAAGGCATCGTAGAAAACTGGCAACGGTGAAACCGGAAACGGCCGAACAAAAAGCCACGGTCGAGCACCAGGGCCGCCTTATGCTGGCCGTTGAAAAAGACGTAAAGAAACATCGAATGAACATCCTTCCGAACACGGCGACACAGGCGCAGCCGCAACTTACGGCGCCCGATCAATCGTCAACCATCAAGAGGGGCAAGGCATGACCACCTACGACGAAGCCGCATACGAGGCGCTCGGCGTGCTCGAATCGCTCTACGAAAACGGCGACATTCCGACCTGCCTGCGCGACATTGTCGCCGGCATTCTGGCGAAGGCGGAGCGCGGGCGGCCGATGCGGGACGACGCGAAAGCCGCGGCATGAAGCCCGGCATTTACCAAGGCCTGTCGATGGCCGAGTATCTCGCGATCCCGGCGCTGTCGGCCGGCGTCATCAAGACGCTCGTCGACGAGTGCCCGGCAGCGGCTCGGCATGACTCCTACCTGAACGCCGGCCGGAAGCCCGACGACACCGACGCGACGGACGTCGGATCGATTGCGCACGCGATCCTGCTCGAGGGCTCGAGGGAGTGCTTGGCGATCATCGACCCGGCGGACTATCCGGCGAAAACGGGCGGAATCCCGAAAGGCTGGACGAACGACGCGATCCGCGCCGCTCGGGATGCTGCGCGCGCCGCCGGCAAGATTCCGCTGCTGCCTTGGGATGTGGCCGAGATCGACGCGATGGTCGACGCGGTGCACGACTTTCTGGCGGCCCTGCGCGAGTCCGAGCCGGCCATCTGGCGAGCGTTCGCGGTCGACGGCGGCGCGTCCGAGGTCACGATGGTCTGGCAGGACGGCGCGACGCTGTGCAAGCTGCGCACCGACCGGATCAGCGCCGATCACGCCGTCATCGTCGACTACAAGACCAGCGGCGTGAGCGTCGAGCCTGACCGCTGGGCGCGCTCGCAGTTGACCGGGCTCGGGTACTACGTCTCCGCGTCCTGGTATCGCCGCGGCGTGCGCGCGCTGACCGGCGTCGATCCGACGTACGTTTTTCTCGCGCAGGAGACGGACGCGCCGTATCTGTGCTCGCTGGTCGGCGTCGATCCTGCCGGTCTGGCGCTCGGCGACGAGAAGTGCGGCGCGGGGCTGCGACGCTGGCAGGAGTGCATCCGCACGAACACCTGGCCCGCTTATCCGGCCCGCGTCTGCTATCCAGAGCTGCCCGTGTGGGAGCGCAACCGCTGGGACGAGCAGGCGCTGTCAGCGTCCGAGCGCGGTGACTGGCGGGTGCTGTTCCCGGAAATGGCAGAGAAACTCGAAAGGGCACCATCATGACGTTCAGCTTTCGACCTGCAGTCCGCGAGAACGTCGGCCTGCTAATCGGCCTGGCCGGCGCCAGCGGGTCCGGCAAGACATACACCGCCATGCGACTCGCGACCGGCATCGCTCAAGGAAAGCCGTTTGCCGTGATCGACACCGAAGCCGGCCGCGCGAAGCACTACGCGGACCAGTTTAAATTTGATCACGGCGACCTCGCGCCGCCATTCCGACCGGACGCCTACGCGGAGGCCATCATCGCCGCCGACAAGGCCGGCTATCCGGTGATCGTCGTCGACAGCATGTCGCACGTTTGGGCTGGCGATGGCGGCGTGCTCGACTGGCAGGAGGAGGAGCTGACGCGCATGGCCGGCGACGACTGGAAAAAGCGCGAGGCCGTGAAGATGGCGGCCTGGATCAAGCCGAAGCTCGGGCACAAACACATGGTAGCGAAGCTGCTGCAGGTCCGCGCGCACTTGATCCTTTGCTTTCGCGCGGAGGAGAAGATCGAAATGGTCCGCGGCGACGACGGGAAAATGAAGATCGTGCCGAAGGTGACGCCGACCGGATTGTCGGGCTGGGTGCCGATCTGCGAAAAGAACCTGCCCTTCGAACTCACGGCGTCCTTTCTACTGACCGCCGACGCGCCGGGAGTGCCGAAACCGATCAAATTGCAGGAACAGCACCGCGCGCTATTCCCGCTCGACCGGCCGATCACCGAGGAATCCGGCCGCGCGATCGCGGCGTGGGCGGGCGGCGGGACCGCGCCGGCCGACGACGAAACGCTGCAACGACTGCGCGATGCGTCGCTTGAAGGCTCGGCCGCGCTCGCTGCAGCTTGGGAACGCGCCGGCAAAGACGCGCGCAAAGCACTCGCGCAGCATTTGCCGTCACTCAAATCGGCCGCAGCGGCCGTCGACGCACCCGCAAACACGGAGGCAGCATGAAAGGCAACCTAACGCATATCGCGGCGGACGGAACGGTGACCGACCACGGAGAATTTAACCTCGAAGCCCAGCAACCCGGCCGCGTGCCCGAGTCCGTCATCGCAGAGCTGCGCCAGTGCTGCCACGACGCAATGGACTACGCGGGCGCGTTCAGCGATGCGTGCAAGGCGCAGGCGGAAAAGTACGGCATCAAGCCGGGCGCGCTGAAGCGTTACGTGAAGGCCCTCGAAGGCGACAAGGTCGACGACGCTGAGGCGGAATCGGAGGATCTGCTCGCGCTGATCAACCGGACGAGCGAATGATGCCCGCGCAGATGTCTCTCGCGCTCGCCGCCCGCGATGTCGGCATGGCGCGGGCTGAGCGTGGCGCCGGCAGCGATTGGCAGCGGCTGGCGCTCGGGTATCTGCGCGAGTACGTCGCGTTAGATGGCGCCCCGTTCATGGCCGAGGATTTTCGAGTGTTCGCGGAGGCTCATGGACTGGCGCCGCCAGCGAACTCGAAGGCGTATGGCCCGCTTATGATGCAGGCCGCGCGGCTGGGCATCGTGCGGGCGTGCGGGTACGCGCCGGCTGCGTCGAGCAACGGATCGCCTAAGGTGCGATGGGAGTCAGTATGACTGACGGGCTGAGCGACGAGCAATGCGATGCAACGTGTCTGCGCGTGAGCGAGATATTGCAGGAGGCATTGTCGGGCAGTAATCAGGCGTACCGCTTCGACGGATTCATCCGATGGGGTCTTGTCGAGCATGACATTCTGGACGTGATCCGCGCTGCCGGCCGTGCGGCGGGCGCGGGCGTGCCGGTTGCGTGGATAGCGTCGCGCCCCGGCAGGCAAGTGCTGCACTTCGCCAAGTTGGACGGATGGGATGTGCAGGCGGTCGCATTCGACGCCGCGCCCCGAGCGGGGGCGCAATATCAACCGGCAGCTACGCCGCGGCCAGAGTCGGACGTTACTCCGTATCCGACAATGGACATCACCGGGCCGCAAGGTGCGGGCGGATCGGCTGCCGACCCATCGGACGCGGAGTTGATTGCGCGGAGGCGGGTTGCGCTGGGTCCGTTGGTTATCTACGAATCGACGGATGGCAATACAACGCGCAAGGTATTGGCTGACGATGCCCTGCGATTGCAACGAGTTATCCGCGCCGCCGCCATCGACGCCGCACTCGCCGGGGAGGATGGGGATGGGCAATGAACCGCCCGTTGTGGTGGTTGACTAAAGATGGCGATACGGACTGCCTCGCCATGTACGAGCGCCACTATTCCGGCATCGCCAGAACCGGACGGCGACGAGTCGCGCAATTCGTTGGCCCCGGCGAGCCCATTGTCTTGCGCACACTCAACGGAGACGCAATGTTTGTTTGGCGACGATTCAAAGATGACAGCGGACAAACCGGAATCAATTGTGCCGTGTTCCGCAACGAATCCGCGCACCGCAGCAGCGAGCTTATCCGACAGGCTGACGCAATCGCTGATTTCGCATGGGTTGATCGCAGGCATTACACCTACGTCAACGCGGAAAAGGTACGGTCAACTAACCCTGGATTCTGTTTTATCGCCGCCGGTTGGAAGCGATGCGCAATGACCAAATCAGGGCTTCACATATTGGAGCGAGTGACATGACCGCCCCCGACCTCGACGCGCTCGACGCGCTGCTGGCTTCGGCGGATGCGCTTCCGTGGGAAGTGCAGAAGGATGGGTGGACGATTCGCGTGGAGCAGAAGGACACGGAGCAGGCGCGAGGCTGGCGCGTGGCGATGACCCACAACAGCGGCCCCAATCGTGTTGAGCGCGAAGTTGCGAACGCTGAATTGATCGTCGCCGCCGTCAACGCCCTGCCCGCGCTGATCGCCCGCCTGCGCGCGGCTGAGGCGGATGCGGAGCGGTATCGATGGCTGCGCGGCAAGATGACGCACGAATCCTGCGGCCCGAATGTCGGATGGACGATAAGCGAACTGATCCCCGGCGATGATCCCGACGCCGCCATCGACGCCGCGCTCGACCGGGGCGAGCCATGACCGACATAGCCAAGTGCGGCGGCGATGGCTGCGACATGCGCAACACCTGCCGGCGCTATACGGCTCCGAGGGCGACGCGGGAAATGTGGGCAGCGTTCGACGCAACGCCGAAACCGTGCGCGTACTACTACCACGACACCAGTGCCACGGCCGCAGCCGCGCTCGACCGGGGCGAGGGCTAGCGTGGACCCCGCGACCCCTGCCGGCTTCGTCGCCGAAGCTGAGGAAATGCTCGGCAAGGCCCGCGCGCTGCGCGATCAGGCGCGCGACGACTACAAAAGGTGGACCGACGCCGTCGAGCGATTCGAGCGTTACCTGCGGCGCGTCCGCCAGTGGGAACGCGACGGCGGGTGCTGGCCAGCGCCGAAGAAGCCGCATGTTTCTGACGCCTGACGAGCTGCAGACCCTCACTGGCTATCGGCGCCCGTCGAAGCAGCGCGAGTGGCTGCAGCGCGCCGCCGTCCCGTTCTTCGTCTCCGGTAGCGGTCGCCCCGTCGTGTTGAAAGAGGCATTGCATGAGCGCACAATCCGCCGTCCTGATGGGCCGCAAGCGCACCCGCGACTTCGACTTGCCGCCGCGGCTTTACCGGCGCGGCGCTAGGTTCTATTACGTCACGCACGAGCGCCGATGGATTCCGCTCGGCACGGACCTCGCACGCGCAAAGCGTCTGTGGGCCGACTATGAATGCTTGGGCTGCGCCGGCAACGTGCCGGACCTGGTGGATCGCTACCTAGCCGATTGCATGGCCGGCCGTGCCGCGTCCACCGTGAAGCAGTACCGCAGCTTCGCCAACACGATCCGGCGCGAATGGCCGACGACGCCGGCCGACCTACTGCAGCCACACGAACTCGCGCGCTACCGCGACCGCTCACCGCCGGGCTGGGCCAATGGCGTGCTTTCGCTGCTCCGCGTCGCCTATGCCAAGGGGATCGAGTGGGGATGGGTGGCGACGAACCCGGCCGCGCTGGTCCGGTTCAATGCCATGCCGGTACGCGAGCGGACGCTGACGGACGCCGAGTTTCGCACCATCCGCGCCGGCCTGCCCGCTTGGGGCCGCGTTTGGATGGATCTGTCCTACTGCACCGCCCTGCGTCCGTCCGACGCGCTGGCGCTGCGCTGGGAGCAGGTAGGCGACGCGCTGACGAGCCGCACGCGCAAGACCAATGTGCGGCAGGCGTTCGCCATCGGCGAAGGCCTGCGAGAAGTGATCGAGGAGGCGCGGAATCGGCCAATCCTGGGCCTGTACGTCGTCGCCAGCGATAAGGGGCGTCCGATCACCCTGCGGCGCCTGCAGGCCGCGTGGCGGGCCGTTTGCGTGGCCCACAGCATTGCCGACGCGCAGCCGCGCGACGTAAGGGCGACAGCAGCAACCGCTGCCGAAGCCGCCGGGCTCGACTACCAGGCGATGCTCGGGCACTCCGAGCGGCGCATGTCTGATCGGTACGTGAAGGGGAAGCGGACGATCACGGCACCGACGCTGCGGCGGAAAATATAGAATCTGCCGCAATCGTTCGCGCGCAACGCATTGATTTGTAACGGTGCGCGCGTAAACGCGGATTATCGCACGGCGTCCGCGTTTCCCGTGGAACGCCAGCGGGTTACGGCGCCGCGCTGTCTACTATTCGCGCCCGTTTTGGCGAATTGTCGCCCGGCGCGGCAGGGAATATTAGATGGGTCGGCCTAGCCCACGTCTGGGCAGACGCGCGGGGAGGACGCGCGGTAGAATCAGGCCGATTGTGTCTACGGCCAGCGTTTAGAATGGAGGACGAACCATGACGCAGGATGAACTCGACGCGATTCCAGAGTTGCCGAACGACTTTGGCGTGCGCACCATTGAGCGCGACGGCAAGAAGATCATGGTGCCGGTTGCGCCCGACATGCGCGTGCTTTGGCAGGAGGAGGACGACCCGCGCACGATCGAGGATCAGCAGGGTCGCGTCTGGATGGTCGGCATACTTGACGGAAAGCGCGTCAAGCGGCGCCTCCGCGATCTCGAAGGCCCGCCTTGGGACTCGCTCTCGGAGAATCGGCTATGACTGTCGCCGAACTCATCGCCGAGCTGCAGAAGATGCCGCAGGAGGCGCTGGCGTTCGTGGCCGTGAGTTGCGACGATGACTTCGCAATGCTCTATGACACCGATCTCCGCGCGCAGATATCGCCGCTGGAATTCGACGCCGGCCACGGGTTTTGGTGCCAACAGTGTTTATCCGATGGCGCGCTGATTGGCGTGTTGATCTCGTGAAGCGCGCGAAGAAGTCACGGATATTCAAATTCGACGAGCCGGGCTTGGTCTTGTTGCTTTCTCGTTTTTTTGTCCATGGATTCATCGTCAGAGCAATCGAAGACGCCGGCGGCGATGGGGGGGCGGTCCCGATGCGTGATCGCCCCGAAGCGGAACAGAACGCATGGATCATGGATACCCTAGAACGAATCAATGCAATGAAAACCGACAAACGGAGCGGTTTAATTCGCCCGAGCACGCTACCGTCGAATGACGCAAAAGGCCCGGCCTAGGCTTTCGCCAGCGCGCGGGGAGGAACGCGCGTTTTCGGCCGGGATTGATCGGTCAGGCGAGAAGCGTGGGGTCCGCGCCGCCCTCGGCCGCGATCTGAGCCGCCTGCCGGTCGCGCATCCAGTCGAGCAGCGCGAGCAGTCGGGGGTCGGTCTGATCGGCGGCCGTTAGATCAAGCGTCAGGTGGCAGTCGTTGTTCCGCGTGAACGGCGGCGTGAAGTCCACGCGGATGCTGTCATAGCGAACCACGGCGTCACCAGACGCAGTCGACCGAGGCGTCGCACGACCCGGACTCGCAAGTGCATCCGGAACCCGGCGCATCCGGCGACCAGTTGCGCACGTTCATGTAGTACGTGCCGCCAGGCGTGAGCCCCATCGCTCCGACACCGCCGACGCCAACGTTGATCGTCACCTGCTTGCCGTAGGAGTGCGCAATCCCGGCGCCGAAGCTACCGCCGAGCGCGCTCAGAACGGCGTGGCGCAACGTCGGCGGGCCGCCGCTCTCTGCGATCGAGATGTAACGGGGCCGTCCGTCGTTTACCGCGTCCGCCGGGACCGTGAACCGAATCGCGAACGGGTTGCAGCCGAACGGGCCATAGTCGCGCGTGAATGCGCGACCGATGACGCCCCACGTCGCGTCGATCAACGTTACGTCTCCGATTGGCTCCGGGGGCGGGGGCTGCGGCGGCACGACGACCGGGGGCGGGTCCACGGGAGGAGGCGCGGCGCCGTCCGTGGTAACTGTCAGCGTGTCGCCGGGTTGCAGATTGATTGTGTGCGCGGTCATTGCTTGCCTCCTGTCTGTTGTTTGCTCGCGTCGCGGACAATGACGTTGCCCGAGTCGACGACGGACGATTCCGCCGTGCCGCCGAACCTGTAGCGGAACGGGCTCTCCGCGATGCGCGCCGCCGCGTACACGAGGATCGTGAGCAGGCCGATCAGCACGCCGTCGACCTTGTGCGTCGGGTCGACGTAGACCTGAATGATCATCACGCCGCCGACGATGGTCGCAGTGATTGCGAAGATGACCAACGCCCATTGCGCGAGCGACGGCCCGATGTCCACCTTGTCACGCTGCCCGCGCGTCGCCGCGCGATCCGCACTGTCGTCGGATTGGCGCCACGCTGCGCGCTCCTGTTCCGCGATCTTGTCGAGCAGCGGCGCCAGCTTGTCCAGGTAGTCGAGCGAGTGATCTTCGAGGCTCTTGATCTGCGCCGGATCAGCCTTGGCCGTGATCGCCGCGACAGCCTGCACGGCGCTGGCATCGTTGACGACCGGGACGCCGGCCACCTGCCCGACCTGTGCGATGAGCGACCGCAGGAACTGCTCGGACGCGACCGGATCGGCGCCGGTCACTTGCGCGATCTTGGCCTGCGCGCGCCCGCTGAACAGCGTCAGGATTTGCGGCAGGATTGACGACAACAGCGGCAGCGCGATGGCGCCCATGGGTTTCTCCTCCTCTTGGTACGTTGTGCTGCGATCCTCGACCGGCGCGGCCGGTTGCGCGCCGAGAATGCCGCGCACCTTCGCCAGCCACGCCTGCCGGTCGGCGAGCCCGTTCAGTCCGCCATTAATGCGCCTGGTAACGCCCTCGAAGTCGCCGGCATCGGCCAATTCGTTGCAGCCATTGGTCGACCAAAACCACGCCGCGATCAGGGCGGCCCATCGCGGCTCGCGCGCCCTGTCGGGATCGCCGGTAAAGTCCTCGCCGAGCGCGTTCGTCGCAAGCCGGTAATT
>OFQY01000483.1_pt1 | contig 15697 bp, 18 predicted proteins | sample 1542991 | NCBI WGS metagenome assembly OFQY01 (sample SAMN07774224, study PRJEB24372) | wastewater metagenome | isolation source: Exp Tend VB 10WW | collected 2016-02 | reverse complement strand
TGTTTTGGCTAGCCGGAGTCGCAGGGTCAATGTTACTAAAATCCAGCGTTAGAAGACGAGCCCGAGTAAATAACTCGTTGAGCGGTTCACGCATGGATAAGTTGGTCACGTTGATCCCTGGGGTACATTAGTAGTGACCCCATGGTAACAGATGGGACGTATGACAACGCAAAGTCATTGTACCGACCGGGTGCGACAACACCATCTTCTACCCTGAAGTTTTGTTCGAGTATGCCAAATGGCAGCCTGCCCTGGTCTGCTCGTTGTGTTGCACCAAACATTGGGCCATAGAGAATGACGTCGCTTGCTGCAAATCGTCTGCCGTTCTGGAGCGCTGCGTGCAGGACGCCAGGCATGTTCATATTACATTCGCCATACACAATATGAATAGGCGGTTCTCCTTGAGTAATTGCCTCATGTGAAACATCAGCCAACCGACAAATCAATGCTCCGGACGCAAGTCGGTACAGCCCCTGCCCCCGAAATTCTGGGCGTGTGCTTGCTTCTGTAACTTCTGCCATAACAAGCGTTCCCAGCCCGCCAATAGACAAACGAGCAATCTCTGCCATGGCAGTCGAGACGATTTGTCCCTCGGCGTTCTGGACGTAGACGATGTGATTGTCTGGGTTTTCGAGTAGCTCACGGACGTCGCTTTCGTTGTACCCAAACGGTAGGTACAAATCGCAGAATTCATCAACGAGCGAAAGACGTTGCTCGTCAGTGCTCGTCGAGCTTATTTCTCCAATATGGAGTTGGTTTTGTAGCCTTCGCCTCATGGCTTCTTGCCGTTCGCGTAGTACGTTTCTCCAGAGGAGCTGTGGGCCAACTGGGCTGGAATCGAGTTCAAGCTCTGGGTCAATGAGACCTCGTCTTGTATCAAGGTTGTGCCCGGTATAGGCGATGATATGATCGCCACGACTCTGCCCTTGTATAGGGATGCTGAGTGGCATGGCTGCCTCTACCTGGACGCCTGCTTCTTCGAGCATCGGGAGCATCTCTGGTAGTGCGACTGCCCTGATACTGAGCCGACTTGCGCCCCTCGCTTCTAAATCGTTGCCTGCCTGTCTGTATGCTTCTGCAAAGGCCTCGACTTCTGCAGGACCGGTAACTACGGTTTGGTCAAAAAACCCGCGGATACGATTGTGGGTGCCACTCTGTGGCGGCCAGCAGGCTCCTACAGAGCTAGTGCTGCTTAGTTCTGGTGCGGTCATGATATCTCCTTGAATCATTTCTAGTGGTGTTATCCGCCTGTATGCGGTGTATCTACCCTATAGCAGTGGCTTTCTATCTGAAAAAGTTTCACAAAGCTGTTAAATATAAGTACAATTTGTTAAAATTTAGTACATGATAACGATTACGAAGCGTGTAGAAACTCTTGTGGCCAAGTGGCCATTAATCAAGCAAGGGCTTGATTTGGATCTAATAAACTTATCATCATTGGCGCGGCATTTGCGTCCCCAACTTGAGGTCGAGATTGGTGAGCGTATATCGGAAGCAGCGGTGTTGATGGCGCTCAGGCGATACCAGGCAAAGAGCATGCCAACGGCGTCTGCTCGCCCTCAGGATTTTTTGGGAGATATGAGCTTGCGCGGTGGCTTGACTGACCTGACCTACGCTAACTCCCCTACACTGAACAAACGAGTCTCTAAATTGTCGGAGCATATAAACCCCCAACAGTATCTGACTGTTAGCCGCGGTCTGCTGCAGACATCAGTGATTGTGCACGAGGATGTGCATGGCGAGGTTGAAAATCAACTTGCTGCGGAGCATTTGGAGACAAAGGTTACCGGCTTGACAGCTATTACACTGCACCTCAAACCAGGCCATGACAAAGTGGCTGGTATTTTGGCATACCCACTCAACCTGTTCGCATGGCGTGGGATTACGGTGATTGAGCTGGTGTCGACCTTTGATGAGCTCAACATTGTTTTGTACGATACGGATGTAGAAGAAGCATTCCGCACCCTCAAGCACGCCATAGGGTAGAATAGAAGTACTAACTATTTGGAGGGTAAATCATGGGTTTATTATGGGATGGGTATCAGCAATATCAGATACAGAAGCAAATTTCACGGAATGGCACCGCAGAAGAACGTATCGCGTCGCTCGAAGAAGAGCTTGATAATGCCTATGATGCCATGCAGACGCTCTATGAACGGCTAGAATCACTCGAGCAATCTCTCTCCACATCATACAACCAGGGTGACGTTGACGGTGTCTAGTATATTTTCCCAGATTATGAGTGGTGATATCCCTTGCCACAAGGTCTATGAAGATGAATACGCGTTTGCATTTATGGATATTCACCCCATTCAGCCAGGCCATGTACTGGTTGTGTCACGGCGTGAGGTAACAAACTTCTATGAGTTAGACGATGAGGAATATGATGGGCTCATGCGAGCGGTCCGTACGGTAGCACGGCGGTTGCGGCGCGAATTTCCTGCCAAGAAACGGGTTGGCGTGATTATTGAGGGTCTAGAGGTGGACCATGTTCATGTGAAGCTTCTTCCGATTGACACAGGAGAAGAGCTCCGACACGCACCTGATATGAGCCTCGAGCCTGACCACGAAGCATTGGCTGAGCTAGCGAAAAAGCTATATCTGGCGTAGACTGAGCATATGTCAAATATACTTGTCGCATTTTTACTCGGAGTCGGAGTCGCAACCTGGGTGTACAGCAAACTTATGCGCAGCACAGGTGGTAATACGCAAAATGCCCTAATTGCTTCTGGTGCGGTTGGCGGTGTTGCTTTTATCATCATGCTTATCGTCATGAGCATCATTACCTAGCCATTTGATACTAGCGAAAGTTTCATTTTATCTGGTAAACCGCTACAATAGCACCATATGGATGAGGTGGGACTTGGTAAGGTTTTGCAGCGCGCGCGTCAGCACGCTGGTTTGACACAGCAGGAGTTGTGTCAGCAGTCAGGCCTTAGTTACAGCACACTAGCCAAAATAGAGCGCGGTGCTATCAAATCCCCCAGCATATTTACCATTCAGAGCATCGCAGAAGCTCTAGGAACCTCACTAAACGAACTTTTGGGGGATTTGGCGCCAGTTGGCCGTGGAGCTGGTGGGACGGCTAAGAAACAGTCAAAAAGTGGCGTACGATTCGTCTATTTTGACATTAACGGCTGCATGGTACGGTTTTTCCATCGAGCATTCACCAAATTGGCCGAAGATACAGGAGTGGCGCCAGATAAAATTGAGACGACATTTTGGCACTACAATGATGCTGTGTGCCGGGGCGAAATGCCACTTGCAGAATTTAACACAGCGCTTGCTGCGCGACTAGGTATAGGCGAGGTTGACTGGCAAGAGTATTACCTTGGCGCCGTTGATCCCATAGATGAGATTCGAGAGCTCGCCAGCTGGGCTAGTCAGCATTTCCGCATTGGGCTACTCAGCAACATTATGCCTGGGTTTATTGATGCAATGCTGGCCCGAGATCTTCTGCCAAAGCTTAATTATGAAGTTATCATTGACTCTTCACAGGTGGGTGCAATCAAACCGGAAGCCGAGATTTATAGCATTGCTACCCAGCGTGCTAGCGTGGATTCGTCGGAAATCCTTTTGGTGGACGATAGTCGTACAAACTTGATGGCTGCTGAACGTGCCGGCTGGAAAGTACTATGGTTTGACGACTATCGCCCCGACGAGTCTGTAGCTCGCATTCGTCAGGCACTTGAGCTTTAGCTGCTAAAGTCCAGAATATGCTCACTTACAGCATTATTTCGAGCCATAGTGTCTTCGATGTCAAGCACAATGCGGTTGGGGTGGCTCGCCCATACCTCCTGTACTCGATCATCTAGCCGGATGGCTTCTTCGGCTTCTTCGAAGCGGTTGGGATTTGTGTCTTTTTTGTAGCCTCTGCTTTGTTTGGCGGAGGTAACGAGGTGGATAACGAGCCCATATCGTCCGACAATATCTTGAGCCGGGAGGTTGATTAGCTGGCCGAGCTCGTCAAGACCGTCTCTAAGATAGGACGCTCCATCAGCCAGTCCCCGGTCGTAGACGATTGCTGGTCTGTACTCGCAATCTGCGCGCTCGTCCAGGATCTGTTCGAGTGCAAGCTGTGTTGATCCTATGGCCAGCTGTAGTCCGCGTTGCCAACGGTATGACCAAGGGTGTTCTTCGGTAGGTGCTGGGAACCCACCGCTTAGTAGCATCGTGGCTACCTCTGGGCCGGTGGCAATTTCTGGGTGGTATGTTTCAAGATGGCGGATAGCTGTGGACTTACCGCCTGACGGGCCACCAGTGAGTACTATTTTCTCCATCGTTGCGCCTCCATTTCTAGGGCTGTTAGGGCAAAATCCATGGGCTGTTGATAGGTGGAGTCTTCTAGTGCATTGTGGGTGAACTCTCCTTCGGGCAGGATGATTTCAGGCAGCCGGCCCTTGCTGGTGAGCCGCCAGTCCCACTCGCCCGTGATTCCTAGGGACCGCGACTTTATATCGTAGGGCGCGGCGCCGAAGGGATTTGGTATGTCTGCCTTCATGCTGTATTGCTGGATGAACCCATGGTCGTACCCTGCATTGAACGCACTTAGCACAGCAGGTTTTTTGTAGACATCGGAGAGCATGAGTATCCACTCGGCAAACTCTTTGATTGCATCTGTTGGCGCAATGCCTTCGCGTACCAAGCGCTCTCTTTTCAGGCCATGTTCTTCGCAGAAGCGTCGTTGGCCCTCGTCCCAAACGGTGTCGAGTGGCGCCATTTCTATATAGAAAGTTTCCCCTTCTGGCGCGATGGCGCCTAGGCTGAGCATGGATCCATGCCCTGCCCAGCCATCTCCTTCTACGTCGCCGTTAATGAAAAGTTGTGGTGCGTCGTGGTGAATCTCCTTGCCAACCCCGACTAATCGATTGTGTTCTTGTCTAGCGGTTGATAGCGTGCTCATACGGTCTCCTCCCAGCATGCTTCTGGAGCCGATGACACTCTTCGGCGTCTCCGTTCGGATTCGTCACGTATTGAGTTATAAAAAAACGGACTGGTCGTCCAGTCCGTTGATAACTCGTTGCTATTGGTGAGCGTTTGCTCGTTGCGAGATATGGGTATTTCCATATGTCCTCCCTTATGTATTGGTTGTCATAAGGGGTGTCCCAAAATTTGGAACCTTTATTATATTAACACTACAAGCCCTAAAAGTCAATGATTCAGTCGTATGATACAAGGGCCTCGATTGTTTTCTTGCGATGATTGTTTCATAATGATTGTTAATGGAAACGTGAGAGGAGTCGGCATGTCAGCACCATTATCAGAGGTGGGTGGAGAAACGCATCTGTTTGATGTGTTTCGCGATGGGTACGAAGCCTTTCAGGCTCGAGATCAATTTGTGGCGGAACTTCATGACGCTGAAAATGACCTTTTGGATTTGATTCGTGCGGGCGCTGTAGATGACCTGGACGCTGCCAGTGATACTGTTTTACCGGGCCACGAAGCTATAGCCCAATCAGGATTATTTTTGGCGGTTAGCAAAATCAAGCTCGAACGTATTGACGAGACGTTTGCTGAAGAAAAAGCCGCACTCCATGAGGGCTATTTTGGCAAAGAGGTTTATATCGAGCCGGTCGACCCCAAAACGCGTCCGATTACCCGGTACTATTATTCGGGTGGACTTGCTGGGAGCCGTAGGTATGAGCCGGCTGACGTTTTCCGCCAGCGTGCACATGGGATGATATCGGGTTTTGACCGTAGACGAGGGGCCTTATGGGTAACTAGCAAGATAGGTACAGGACGTGTAGGACGGTTCTTCGGTGACCCGTATAAGTGGAGCGTCAATATGATTAATCATGAGACCGGCGAGCCACTCGTAACAATCGATTTTGTCAAAGAGAACATTGCACAATAATACAAAACATGCTATAATATAAGATAGTATGAATATGCGTGACCCTGAAGTGCACCTGGAGTCTGGACTCGTCGTCTGCAGAGGTGCTGTGGACGACTATCTTGTTGAGCAGTTAGACGCTGAGGCTGCCGCAATGATTGAATTGTGTGTAGAACCAAGAGACTCGTCGAGCAAGCGGAGCGATGGCATTGTGTTATCAGCTGATTTTAGCGTAGTTTCATTGGTGGATTTCCCTGCAACACAGAGTATCTGCGAGCAGCTGGTTGAAGATGACACCCCAGAAGGGACAATAACGGTTAACGAGCAAGCACCGTATGCGTTTCAGAGATTTCATGGGGATATGAAGTTGTTTCCCGTTGCTGTTGTACATGTTTCAGGTGACGGAGCCCTTGATTATAGTCTTGATCCGGCAGTTTCTGTTGAGGAAACCGAAGGAATAGAGGTCATTGATACCGACTTAGATATTGTCAATTTCAAGACGATTAGCGTGCTCCCTGGGGATGTAGTTATTCAGATGCACCCATGGAAGACTCATCGTGGACGGAACCTTGGTGACTCCACACGCAGAGCACTTGCCATACACAGGTAGCTAGTGCCTTCACCTGAGTCGTATCCAGCGTTTCATTCCGTGAATTATGACTGATTACTCACACGTGAACAATATTTACTTCGAGAAACGGCTGAGTTCTGCTTGCTGTTTGGCGAGCACTTCCCTAGCCTGCTCTAGTTGCTCACGAGTTTCGTGTACGAGTTCTTTCGGCGCGTTACTGATGTATGATTTGTTGCTGAGTCTACCCTCCAATTGGCTGATGGATTTCTCCGTTTGTTCTACCTGGTTACGGAGTTTGTCTGCAAACTCATGAATAGTTGCTTGGTCGAGGTCAAGCCAGCATTCTAGTGAAGTAGTCGTGAGCTGGAGCCCCTGCCCGTCTTTGACTGATGTCACAGCACCAAGCCGAGCAAGTCTGGTGAGCAACTCTGCGTTATCGGCAAGTGTGGGTTCACCTCTGTGATACAACGTTGGTTTCTGGATATTAAGGGTTGTTGTTATGAACCGGATTTCACCGACGAGGCTGCGTATTTCTTCGAACTTTTCCGCTTTGGTTTTGTCGAGCTTGGTTGCTGTTGGCCACGGGCTTTGTGCGAGTAGGCTGTCGTCTTCCCACTTGAGCGTCTGCCAGATGGTTTCGGTGACAAACGGAGCAAACGGATGCATGACTTTGAGAATGGACTCTAGCCCATACGCAAGTACGCTAGGTGTCATTGCTGCCTTGCTTGCTTCGATGTACCAGTCGGCAAACTCATCCCAGACGAAGTGGTATAGGCTGTCATAGGCTTCGCTAAAGCGGAATGCTTCAATATCAGCTGTTACCTTCTCTGTTATGTGATTGAGTTTGCTCAGTATCCAGTGGTCGGCGTCTGTTTGTGGGTCGGGCTTGTTTTTGCCATGATAATCATCACCAATGACAGATTCAACATAGCGAGCAATGTTCCAGAGTTTGTTACAGAAATTTCGGTTTGCTTCTATCTTGCTCCAGCTCCAATTCTGATCGTTCCCTGGGGCCACAGACATGATGAGCGCCATGCGCAAGGCATCAGTGCCGTATTTTGGTATGACTGTCAGTGGGTCGATGATGGACTCCGGTCGGCTCTTGCTCATTTTTTTGCCGTCCTCTGCCCTAACCATACCGTGTAGATAAACTGTTTTGAACGGAATTTGACCAGTGACATAGGTAGTGGACAGAATCATGCGAGCAACCCAAAAGAACAAGATATCCCAGCCCGTCTCCATGACGGTAGTGGGGTGGTAGGCCTGGAAGTCCGGGCTTTGCTTGAGTAAGTCATCTAGTGTTAGGTCGAAGTCGGTTGTGAGCGAAGGGTCTACCAAGGTGCTCCATGTCCAGAGTGCTGAGCTAAACCAGGTGTCTAACGTATCTGGGTCTTGCTCCCAATCGTGGAAACCTTCGCTGTCGTCTAGGGGTGGCTGAGCACCAGTGTAGATTTCCTGCTTGCCATCAGTATCAGTGCGATACCATACAGGAATGCGGTGGCCCCACCAGATTTGCCGGCTAATACACCAGTCGCGTAAGTTGTCTATCCAGTGGAAGTACACTTTTTCAAAACGGTTTGGCAGTATGTCGATGTCGCCACTGCGGACAACGTCTTGCATAACGGCTTTGAGACTTTGTTTCTTCCCTTTCCACTCCACTGCCGGTTTGTTGACATCGACGAACCACTGCAGCTTGATTTGCGGCTCGATAATTCCCTTACCGCGTTCGTTGACCGCGATACTGTGCACGTAGTTCTCATCAACGCCGACAACTAGTCTCTTCTTCTTGAGCTTCTCGACGATTTTTGGTCGTGCATCAGCGATGTGCATGCCAGCAAACTCTTCTGCTATTGGGAGTAAGTTCCCATGAAAATCAATAACCTGCTCTTTGTCGAGATTATGACGCTCGGCTATCTCAAAGTCTGTGTGGTCATGCCAAGGGGTTATCGTCATAACACCCGTACCGAATGCTGGATCAACTGCTTTGTCTTTGATAACGGTTGCGGTTACCTTGCCATTAATCCACTCTGCTTCAAATGTGTCGCCGTGCTTGTATTTGGCATACCGTTTGTCGTCCGGGTGCATAACCACATATTTGTCGCCAAACTTTGTCTCTGGGCGGGCTGTGCTTATCTGGAACGGACCGTATTGAAATGTATAGAACTTCGCCGTTTCTTCGATACGCTCGACCTCGTCGTCTGACACGGTAGTTTCGAGCTTCGGGTCCCAGTTGACTATTCGATGACCTCTGTAAATAAGGCCGTCCGAGTACATCTTTGCAAACGTTTCGTTGACGCAACGATTGAGCGCATCGTCTAGGGTATAACGAAGACGTGACCAATCTGCGCTGGCGCCCATGGCGCGCATTTGCCCAAGCATCGTGTCACGACTGTTAGCGACAAAGTCTTTGGTCTTGGTTAGGAATGCTTCTCTGCCTATTTCGTGTTTGTTGGTGCCTTCATCCGCAAGCTGCTTTTCGATAATTGCGTTAACAGGAAGTGCAGCGTGATCGGTACCGGGCAGCCAGAGTACATCTTTGCCCTTCTGCCTGGCGTGTCGTGCCATGATGTCCTGCAAGGTGATAAATAGTGAGTGGCCAAGGCTGAGTGTGCCAGTCTCGTTTGGTGGTGGCATGGCTATGCTAAAGCGTTCTTTGTGAGAGGTTGGGTCGGCTTTGAATGCCTCAGATTTCTCCCACAGCGCGTAGATGTCGGCTTCGTATTCTGATGGTTCATATATTTTTGGTAAATTCATGGCTCTCCCAAGGGGTTAGTAGTGATAATCAGGTGTGAAAGAAGTTATAGCCCCGTTGGGACGCTATATTGCACTGAACCGAATCTCACTACACGTTTCATGAGCTCAGTATACAACAGAGACAGCTCAGATGAAACCAGCTTTCACATGAAAGTGCGCGATAAACAAACCGATGTCACTATTATGAGTAAGCGCTCATGTTTATAGTGCCAACATGCTTTTGGCTACTGTCGTTGTGCTCGCTATAATGCCGATTATGTCTGTAATGCCACCAGAACGACCAGGCGAAGGGGACCCGCTGCCTCCAGGTTTCCCGTTACTCAATGATGCGGTGTACGAGAGTACGAATGACCCAATACTCAATGGATTTATGAGCATGTATCAGATGCTGCCAGAACGAAGGATGACACGCAGTATCGGCAGCGAGCTTGTCGTTGAAACTGTAGGGAATGGCCAGAATCCAAACTTTGCGATTGTTGCAGCATTGGGCGAGACGGTCATAGGTGTAGATAAAACGCCAGCACGGTCACCACAGACGTACACACCGTATGTGTATCTTCATGGTTCTTTTTATGTATCCGATGCGCATGCTCCTGGTGCGACGGAAGCAGTCACAAAGCTAGCTATGACGCAGGCGGTACTAACAGAAGCCAAAGGTGGGCGAAGACTCGAGGGGGGTTTGCTTATGGTGTATGCAAGGGGAGTGTTTTGTAAAGACGCTCTGATTGCTCACTCAAAAGCATATCCGGTTGATGCACTACGCGGTCCAGAGCTCCGCGAGAGAACACTCCGTGCTCCGCTTGGTGGTGATGTTGTAACGGTGACGGTTAACCAGCGTACAGAGACACTATTTGTGGAAAAAGCAGTGCAGTTTACAGGTGCGGTTCGCAATATCTATCAACGCGCAGGTGATACGACGGTTGCGCTTCTTGATTACGACTACCCAGAGTAGTGTTTGTATCATCTCAAAAAGCGTATACTGGTAGTGGTTATCATGAAACGAAAAGTTACAAAAATATACGTTGGTGTGGTGTTATTTGTTTTTCTGGCAGCCTATAGTCAGCTCACAAATAAGCCTGCTCCACAGGTACCGCAGCAACCAGCAGCGGGGGCCGGCAGTGCCGTAGTAAATTCGCCAGTGCCCAGCGCTTTACCGTCTACAGTTCGGCAGGCAAGTGACACGTTTCGGTCATCTACCAAGCAATCAAAGATTATGACTGAGTATCCAGCAGCAACGGAGTATCGGTACTACTTGCTGGGTGCCCCAAGTGATCCTCTATACGCAAGCAACTGGGCGCAATCAAAACTACAGACTAATCGAGCCTGGGACGTGTCGACTGGGTCGTCTGCTGTCACTGTGGCGGTAATTGATTCACCATTTGCGCTCAATCATCAGGACCTCACTAACAGATGGTATACCGATACAGGTGAACTGGGGCAGACCAGTTTGGGTGGTGTGTGTTGGACCGGAGTTGCAGCTGACAAGTCAACCAATAATTGCGATGATGATGGCAATGGTTATGTGGATGACTGGCGAGGTTATGATTTCTTTAACAACGACAACAACGCGCAAGCTGGGCTCACCAACCCAAATGGCGAGGGTACTGACCACGGTACCATGGTGGCGGGAGTAATCGCGGCCAGCGCCAACAATGGAGTGGGTGGGGCGGGGATGGATTGGAATGCTCGAATCATGCCGCTGCAGGTGTTTAGCGATGACGGCGAGGCTTATACCACTAGTGTTGTGACCGCAATTGAATATGCAGTAGATAACGGCGCATCAATCATCAACCTGAGTCTGGGCACGAATGCTTATGACGGCCCAATGCTGGCTGCTGTGCAGTATGCTCGGAGTCACGGCGTGCTGGTGGTTGCGGCCAGTGGTAACTGTGTCGGGAGTAGTGATAGCTTTTGTAGTGCGCTATCCGACCAAGGCCGTATGCTGTACCCCGCAAAATTCAGCGAAGTGCTAAGCGTTGGGGCGACATCACAGGCAGACACGCGAGCGTACTTCTCGAGCTATGGGCCAGAGCTTGATTTGGTCGCACCGGGTATCGATGTCGGCCCGATGCCAGTCTACACTGCAGGCAATACGATTTCGGCCTATGCGACGGCAAGCGGCACATCATTTGCTTCGCCGGTTACAGCGGGGACAGCTGCGTTGCTCAAAGCACAGTACAGTTCTCTGACCCCAGACCAGCTAGAGACGATACTAACCGAAAGTACTGAGAAACCAACAGCCATGGGCAGCAATTATCGTACGAACGAGCTTGGGTTCGGCCGGCTTAATGCCTATAGGGCGCTTCTGATGGCCAAGGCTTACGGTACGATATCGCAATTGGGTGCGGTTTCATTGTCCCCACATCAGCCTCCACAAGGTAGTTTGTGGCGTTCTTCCATTGGGGCCGTTGCAAGTGACGAGTGGTTATTGGTTGGATGTCGTGTTTCATCGGCGCAGATGTGCAGCGTTGCGGCTACATCAGGGACTACGAGCCAGCGGTTCACAACTGCGCTAAACGGCAAATCGGGTGAAATCCAGTTTGTCTATGTACTGGCAAGTAGTTTATCAAGTGGAAGCTGGAAACTATCAGTACATAGTAGCCAGTTGTCTCAACTTGTCTCTACGATTGTGCGCTAGTAGTGTTTCACATGCTAAGGCCGGGCTGTGGGTCGAGACTAAACGGATCAGCAGTTGGCTGACCAAGAACTGCTTGATAACAGGCAAGTGTTGCAACCATGGCGGCGTTATCGGTCATGAGTTTTTGGTCTTGGTAGGTGATGGTTATCGGCAGGCGTTCGGCGAGCTGCCGGCGGAGTTCTGGGCTGGCCGCAACGCCCCCACCAATGACAACAGAGGTAGGCTGGAACTCTTCGTAGGCTTGGATGGCTTTGTCTATGACTGTTTCTACGGCGATACGTTGAAAGCTCGCTGCGATATCAGCCTTCTGAGCCTCTGACAGCTCATCTGACAGCTTGTGACTGGGGAATGTGAAATCCTTACCGCAGGCTGCTTGCGCGGCTCTGAGTACGGCTGTTTTGGGTCCAGAGAAGCTAAAGTCATATGCGCCTGGCATCTTGGCCTTGGGAAACGCAAATGCATACGCGTCCCCGCTAAGCGCCAACTTACTTACACTTGGTCCGCCTGGGTAGGGAAGCCCGAGTATTTTGGCGACTTTGTCAAAAGCCTCGCCAATTGCGTCATCGTGGGTTTGGCCTAACAACCTGTAGTCGAAGTGGCCTTGCCATGTGACTAGCTGGCTATGTCCGCCACTGACAATGAGCCCAAGCATTGGCAGGGAAGGGATGTGCTCTGGCAACATGTAGCCTGAGAGATGTGGACCGGCTTGGGTTATGAAGTTGGCGTATATGTGTGCTTCAACATGATTGATGGCGTAGAGTGGTTTGTCTTTGGTGATGGCCAGTGTTCGTGCTGTCATTACCCCGACCAGCAGGCAGCCGCCAAGTCCGGCACCATACGTTACGCCAATCGCGTCTATGTCGTCCCATGTCATGTGGGCGTGTCCAAGCGACTGTTCAATAACAGGGATGATGGCTTCAATATGGCTGCGCGCCGCGATTTCTGGCACTACACCACCGTAAACAGTGTGCAAATCCATGCTACTGTTAGTCACTACGCTGTGTAGCGTCGCTCCAATCATTGGGTCGGTGAGCTCTACGACACTAGCGGAGGTTTCATCACAGCTGGTTTCTATTCCGAGTATTATCATCGTGACTACTGTATCACACCCCCGTTCAGCCCGATATTTGTACATGAAATAGAGGTCGACCTCTACCCAAACAAGAGGTATCATGTGAGTATGAATCCGAAAAAAGTTGTTCGAAAGATGGTCCCGACAGGAGGCGTGAAGCTGGCAGAAGAAAGCTATCGTCGCAGTCGACTCCTCGTGACCCAAGCACGCTATGGATTCCCGGCACGTGATCTACGTATCATTGCCGTGACGGGCACTAATGGCAAGACGACCACGGCTATGTTTATCAATGCCATGCTCAAGTCTGTAGGGTACAAAACAGCCATGCTTACCACGGCTATCTATGAGATGGATGGCGTGGCTAAGCCCAATCACAATCACCGTACGGTGCCTGTGACAAGCGAACTCTTTGCGTTTTTCAAAACAGCCAAGCAAAAGCAAGTAGACTACGTGATTATGGAGGCAACCAGCCAAGCGTTGCACCAACACAAACTCCGTGGCATCCCGATTGAGATTGCGGTTATGACTAATCTCACTCAAGATCATCTTGATTATCATGGCAACATGCATAACTATGCAGCGGCCAAAGCACGGTTATTTAATCAGTACATGAACCCAAGTTATTGTGTGCTTAACAGAGACGATGAGTGGTTTGAATATTTCAAAAAGCGCTGCGTTGGCGTGACGTCTACCTATGGGACAAAACGGGGAAGTGACGTAGCTGTATCAGACATTGTTGCGAAGTCAGAAGGTAGTGACTTTGTGCTCACAATCGATGGGTTGAAGTCGAAGGTGGCGATAAAGCTTCCGGGAGCATTCAATGTTGCCAACGCTGCTGCTGCAGCTGCAGTGGGGCAATGGCTGGGGCTGACGTCAGCCAAAATCGCAAAAGGATTGGGTGCGCTTGAATTTACTCCAGGGCGGATGGAGCTTATCAAGGCCGGCCAGCCTTTTTCGGTTGTCGTCGACTATGCTGTTACTCCAGATGCGCTGGCTAACGTTCTGCAGACACTCCGCGCGACTACCAAAGGCAAGTTGATGATTGTGTTTGGGGCCACGGGCGACCGTGATCGAACCAAGCGGCCCTTGATGGGCGAGGCCGTAGGTCGCGCTGCGGACAAGATATTCCTGACTGACGACGAAACGTACACTGAAGACGCGGCCAAAATCCGCGCAGATGTATACGTCGGCATTAAACAAGCCAAAGCGACAGCAAAAACAGAAGTGATTGATGACCGTAAGACGGCTATCAAATCAGCATTTGCCCAAGCAAGAAAGGGTGACACGGTGCTATTGACTGGTATTGGTCACCAAAACAGCCGAAATATGGGTGGTATCGAAGAGCCATGGGACGAACGTGCCGTTGCCAAAAAACTGCTCTCGAAATACTAAGCGAACCGACCTCGTTAACTGGAGAAACATACTTGCAAAAAAGTAAATAATTTGCTATAATATGTTATATGACTACGCCTCACACGTCGCCAGATACGCCTCACCTTACTCTCGTTCCTGAGCTGCAGCCTCCAATTGACCCAGTAGCTCAAGAAATGAGTGCGCTACACCAAGCTGGTGATGTACATGCCCAAGCGGATGCTGCGACCATTATGCAGTTTGCACGACTAGCAGGAGCTCCAGGAAGTACGTTGAATAACACACGTCCTGCGGTAACGGTGGCATTGCCGGCGCTCACAGAACTATATGACACGCTTGCCGTGACTGAGAGCGGCAGCATTGCCAACAAAGTTCCACTTCGTGATAATAGGCTGCAGGTTGGCTATCGTGGTGCACCAGAAGGATTTGGCGCCATGAATGTCTCGGTAGACGGCGCTTCGTTGCTCATTACGGCTGACAGTCCACGTGAACTCGAAGGTCCATTTGTAGATACAAGCTCGGGCAAAAAACGCGTGGGACGTGCGGTGATAGGCCCATTGGCGTCAATTGAGCTCAAGCCACTTCCGGATGGTCAGTGGCATGTAACGACAAAGGCAGAAGATAAAACTCGAGTTAGGATTGGTGACAACGAAAGAGTTGTTTTGGCACGGACTTTGGCTAAGCTGGCCGATGTTTCTTTGGGCAAACTCGGCAATAAATAGCTGCTTGACCAATTGGTTGGCAGTCAAGTATAGTGAGTGCTAGATTTGGCACTCACTTTTGTTAAGTGCTAATGCCAAAATCTCTTAACTAATGATGAAAAGGGGAAATCATGAGTGTACCAATTCAACCATTAACTGACTATGTGGTAGCCCAGACTGAGGCTGCCGAGACCAAAACTGCCAGTGGGCTGTATATCCCTGGGGGCGCACAGGAAAAGCCAAAAGTGGCCAAGGTTGTGGCCGTAGGCAAAAACGTACAGCAGATCAAGGTAGGCGATCGGATTATTTATAAGAGTTATGCCAACACCGACGTGAAGGTTGGCGCCGAAGACTACCTACTGGTCAAAGAAGAAGACATATTGGCAACAGTTAAATAGAGGGAGTTAGAACGATGGCGAAGAAAGTTTTTTATGATGATGATGCTCGCAGGGAGGAGCGGTCTCGGTGGGAGGAGGGCGGCCGGATCGCCGCGAGTCGGTTTCACGCTGCTGAGCAGCGGTTGAAGGAGGTCGAGCATGAACGCGACGGGCTGCTCGCTGCTCAGGCCGATTATCTTCGACAGATCGAGGGCTTGCAGGCGGCGGTCGAGCGCATGAACGGGCTGTTCGACGTGGGCCCCGAGGAGCCGCAGGACGGGATGGTCACGACCTGGGTCGCGGCCGTAGCGTCGATCGACACATGCCCGTACACCTGGGTTGACCCGACGGCACGGGAGAGCGAGCCCTTGTAATCGTTA